>Ga0172362_10004724_pt1 | contig 11813 bp, 12 predicted proteins | sample LakKivs1_kivu2a2_FD_114534 | JGI IMG/M metagenome (GOLD analysis project Ga0172362, IMG submission 114534) | Sediment microbial communities from Lake Kivu, Rwanda - Sediment s1_kivu2a2 | ecosystem: Environmental > Aquatic > Freshwater > Lake > Sediment | place: Rwanda: Western Province, Lake...
CAAAATATCGAAGCCGATAATTTTACTGTCGTAAAAATTCGCAACAAAAAAGACGTTTATCCGATGTTTAAGCGTCTTCTGCAAAAAGAAAAAATCAAGGAGCAAAAAGATGAGTGATTCTCTGGACTGGACTGTAAAAGATTTGGAAAAATGGGCCGATAAAATCGAAAAAAAAGCAAAAGAATTCGGCTTGGATTTTTTCGAGCAGATATTCGAGATTTGTTCGCATAAAGATATGATAGGTTATGAAGCTTATCATGGTATGCCCTCCTATTATCCCCACTGGTCTTTTGGTAAGGCGTTCGAGAGAACTGAAACGTTGTATAAATACAGGGTTTTCGGCCTTGCTTACGAGATGGTGATTAATTCTAAGCCTTGTTTGGCATATCTGATGAAAGACAACACATTGCCAATGCAGCTTTTAACCGTGGCTCATGTTTACGGACATAATGATTTTTTCAAAAACAATGCAACTTTTAGCCACACTCGTCCGGAATTGACTCTCGAGCAGTTTAAAACCCGAGCCGACAGAATTCGGTTCTATATCGAAGATCCTTCCATCGGCCCGGAAAAGGTGGAGAATTTATTGGATGCTGCTCGGGCCTTGTATCTGCAGCGATCTCGTTATTTAAGGATTAAACAGTCTTCGTCCGAATACGATCTTCTGCTTTTTATTCGCGACCACAGCTCTCTTTTGGAAGATTGGGAAAAAGACGTTCTAACCATTGTTGACGAAGAAGCCAAATATTTTCTTCCACAGCTGGAAACGAAACTTATGAATGAAGGATGGGCCGTTTATTGGCATTACAAGATATTGGGCACCTTGGATTTGTCCGACGGAGTTCATCAGGGATTTATCACGGAGCATAACCGCGTTGTGGCTCGTCCAGAAAAAGGGGTCCTCATAAATCCTTACTATGTTGGTTTTAAAATTTGGCAGGATATAGAAAAAAGATGGGGGATAGACAGAGTATTTTTTAGCCGCGAAATTGACAGAGACGTTTCTTTTTTGAGGCAATATCTCACCCGGGAACTGATGGAAGAGATGGATATTTATCAGCATGAAGAAGAGCGGGGAAAGCGAATAATCACTAAAATTTCCGACGAAGAAAATTGGAAAGAAGTTAAAGAAATCTTGATACGGGACGTGGGAGTCAATGGGATTCCGATAATTAAAATTGTCGATGCCAATTTTATGGGTCAGGGAATTCTGGTTTTAGAGCATGAGCACGATGGACGCGACCTGTTTCAGGAATATACTTTTAAAACGCTTGAACACATTCAGAAACTATGGCGCAAGCCAGTGCACCTAACAACCATTGAAAACGGCGAGTTCGTTATTTATAAATGCCGTCACAATAAAGTTAAGCGCGTCGTTCCTCAGGGCAGCGGCCAATCAGATCTTATGTTTGATTAAAATACAATGGCAAAATTTTAAGCCCTCTGATGCAATATCGGAGGGCTTTTTCTATGTTCTTTTCCTGCTCTATTGCCGCATCGCAGGGATTGGGCTATTATTAAAAATAGCCTTATGAGAAAAACGGATTACCTAAAAATCGGTTTTTCACCAGATATAGACAATTCCAGGGACAGACGAATTTTTCGCTTACTGGAGATTTTGCCTGGAGCCTTGAGTTGGGCAACTATTTTGTTGGTAATTTTTCTTTCTTGGCAGCGTCCTGTTTGGATTGCTGCCTTTATAATTTGCTTCGATATCTATTGGCTTTTAAAAACCCTGTATTTGTCATTCCATCAACAGGCTTCATTTAAGAAAATGAAAAAGAATCTGGAAACTGATTGGTTGAAAAAATTAGATGAATTGCCGGTTACAAAATGGCGGGATATATATCATTTGGTGATTTTGCCGATGTATAAAGAGGGCCTGGAAGTAGTGCGGCCAACTTTTCAGGTTTTGGCCGGTTCAAAGTATCCTCTGGATAGATTGATTGTTGTTTTGGCTGTCGAAGAACGAGTTGGCGAACCAGCCCTGCAGATAACCAAAGCCATCAAAGAAGAATTCGGAGATAAATTTTTCCGCCTGTTAATCACTGTTCATCCTAAGGGCCTAAGGGACGAATTGGCCGGCAAAGGTTCCAATGAAACTTGGGCTGGCCGGAAGGCAAAAAAAGAAGTTATCGATCCTCTTGGGATTCCCCATGAAAACATTATTGTTTCTTCTTTTGATATTGATACCCAGGTCTACCCCCATTATTTTGCCTGTTTAACATATAATTATTTGACCTCAAAAGATTCTTTGCATTCCAGTTTCCAGCCTATCCCTATTTATAACAATAATATCTGGGATGCCCCAGCTATATCGCGGGTGATTGCCATTGGCGCGACTTTCTGGCACATGGTTCAGCAGGAAAGACCGGAAAGAATGTCAACTTTCTCATCCCATTCGATGAGTTTTAAAGCAATCGTAGAGATGGATTTCTGGCCGACAAAAAATGTTTCCGAAGATTCCAGAATTTTTTGGAAATCTCTTTTATTTTATGACGGAAATTATCAGAATGTACCCTTGTATTATCCGGTTTCTATGGATGCCAACTTGGCGGATAATTTTTGGAGGACCTTGATTAATGTATTCAGACAGCAAACTCGCTGGAGTTGGGGAGTGGAAAACGTCCCTTATTTTACTTTCGGCTGTTTAAAAAATAAAGCTATAAGCTGGAAAAAGAAGATTTATCATTTGTTCAATCACTGGGAAGCATTTTGGTCCTGGGCAACAAATTCCTTATTGATTTTTATGCTTGGTTGGCTGCCTTTAATTTTGGGCGGGGAAGAATTTAATCAAACGGTTCTGTCTTATAATTTACCCCGCTTGACCCGCTTAATTATGACCTTAGCTATGGTTGGTTTGGTGGGTTCGGCTTTTTATTCTTTGCAGCTTTTGTCTCGCCGTCCGGCAAAATATAAGGCTAGAAAGTATGTATGGATGGTTCTTCAATGGGCTTTAGTTCCCTTGGTTATGATAATTTTCGGAGCTATTCCGGCCCTGATTTCTCAGACCCGTTTAATGGCGGGGAAATACATGGGATTTTGGGTGACGAAGAAAAAGAGAAAAGCCTACTAAGGTAAGCATACAAAAAAGCTCCGCAGTTGCGGAGCTTTTGAGATTTGAAAATATAATTATTTTTCCTGAAGTTTTGCTTCGATTTCTTTCAGTCTTTTGGTTTTATGCTCAACCAGTGCATGCGCTGCATAAAAATCTGCTGTCGGCGCATTCTCGCCTCTAAACTCTTTCTGTTGTTCAGTTAGTTCTTTATTTAATTCTGCCACTTCTCGCGTCAATCTCCGATATTCTTCTTGCAAAGATTCTTTTCTCAAGAGCTTCTCCTCCTTGTTAAAATTGTTAGAAAATTGTTCTCTCGGCATATTATTGAGGTATTAGTTTATTACATAGTTAAGTCTAGCGCAGGGCGATTTTTCTGTCAATCCTGTTAGAAGTTTGCCGTAAGCCCTTCTATTCAGAAAGTCAGAGCCGCAAAGGCGGCTTCGCCTTATACTTTTCTTGTGTCAATAGTCTATTGATGAACTTCTAACAGGATCAATCTTCCTTTTCAACTTCTTTTACTTTTTTCTTGAACGGATTGCCGGAAAAAGTTACACCGACGACAATATCTTTTTTATTGGTAATTCCGATCTCAAGATAACTATCCAGATTAAGAACCTTACTGGCCCATTTCCAGCGGTATTTCACCGGTACAAATTTTAAATAGGGTTCGAATTTTAATGTATAACCTTTGCCGTAGTAGTATTGCGGATAGCCATAATAGTCATAATACATATGCCAGCCAATTACTGTCTTCTGATAGGCCTGAAGTCCACCGCCAACAGCCAAAAAGTAAAAATTTTTATACTTGAGCAATGAATAGTCAAAGCCGATGATAGTAAATCCAAACCGATAATTGCTTAAATTAAAGGGATGAATAATCAGAGGGCTGATAGATGACCAGAATAATTTTGGTTTAATCTGGAAGTCGTTATTAGCCCACCCAACCGAAACCAAGCCAAAAACCAAGGCAGAAATCAAAAGCATTTTTCTCATTTCTTACCCCCGTATTAAATTTTTAAAAAGCCATAAGATTTTATTATAGCAAGCGAGATAAATTTGTCAATTGTCATCCTAACAAAAAACCCGCAGATGCGGGTTTTTTAACTATTCTATTTCTTTCACTTTAATGGTTTTGGTTTTGAACTTTTCGATTTTCGGAAGCCGAATTGTCAGAATTCCGTCTTTTAATGAAGCTTTGATTTTATCGGTATCAACATCAATCGGGAGAATAACTGAACGGGAGAAAGGGCCCCAATATAATTCTTGATAATAATAATTCTCCGAACTTACTTTCTCATCTTTCATCCTTTTGCCTTTTATGGTAATCATATTTTCGGTAACGCTAATATCAATATCATCCGATTTAGCCCCGGCGATAGTTGATTTAATGACAATATCGGCGTCCGTTTGGTAAACGTCAATAGTCAATTGCCCCTCTTCATCCGAAGGCCATTCTTCCATGGTTGGTTCGGGCGCGGCTGTTTCCGATTTAGGTTCTTTCTGCGCTGGCTTTTTTTTGGTTTCTGTTCGAGATGAATTAGCGCTGATTTTTTTTGGCAAAGAGGTTTCCTCGGATTGATTTTTGCGAATTTCTTCCGTTACCCCGACCAATCGTTCAAAAAATGATTTTTTAGCCATAAAATTAACACTTAATTATATTTTACATATTGATTTAATTTTATTCAAATTTTTAAAAGCCAAAGACACGCTTATGGCCATAAAAACGAGTAAGACCCCCAAGAGAATAATGAAGTTTTCGTTGCGTGGTTCTAATTCCATTATAATATAGTTGTAAAACCCGTGCAAACAAGTGGCAATAAGAATTCCTAATCCAACAAAACTTTTTCTTTCGCGCTTTTTTATAATCAGAGAATGGGCGAGAAAATATCCCACAATTCCCGAGGCGAGAGCATGAAGGAATGTGGCACTTACAAATCTTCCCAGGGCCACCTGGAATGCTTCGTGAATCGGCACGCCGATCGAATAAAGACCATTTAAAAGAAAAACGTTCTCGGCAGCAGCAAATCCCAGCGCGGCTATTATTAAATAAAGCATTGCATCTATGGGTTCGTCAAATTCCGGATTTTTTAGAGCTTTTATCTTAACTACAAAATATTTTAGATACTCTTCGATAAAAGCCGTTCCGCCGATTGCCAATAAGCTTATATTTTGCAGAGAAAAAAACGTCAGGGCGCTTGAATACAAGAATTCAAGCGCGAGAGCTGCCAAGGTTGCTACAATCCCCCAGTAAAATATCTTTGTAACCATTCTATTGGGTTCCGGATGGACGTCTTTTCTCAAATAGAAAAGCAGCCAGATGATGCTGGGAAGAACGGCAATAATTGTATATATGGCGGTATTTACCATAGTTCAGATATTTTTTGGGCGGGATTTTCTTTGCGAATTTCGATTATTTTTTGTTTTCTTTTTTCAAATTCAGCCTCTATTTTTTTATCGATAAGTTTTTTATTCGCTTTTGGCCACTGGGAAATTATGAGCGGTCTTTCTTTCGGGTAATTTAATTGCCAGACATGCTCGGTAATAAAAGGCATAAACGGATGCAGCAGCCGAAGAATGGTTTTGAAGATGTGCGGGTTTAAATCTATTTTTGACTTTTGACTTTTGACTTTTAATTTAGATAATTCTATGTACCAATCGGCATATTCGTGCCAGACAAATTCATAAAGTTGTCGCGCCGCTTCTCCCAATCGGTAGTTTTCTATTTTTTCGCTGATTTCTTTAATGATTGTATTTAATCTGCTTAAAATCCACTTATCCGCTAAAGTGAGATTTTTTGAAAATTGAAAATTGGAAATTGAAAATTGTTTTGTTGTCATAGCAACAAAACGGTTGATGTTCCAGAGTTTGTTGCAGAAATTTCGGCTGGCATGAATTGCTTCTTCGGAAAATTTTATTGTCTGTTGGTCTCTACTGGTTAAATACAATAAGCCAAAACGAGTTGCGTCTGCTCCGTATTTTTCAATGAGTTCAAGGGGGTCAACTCCCGTACCGAGCGACTTGCTCATTCTTTTGCCCTCCAGAGTTAGGATTGTCGAGTGAATATAAACGTCTTTAAACGGAATTTTTTTACAGAGCTCTAAACTCGAGAAAATCATTCTCGCATCCCATAAATAAATAATTTCTTGGGCATTTGAAATCAGCGTTGTTGGATAAAATGTTTTTAAATCTTTTGTTTTTTTTGGCCATCCAAGAATTGCAAACGGCCATAATGCGGAAGAGAACCAGGTATCGAGAACATCTTCTTCGCCTTTTAAGGGAATTTTGTGTCCCCACCAGAGCTGACGTGAGATGCACCAGTCTTCGATATTTTTCATCCAATCCAAATAAACTTTTTTATATCTTTCCGGAATAAATTTTATTTTCTCGTCCTTAGCGACTTTAATCGCTGGTTTAGCTAATTCATTCATCTTAACAAACCACTGTTTGGAAATTAATGGTTCAATCGGTGAGCCACAGCGATCGCAAATTGCCAGAGAATGTTCATATTCTTCTTCTTTTTCCAGTAAATTCTGAGTTTTTAAATCTTCGATTATTTTATTTCTGGCCTCCAAAACATTCATTCCCGCATAAGCTCCGGCTTCTTTGGTCATTTTTCCGTCTTCGCCAATAACATTTATCACCTCAAGCTTATGGGTCTTGCCGATTTTATTATCTATTGCATCGTGGGCTGGAGTAATTTTCACTGCCCCAGTGCCGAATTCAGGGTCAATCAATCTGTCGGTAATAATCGGAATTTTTCGGTTCATCAAAGGCAGAACAGCATTTTCTCCAACCAAATTTTTATATCTTTCATCTTTCGGGTTTACTGCCACTGCCGTATCGCCCAACATGGTTTCAGGGCGCGTGGTAGCAACAGTTATATAATTTTTGACTTCTAATTTTTGACTTCTAATTTCGTACTTTATATACCACAACTTTGTCTTATGAGGAATATATTTTATTTCAATATCAGAAATAGCCGTTGAGCATCTCGGGCACCAATTAACAATCCTCGGGCCTTTATAAATCCAGCCCTTTTTGTAATAGTGCAGAAATGCCGCCTCCACGGCTTTTACATAATCTTTGTCCATGGTGAATCTTAATCTCGACCAATCGCAAGAGCATCCCATTCTCTTGAGTTGTTCTAAAATAAGATTGCCGTATTGTTCTTTCCATTGCCAGATTCGTTCAATAAATTTTTCCCGTCCCAAATCATGGCGCGTCAGGCCCTCTTTCTTGAGTTCTTTTTCTACTATGTTTTGCGTGGCAATTCCAGCATGGTCGGTTCCCGCAATCCATAAAGTTGGTTCTTGCTTCATTCTGTGGTATCTGATTAAAGTATCTGTTTCTGCGTTTTCCAAGGCATGGCCCATATGCAAAGAGCCGGTAATATTTGGCGGAGGCATGGCAATCACGAATGGCTTTCCATTTTTGCCCTTTGGGTTTCGGCGAGGTTCAAAAAAATGGCCTCTTTCCCAGAGTTTATAAATTTTTTCTTCCACCTCTTTCGGCTCATATGTTTTCGGAATTTCTTTTGACATGAGACTTATTTGTTTGCTAATATAAAGTATAGCATATCTTTCAGTTCTTTAATAAATTTTAGGGGAGTATGTACCCCAAAGGGAGGATTAGATGTGGCTGATTTGGAAATGGATCGGCCTAGGTGTAATGATTTTCGCCTATTTTTTGTTAGTTTATTGGCAAAGGAGGCATTGGCGCAGCCCGTCTACAGAGCTGGGCATCATAGCGATTACGATGATGTTTTTTGATCAACTGATGACCTGGCTGGGGCAGTCCCATTTTTATTGGCAGAAAATTGGCAAGCCGGTTGTTGACGAAATTAATCCTTTCGGTTGTTTCTTTCTTGGTTTACATCCAATTTCTTTTGTCGCAGCTTGTATTTTTTATATGATTATTGTTATTGCTTTGATTAGATTTTTTTCTCGCTGGTCCAAATTTTTAATGATATTCATCAGCGCCATAATGATTGTGGCGCATGGATATTGCGCTTTTGATTGGTTCTTTAAACCCCCAATATCTACGAAGATCGGATGGTGGATTAATGATATACCGTTTATGTATTTACCTTTTATTATTCTTGCTTTAATCATGGGAATATTGTTAATGAGAAAAAAAAGAAATCGCCTCTAAAAAAGGTTAGAAGAAATAAATCTTCTGACCTTTTTCATTAGCCGATTCGTAAATTGGCGTCTGCATTTATTTTCCGCCAGGAATTATACCGCGGAGCGGGATGTCGTTTCGCTCCAAAATATCCGGCCATAGCAATCATTGCGCCGTTGTCAGTGCACAAATTTCTTGGTGGAACCAGAAAATTAATTTTTAATTTTAAATTTTTAATTTTTAAATCAAACTGTTTGCGCAATTCTTCGTTGGCTGCCACGCCGCCGGAGAGAATAATGACTTTTGCCCTGTACTCCCTGGCTGCCCGTAAAGTTTTGCCTATTAAAACGTCAATAATCGCTTGCTGGGTTTCGAAACAAAGCTCCCGAATAAAGTTTTGACTTTTAATTTTTGACTTTTGACTTTTAATTTTATAAAGCACCGCTGTTTTTAATCCGGAAAAACTAAAGTCGTAATTTTTATGTTGTATCATTGGCCGCGGCAATTGAAAATTGAAAATTGAAAATTGAAAATTAACTTTTGCGGCTTCTTTGGCAATGGCCGGTCCGCCAGGATAGCCAAGCTGCAAAAGTTTGGCTACTTTATCAAAACATTCACCAGCAGCATCATCGCGAGTTTCGCCGATAATTTTATAATCATTGATTTTTTTCACTAAAATCAACTGCGTATGGCCACCGGATACCAGCAGCGCCACTGCTGGTAATTTTAAGTTATTGCTATTTAGGGCGGCGACGATGTGGCCTTCAAGGTGATTGACGGCAACAATCGGTTTTTCCCAGGCATAAGCAAGCGCTTTGGCAAAATTTACGCCGATTAGAAGAGAGGGGATCAATCCCGGCCCGACAGTCACGGCGATTAAATCTACGTCTTTTGGTGCGATTTTTGCTTCATTTAAGGCTGTTTTTAAACAGGGCGCGATATTTTTCAGGTGGTCACGAGCAGCCAAATTCGGCACCACCCCGCCATACGGCGCGTGGGTTTTGATTTGTGAAGATACAACATTGGAAAGAATATTAAATATCGGCCTCTTTTTTCCGGAGACCTTCACAATCGCTACTCCCGTATCATCACAACTTGTTTCAATTCCTAAGATGAGCATGTTATAATTATAATAAGAAATAATGAAAAATATAGCAATACAAAATCCAAAAAATTTAGAAAAGCTTAAAGAAAGATTTAAAAAAGATGGCGCGGATAAAATTCACGTGCTTTCCGATTTTGATCGAACCCTAACCACTGCTTTTATCGATGGAAAATCCATGCCGTCGATTATTTCGATTTTACGCGACGGAAATTATCTGACCCCGGATTACGCCCCAAAAGCCCACGCGCTTTACAATAAATATCATCCGATTGAAATTAATCCCGAAATTCCTCTGGAAGAAAAGAAAAAAGCAATGCACGAGTGGTGGATGAAGGCATTTGATTTATTGACCAAATCGGATTTTACCCGGGATGATTTGGAGAAAGTTGTGACATCGGGAAAAATCAGATTCAGACCGGGCGCATTGGAATTTATGGATTTGCTTTACAGCCATAGCATTCCTTTGATTATTATGTCTTCCGCGGGCCTGGGAGAAGCTATTTCCAAGCTGCTCCAAAAAGATGGGCGGCTACACCAAAATGTCTATGTTATTTCCAATTCTTTTGAATGGGACGAAAAGGGAAATGCCGTAGGCATCAAACAGCCGATTATTCATACTTTGAACAAAGACGAAACAATGATTAAGGATTATCCGGACGTTTTTGAGATTGTAAAAAACAGAAAAAACGTTTTATTGCTGGGAGACAGCTTGGGGGACATCGGGATGATTGCGGGTTTTGATTACGACAATTTAATCAAAATCGGATTTTTGAACGAAGAAGTTGAAAAGTGTTTGGGAGAATATAAAAATAATTATGACGTTGTTATTTTAAACGATTCGGATATGAATTTTGTGAATAAATTATTTAAAGAACTAATAAAATTATCGTAATCGAATAACGATAATTAGTCGTATTCGGCTATGTTTGTATGTTCGAGGACAGAAAAGATGCCGGAGAAAAATTAGCTAAAGCTTTGGAAAAATATAAAAATAAGAATGTTTTGGTTTTGGCTATTCCCAAAGGTGGCGTTGAGGTTGCTTATGAGGTTGCAAAACACTTGAATGCTGATTTTTCTTTGTTGATTTCGAGAAAACTGCCCCTTCCGGACAATCCGGAATCTGGATTCGGCGCGATTGCCGAGGATGGAAGTGCTTTTATTTCCGAAGATGCCGAGCTTTTGCTTTCAAAAGATGAGATTGATAAAATCAAAATAGAGCAAATTCAAGAAATTAAACGACGGATTAAAGTATTAAGAGAGGGCAAGTCCCTGCCGGAGATTTCTAAAAGAACTGTTATTCTGATTGATGATGGTCTGGCCATGGGCTCTACTATGCGGGCGGCAATAGAACTTTGTAAAAAGAAAAAAGCAGGGAAAATTATAGTAGCAGTGCCGGTTTCATCAAAAAATGTCAAACAAGAAATAGGAAAATTGGTTGACGAAATAATAGTTTTGGAGACTCCGGAATTTTTCCAAGCAGTTGCCCAGGTTTATAAAAACTGGTATGATGTTTCTGATGAGGAGGTATTTGAAATAATGAAAAGAGGCCCCGTCGTCTAGTGGTTAGGACGCCAGGTTTTCAACCTGATAACAGGAGTTCGATTCTCCTCGGGGCTGTTTTATTGCGAAACGTAAGAAATTTTAATTATAAAATTTCAACGTTTCTGCAACGTTTAAATTGCAAAGCAATTTATTACGTTGCGGGATTAGTATAGTGGTAGTATGCAACCTTCCCAAGGTTGAGGCGCCAGTTCAATTCTGGTATCCCGCTTTATGAATATAGAAGAATCCTGGGAAAAATTGAATAAAAACGAAGAATTGGCCAAAAAGGCAGAGCAGCAGAGAAAACGGCATATCGCCGAAAATTCCATGATTAGGGACAGAACTATTGAGGAATACGAAGAAGCGCTGGAAATCCCGATTACCAAAGAATTTGTGGGAAAAACTGTTCTGGATTTGGGCGCCGGAAGAACCGGACAAATGGCTAAAGCAGCCGCGGAGCGCGGAATTGATGTGCATTTATTGAGCGCGGCATGGAATTCAAAATATTACAGAAGAATTTTGAAGGAAGGATACAGTAAAAATGCGGTTGCTGGACTGGCGCAGGAATTGCCGTTCAAATCCGATACTTTCGATTCGGTGGTATCTTCCTGGGCAATCCCAATGTATCTTGAAAATACCAAAAAAGAATATGAAGATTCTTTTCGGGAAATCGCTCGGGTTTTAAAGCCCGGCGGGAAAGCGTATTTGGCGCCCATATACGAAGATTGGATTAAGCCGAGATTTTTTACTGAGATTAAAGAGGCTCTTAAAAAAGAAGGAATTGCCGATATCGATGTTCAAGAAGTCAAAGACCCGAAGAAAGTTGATAGATACAAAATCATTTTGACTAAGCCCATGCCGAAGTAGCTCAGCGGTAGACCTGCCCGCCGAAGCCAAAGCCCATGTAGCTCAGTGGTAGAGCAATCCTTTCGTAAAGGATAGGTCGTCGGTTCAAATCCGACCGTGGGCTTCGGCTTTGGCAGGCGG
>Ga0172362_10004725_pt1 | contig 11813 bp, 9 predicted proteins | sample LakKivs1_kivu2a2_FD_114534 | JGI IMG/M metagenome (GOLD analysis project Ga0172362, IMG submission 114534) | Sediment microbial communities from Lake Kivu, Rwanda - Sediment s1_kivu2a2 | ecosystem: Environmental > Aquatic > Freshwater > Lake > Sediment | place: Rwanda: Western Province, Lake...
ATCGCCGGCCACGCCGTGCCTGTCCTGTGCGGGGCCGCGTTCAGAAACAAGGGCGTGCAGAGCCTCCTCGACGCCGTCACATGGTACCTGCCCTCCCCGCTCGACATGCCTCCCACCACCGGCATCGATGCGAAAGGGCAGCAGGTGCAGCGCGTGCCCAAGGACGACGGCCGCCTCGCCGCGCTCGCGTTCAAGGTTGTGGCCGACAAGCACATGGGCAAGATGATCTACTTCCGCGTCTATTCGGGGACGATGACGGCCGGCACGTACGTGCTGAACTCGACGCAGGGCAAGAAGCAGCGCGTCGGCCGGCTGCTCCAGATGCACGCCAACCACCGCGAGATGCGAGATGAGATCTATTGCGGCGACATCGGCGTTGCCATCGGCCTCTCCGATACCGTTACCGGCGACACGCTCTGCCGCGAGGATGAGCCGATCGTGTTGGAGACGATCGAGTTTCCCGCACCCGTCATCTCTGTCAGTATCGCGCCGGAGTCGCGGGCCGACAGCGAGAAGCTGTCCAAGGCCCTCGGCCTGATGGCGGAAGAAGACCCCACCTTCACCGTCGAGTTCGACCGCGAGACCGAGGAGACTGTCATCTCCGGCATGGGCGAGCTGCACCTTGAGATCATCGTCGACCGGCTGAAGCGCGAATATGGCGTGCAGGCGAAGGTCGGCCACCCGCAGGTGGTCTACCGCGAGACGATCACCGGCGAGGCCAAGGTCAACAGGAAACTCGTGAAGCAGACCGGGGGCAAGGGCCAGTACGCGCACGTCGTCATCAGCCTCGAGCCGCTCGCACCGGGCGAGGGATTCGAGTTCGTCGACGACGTCAAGGGGGGCCGCATTCCCCGCGAGTTCATCCCCGCCGTCGAGAAGGGAATCGTCGATGCCATGGCTGCCGGCGTCTACGCGCAGTATCCCGTGGTGGACGTCCGCGTCACCCTGCTCGACGGCACCTTTCACGAGGTGGACTCGTCTGAGCGTGCCTTCCGCACGTGCGCGACGATGGCGTTCAAGGAGGGCTTCATGCAGGCCGCGCCCCAACTGCTGGAGCCGGTGATGTCGGTCACCGTCATCACGCCCTCCGAGTATTCGGGCGGGATCAACGGCCACCTGTGCTCCAAGCGAGGCCGCATCCTCGCCATGGAAACCGAAGGCACCACCCACACCATCAAGGCCATGGTGCCGCTGAGCGAGATGTTCGGCTATGCCACCGACCTTCGCACGATGACCCAGGGCCGGGCCGTGTTCACCATGCACTTCGAGCACTACAAGGCCGTGCCCTACTCGCTGGCCGAGGATATCGTGGCGGAGAGGCGCAAACGCAAGGAAAGATGAAAAAAAGGGAACGCTCGACGTTCAGAGCTCAACGCTCAACATTCAGTTCAGCAGCAGACCGTATCGGGGGCGTGCGTCAGGCTTCGCGCTGGGTGATTCATCGGAAGCTGGTTCATGCGTGAATCAACCATCTGTATTGTTCAGAATGAAGGATGGTATCTATGTGAGTCTCGCGACGTGATTGCATGGGAAGCGCAATGAAGAGAAGAAGACTGTTCATGGGTGTGGACGTGGGCGGGACGAAGGTTTTGGCGGCTCTGGTGAAGCCTGAAGGTGTGGTGGCCGCGCGAAAGCGCAAGCCGACACCTCGTGGGGTCACGCCGCAGGAATGCGTCATGTTCATTATGCAAGTGCTGGAGGATCTCCTCGACAGCCAAGGGATCGCGGCCCGTGAGCTGAAGGCGATCGGGCTGGCGGTGCCCGGCGTCGTCGATCCGGACGCCGGCACGGTAGTCGTCACGCCCAACATGAACCTATCGGGTCTCGAGGTGGTCAAGGTAATGGAGGACCGCTTTCGGGTTCCGGTGGCGCTGGGCAACGACGTGAACATGGGGACTTTGGGCGAGAAGTGGCTGGGCGCCGCTCGCGACGCGAACAGCGCGGTCGGCATCTTTGTGGGAACGGGGATCGGCGGGGGCATCGTCATCAACGGGGAGCTTGTCCGTGGTGGTCGCGAAGCCGCCGGCGAGATCGGCCACATCCTGATGGAGGTCGGCGGCCCCCTGTGCGGGTGCGGCAACCGCGGCTGCCTTGAGGCGTTTGCCAGCCGATCCGCGATCGAGCGACAGCTTCGCGAAGCCGTGGCATCCGGGCAACGGACCATCCTTACCAAGATCGCAGGCAAGGATCTCAAGGTGATCAAGAGCAGCGTGCTCGTCGCCCGCCGTCGCGCTCGCCCGGCCGCGGATCGCGGGTGGTATACAGGACCAGCGTTTCCAACCGGGCGGCCAGGTCGGGATAGAGCTTCTCGATAGCTTGGTGTGTCGGGCCCTTTCCTATGCAGGAAGGCCCGGAGAGGATGACGAGGCGTCCCATGTCTCTTCCTTTTCGGGTGTTCGGCTGTGCAGCGTCGCTGCAGTATCGAGTGTCCGGGCATCCAGGCTTCCGGCTGCCAGGCAGCCAGTCGCCGGTCTTCTACGTCTGTGTGCGCTGTTCCGGGCGCGTGAGGGGGCGGAAGTCGCGCAGCGGCTGGTTCGCCAGCCGGGAGGCTTCGACGGCCTCGAGATACAGGCGCTCCTGGGCCCGCACCGCCGGCTCGTCGATCAGGACGGGCACGTACGTGCCGTCAGGTTGCAGCCGCCTCGCCTTCACGTTGTCGCTGAAATACGTGTTCAGCACGCCGATCAGGCGCTTCCGCAGGTTTGGGTCGAGAACCGGGAACATGACCTCCAGCCGCGTGTCGAGATTGCGCTTCATCCAATCAGCGCTGCCAAGCCACACCTCCTCGTGCCCGCCGTTGCGGAAGTAGTAGATGCGGCCGTGTTCGAGGTAGCGGTCGACGATCGAGATCACGTCGATGTTGTCCGAGACTCCGGGCACGTGCGGGCGCAGGATGCACATTCCCCGCACGTTCAGCATGACGCGCACGCCTGCCTGACTCGCCTTGCAGATGGCCCTGCACATCCCCTCATCCTGCATCGAATTCAGCTTCGCCATGATCAGCCCGGGATCTTCGGGGGTCGATTGCTGAATCTCGCGCTCGATCAGGTTCATGAAGTTCTGCCTGATGCCCCCCGGCGACACAGCCAGCTTCGACCAGCCCACCACCTGCGAATAGCCGGTGAGGAGGTTGAAGAACGCGGATGCGTCGGCGGCCATCTCGCGGTCGCCGGTCAGCAGTGCCAGGTCGGAATAGAGCTGGGCCGTGCGCTCGTTGTAGTTGCCGGTTGACATGTGCACGTAGCGGCGGATTCCATTCATGTTGCGCCGGATGATCAGCAGCAGCTTCGCGTGCGTCTTGTAGCCGGCAATGCCGCAGATCACGTGGCAGCCGGCATCTTCGAGGCGGCGCGCCCATTCGATGTTTCGCGTCTCGTCGAACCGCGCCCGCAGCTCGACCAGCACCGTCACCTGTTTGCCCTTTCTGGCCGCCTGCTCGAGCGCCGCGATCACTCGCGAGCCCGAACTCGTCCTGTAGAGCGTCTGCTTGATGGCCAGAACCGAGGGGTCGTCCGCCGCGTTCTCCAGCAGGCGCAGCACCGGCTCGAACGACTCGTACGGATGAAACAGGAGCACGTCGCGGTCCTGGATTGCATCCCACAGGCTATCGTAGCCGGCCAGATCCCGCGGCGGCTGCGGGGGCCAGTCCGGATCGCGCAGCTTGTTGAAGCCCGGACGGTTCACTATCTCCATCAGGCCCGTAGCGGCCAGCATGCCATCGATCTCGTAGACGTCCAGATCGGTCACATCAAACCACGTCGACAGGCGGCTCTTGATGAAGAGATCAGGGTTGGCTGAGATCTCGAGTCTCACAACGGATCGCCGGCGGCGCTCGACCACCGCCTCTTTGATCGCTTGCACCAGGTCGTCCGCCTCGTCGTCATCGACCGTCACGTCCCCGTCGCGCGTGATGCGGAAGACCGCGGTCGACTGGATCCGGAGGCCTTCGAACAGTGCCGCGGCGTTCATTGCGATCACGTCTTCGATCGGCATCAACTCCACCGAGGCCGACGGCACGACGACGAACCGCGGCAGGATGCTCGGCACGGGGACGACCGCAATCATCTCTCCGGCCTCGGCGCCCGGCTGGCTCAGTCTCAGCGCGATGTTCAAGCCAAGGCCCGGCAGAATCGGCAGCGGATGCTCCTCGTCGATCGCCAACGGCGTGAGCAGCGGCAGCACGTCCGATTCGAAGTACGATGCCAGGCAGTGCTTCTGGCCAGGCTGGAGCTTGTCGGGCCGGAGCACCACAAGCTTGCGTTCGGCCAACTGGGAGATCGCGGCGGCGATGCCCCCCGACTGCTCGGCGACCATCAGGTGCGCGCGCCGGCTGATCTGTTCCAGTTGCTCGGCCGGGCTCAGCCCGCTCACGTCGCGCGACTTCACCCCTAGCCGTGCCTGCTGGCGAACCCCCGCCACGCGCACCATGAATACTCGTCGAGGTTCGAGCTGACAATTGACAGGAACTTCAGCCGCTCCAACGGCGGCACGTCCTGCGACAGCCCTTCCCGGAGGACACGGCCGTTGAACTCCAGCCAGCTCAGCTCGCGGTTGACATACAGTTCGGGGGAATCAAGATCGATTGGATTCATGCGGGAGCAGTGCCTTTCGGGCCGTGCCCTTCTTGTGCCCGCACCACGCTCAACGCCGGGATCGGGATGCCCACCGACGCAGGAACGGCCAGTCGTTCGGAAGCGGCCCCCGGAACGGTGCCCGGCTGGGCTTCAGCTTCGTGCAGGCGGGCACGCGGCCGGGCTGCCTGCTCCAGCCGCACGCGCAGCCCGAACACCTCCTCGAACACGTCGGCCTTCCCCTCAACGGAACGCTCTTCCAAGCTGAGGTCTTCGTCGCTGTGCACGGTGATGACAAGCTCGGCGGGCCGTCGCTCTCTGATGGCAAAGTCGCTGATCTGCTGAGCATGCCCGATGTCGAGAGCATCGGCGACGCGCACGAGTGCCGCCAGCTTGTTCACCACGACCCGCCGGTCGCGCGGCAATGCCATGTACCCAGTGTGCGTGGGCTTCGGCGGGCTTCGCCGATGATAGCGGGCAACGTTTGCCACCACCTGTCTTTCCTCCTTGCTCAGTCCGAACACCTCGGAGTTGACAATCAGGTAGTAGCTGCGCTTGTGATGAGCGCGGGTGCTGACAAATGAACCGACTTCATGCAGAAGTGAAGCCACCTGCAGCAGCAGCCGGTGAGCCGGGCCAAGGCCGTGCAGCTTCGCAAGCGAGTCGAACAGCCTCACCGACAGTGCCGCCACGTGCCCGGACGTAGCTGGTGCGGAGGCGCTGCCCCGTGCGGTTCCGCATGCGCGTGCCCATCACGTTCCCGAAAGGGCGATAACCGTGGAAAGAACAAGAATGACGCAGACAGCTTTCAGCTCGCGCCTCCTGGCGCTGAGTCTGATCATCATCACCTCCACGATTGCAGCATGCTCATCAGTTCGGAGCAATGCCATCAAGCCTGAAGCGCCTCATGCCGTCCAGAAAAGCGAGACGGCCGCACCGAATGCCGAGAGCACCAGGACCATTGACCTGCCATCCAAAGCGGATGGGGCTGAGGCACCAGCGGGTTCCGCTCCCGCGCCTGCTCCGAACGATGCCGGAACGGAGGTTACTCATCAGGCCGCGGCGCAGGGATCCCACCTGAGCAATGACGAGCTGGAGCTGTGGAACGATCCTGAATTCAGGAAACGGTTCGCAGACAGCTACATCGCCGAAACGGAGTCTGCGAATCGCCGCTCTGCGAGACGCCGATGGCACCCTTGGAATAACGGCGACTTCGCACTTCACCAAGCGAGAAACGCCAAAGCAGGTATTCGTTCAAAGCACGAACCGACCGCGGGGCGGCCCTGATCAGCCCGCTCCGAGTTGTAAAAAGCAGTTGGGTATGTACCCAGGATTGTGTAGGTACGTCAGCACCTTGGTCTCGCGTAGCTTATTGATGATCTGCTCTGGCGCATACTTCTTCCCCATCATGCCTGCTACTTCTAGACTTGATTTTGCCGGGTTACTGCCTTAGAATCCTGACTAGTTCTCGGGGAGCAGGCCACGCCAGGCTGAACCTGCATGGTGTGCGAGCTCTTTTCGTTTCGGACCAAAGCTTCCGGACGGTGCTCCGAGGATGTTGAAGGTCGGGGTGTGGCTCAACCGGCGAGGGAGGGGCCAGGTACAAGAGATAGTGCAATCCCGGGCGGGTCTTGCGGTTTCGTCGCTCCCGGCCATCGCATAAAGACCGTTGAGAAAAGGAGTACCGACGATGTGCGGCACCACCGTACCGGTTATGGCGTGCTGGACGTTCGCGTCGCTGTGTGCGCTGCTTGGCAGCGCGGCGTTGGCGGGGCCGGTGAAGCATCCCAATCTGCTTTTCAACCAGGAAGAACTGGCAGCCTTGAAACAGAAGATTGAGACGCAGCCATGGGCCAAGGGCTGTGGGAGAAGGAGCTTGGCCCGGGGAGGAACAGCTCGGAAATCTTCGTGCGGGCCATGCAGTTCGCGCTTTACCAGGATGCGGCGGCCGGGGAAAAGGTCAAGAAGGATCTGCTCCGCCAGGTCGCCTCTCCTCCCAGACAGTTCTACAGCGGGACACTGGATTGGACGGCCGCCGCTGCCTATGACCTGACGTACGAACTGTACAGCGCCGAAGAGCGGGCCAAGACCGAGCAGGCGCTGCTCGATTCATGCCGTGGCTCGCAGCGTGGGGCGCAGCGGGTGGGCCCTCCCAACCTGTGCTACATCTGCTATTGGGAAGCCGGCGTCATCGCCTGTGCGATCGGCAATGACGAGATCATCGACTGGTCGCTGAACTCCCCCGGCCGGTCGCCAGGATAAGGCGGCTTCAAGCCCTGCATCGATGATTACCTGTTTGACGGGCAGTGGTGGAAAGCTGGTGTGGTTCTTAACGGGCAGCACGGAAAGCATGGACTGCACGCTCAGCAGACGACGGACGCAATGACAGGAGAAAGCCAAATGGACAAGCGGCGAGATGGCACAGCAACACTCAACAGGCGGGACCTGCTGAGGTCCATCGGCGGCATCAGCGCGGGGCGGCGACCGGCATTCTGCTGAGCAAGTTCGTTGACGCCGAGGAGGACCCCCCTGCCGCCGTGGAGGACAGTGCTTCGAAGATTCGCATCGTCAGCGTGGAGCCGCATATCGCCGTCGGCAAGGTCTACGTGAAGATCACCACCAACTACAAGGTCACCGGCTGGGGCGAGATCAGCGCAGTCGAACCGACTGTGGCCGCTGCGTTGGTGAAGTCGCTGCAAGAGATTCTGCAGGACCAGAACCCCACGCGCATCGAGTTCCTCTCGCAGCGGATGTATCGCGCGCACCGGGACCTCCGTGGCGGACCGTTCATGGTGCATACGATCTCGGCGATCGACATGGCGCTGTGGGACATCGCCGGAAAGCTGTGGAAGGCGCCGGTCTACCGTCTGCTGGGCGGCGCTGTGCGCGACAAGATCCGGGTGTATCCCACGGCAAAGGCCCACAAGGCGCCGCCGGGCGACATCTACCCGTTCTCGGGCGACCCGAAAGACATCGACAAGATCGTCGGCATGGTCAAGCGAGCCCGCGAGATGGTCGGCCCCGATGGCACGGTAATGCTCGACGCGCACAGCGCCATGCCGCCTGCGGTCGTCATCCAGTTTGCGGCTGCCATTGAGCCCTACGACGTGCTCTTCATTGAGGAGCCATGGGTTCCCGGCAACATCGAGGTATGCAAGAAGATCCGGAACGCCGTGAAAGTGCCCCTTGCGACCGGCGAGCGTGACCGCACGATATGGGAGTTCATCCCCTACCTGCAGGCGCAGGTAGTCGAAATCGTCCAGCCCGACGTCTGCCACTCCGGAGGCATCAGCCAGCTCAAGAAGATAGCCGCCCTCGCCGAGGCATACCAAGTGGCCTTGGCGCCGCACAACACGGCATCGTATCTCGGCCTCACCGCGAGCCTGCACGTGGCGGCCACGGTGCCCCTCTTTCTGATACACGAAGCCTACACGCACACGACGCCCGTCCCGATCCCGCGCAAGAACTGGACTATTGACAACGATGGTTACGCCTCACTGCCGGAAGGTGTGGGGCTTTGTGTGGATATCGATGAGGATCTGCTGGCGAAGACGCCGCCGATGCAGCCCGGACGGAAGTTCTGGCCCGACATGCGCCTGAAGGACGGTTCGGTCGCTGACTATTGATGCACATGGACCCGAGACAGGATCGTCCTGATCGCATCAAGCTGCATGTTTTCGCTTGACAAGGCACGGCCCATGTGGCATACTGCCTGAACGGGAAACGCTTTCCAATGAGAGCCGCGAGCCGATCGGCAATGGCCATCGCAAGCCGATGGTGGCGGTCCGGTGGCATCCTGCACAAGGCCCAATAGAAAGGCACCCCAGATGCGAATGATCTCGTCCGCCCTGCTGTGTGTGTTTGCTGCCGCCCCCGCCTTGGCCGAACAACCCGCACACGTCATAGCCGACAGGGGCAGCACAAGCTATCTGATAACTCTTGAGCGCTTCGCCACCGATGCCGAAGCCAACGCCGCGCGCGAGCTGCAGCGGTTCATCCGCGAGATCTCCGGCACCTTCATCCCCATTGCCATTTGCCAGGAAGGCGAGGGCGAAGACTCGATGTATCCCCACGAAATCGTGATCGGGTGGAGCGGGTACGACAAGTCGAAGATCGGGTATGCGCCGCGGCTCACACGGATCATGCAGAAGTACGATGTGAAGGTCAACCTCGGGCAACTGGGCAGCGACGGCTTCTTCATCGCAACGGCTGGTCCGCATCTGCTCATCGCGGGCGGCAGGCCTCGCGGCACGCTCTACGGGGTCTACACCTTCCTGGAGAAGTACCTCGGCTGCCGGTGGTACGATTCGATGGCAAGCATGATCCCCAGGCGCGAGACCCTTGCAGTTGGCCCCGTCTTCGACGTGCAGGTGCCCGTTTTCCGGCAGCGGTACATCTGCTGGGGAGATTTCAGGCATGACCCCGATCTTGCGGCACGTAACAAGGTGAACCAGGAGCCGGGGGTCGCGTGGCTATCGGACGTTCACGGTGGCACATTCGGATGGCTGGGCGGTCATACCTTCGAGCAATTGCTGCCGTCGAAGAAGTACTTTGCCGAGCATCCCGATTACTATGCGCTAGTGGAAGGCAAGCGCAAGCCCACGCAATACTGTCTCACCAACCCGGAAGTCCTTCGCGTCGTGACGGACAACCTGAAGCAATGGATGCGCGAGAACCCGAGCGTCGAAGTCTTCAGCGTGTGCCAAAACGACGGCGTGGGCTACTGCACCTGCCCCAACTGCAAAGCTCTGGACGATCAGGAAGAGAGCCAGCAGGGTTCGTTGCTGACGTTCATCAACAACCTGGCCGACAGCATCAAGGACGACTTCCCCGGCAAGTACATCGCCACATTCGCCTACGCATACAGCGAGAAAGCCCCCAAGACCATCAAGCCGCGCCCCAATGTAATCATCCGGCTGTGCACGTTCTGCTGCTGCTCGATCTACAACTACGAAACCGATGGCTACTCGTGCTCAAGTTATACCGACTGGGCGAAGGGCGGCCCGCGGCCCGGCCCCACGTTCGCCGAAAACATGAAACGCTGGGGAGCCTTGACGAAGAACATTTTCATCTGGGACTACCCCGGCTCGCTCTGCCATCATCTGGCTCCCACGCCGAACCTGAACCGGCTTGGCCCAAACTTGCGCTTCCTGGCAGCCAATGGTGCCAGCGGATATTTTGCCCAGCCGCCCGACTGGCACTATGGCAACATGGGCGGGCTGAACGCCCTTCGTGCCTGGCTACTGGCCAAGCTGGCGTGGGACCCGAGCTTCGATACCGAGAGCGGCATCGACGAGTTCGTCACCGCCTACTACGGCAGCGCCGCCGAGCCGATCCGCAAGTACATCGACATGATCCACAGCAACGCGCCCGCGCACGACACACACAAGCCCGGCTCCTATGACAACCGCCTTGCAGCGTGGTTCCACGCGCCGGCCGATCAGTACTGGCTCAAGCCGGAGCTCCTCGAGCAGTACGCGAAGCTGTTCGATGAGGCCGAGAAGCTCACGGCCAACGATCCGTGCGCTCTGCGGCGTGTCCGCATTGCCCGGCTCGGTGTGCAGTACGCCCAAATCCGCATGTTGCCGCCCACGGACGCCCGCCGGCCCGAGATCATCACGCGGTTCTTCGAGGGCATGCAGCTTGGCGGCATCAAGACCGTCGGCGGGTTCATCATTCCCGGCCAGACCATGACGACCCTGCAGAAATTCAGGGAACACCTCGACAAGGGCGGGCAGTGAGGGCCCGGTGGCGCGCTTTTTGGACAATGACGTTTGAAGTCAGGCGATTTCCGCGAAGCTGCCGGCCCAACTGATAGGGGATAAACCAGCATGACAAAAACTGCTTTCCGGATTGCTACGCTTGCATTGCTCCTGGTGAGTGCTCCTGTCCCGCCAGCGTTCTCGGCTGCGGTAGAGGTCACCGAAAGTGATCGCGAGTTTCCTGTGACCGAGGAAGACGGCTCCAATCCACGCGCGATGGTGCTGCACCAGATCGTGCTGGAGAACGCATATCTGCGGGTCGTCATCCTGCCGCGCCTGGGCGGCCGCGTGGCCGAAGTCTTCAGCAAGGCCGCCGCCCAGCAGCTCTTTGCCGTGCGGCCGATCCTGTGGACTCCCACCCTCTACACCAATTACGGATCCCAGCTCGGTGGCATCGAAGTGAACTTCCCCTGCTTCCATCACGGCAACAACTACCGTGACCAGTGGAACTGGCACGTGCAGAAGGAGGACGACGGCGCCGCCACGGTGTTCGTGGGCTGGACCCATCCCGAGCTGCGGCAGCGGATCGTGCACCGCCTGCAACTGCGGCCTGAAGAGGCGATCCTGCGCAGCCACTATCGCTTCTCCAACCTCAATCCGCTGCCGATGGGCTTCGCCCCGTGGACCAACACGTTCTTCCCTTACCGGAAGGACCTTCAGTACATCATCCCGTCGCCGTGGGTGGGTCCGCATGGGTTCAACGACTCCCGCCTCGACGTGATGCCTTGGCCGTGGCCGAACTGGGACGACTCCAGCGTGTGCTTCTGGCGGAACATCTCCCAGCAGTACAACAGCATCTTCGCGGTGGCCCTGCAGGAGAACTTCAACGGCGCCTACTTCCACGATTCCGACTGCGGCGTCGTGCGGATCTTCGACCGCACCGTGCAGCCCGGGGTGAAGATGTGGTGCATCCCGCCTGCAGACCAGAAGCCCGGGGGGCCCGACTACTGCGAGATGTGGTTCGGCCCCACTCTCGTGCACGAAGACGCCCGATGGTGGGATGCCTATGCAGTTCGCGAGTACGACGAGATGTACTACCCCGTGTTCGGCATCGGCGGATACCGCTATGCGAACGAGCACGGCGCCCTCAACATCGAGCGCGGAGCCGGCTCCGTGGAGATCGGCGCATGCGTGACGCGGGCAGTTCCCGGCGCCGTCATCAGCCTTTCCAGCATCGATGGCGAATGGTGGCGGCAGGTGGCGGACCTCACACCGCGCACGCCCCTGCGCATCGCGGTAAAGCGAACGCCCGGCAGAATGCCCCTCCATCTCCGAGTGAGGGACAACCGCGGACGCATCCTCGTCCAGTACGACCAACGCCCGGACCCCGGTCCGCAGGTCAAGCTCGACTTCTCCGGCAGCCCGCTCTGGAGCGCCTCGCCTCTCCACAAGGCCCTCAAGGCCGAGCAGTACCCGCCGCTGTGGAGAGCATCGACCGAATACGAGACACCTGGCATCCGCACATGGCGGAAACTCCTCG
>Ga0172362_10004726_pt1 | contig 11810 bp, 11 predicted proteins | sample LakKivs1_kivu2a2_FD_114534 | JGI IMG/M metagenome (GOLD analysis project Ga0172362, IMG submission 114534) | Sediment microbial communities from Lake Kivu, Rwanda - Sediment s1_kivu2a2 | ecosystem: Environmental > Aquatic > Freshwater > Lake > Sediment | place: Rwanda: Western Province, Lake...
CGGCTGTCCCCAGGTCCAGCCGCCGTCTGTGGAGGTCTTTAGATAGGAATTGTTGCCGCTGTACCAGGAAACATACACGTGGTCACCATGGCGAGCAATTCGCGGCGCATGCTCTTCGGCTGGCGCGGTGGATATCGGTATTTCCTGCGGGCCAGGTGCTCCCAAGAGGCAGCTACCGGGAGCAGCCGATAACGCAGGACGCGCCGGCTCCACACTAAACCCCAATATAGCCAGCAGCACCAGCAAGGCAACGCTGGGCGCTGCGATCGCAAGTGCCAGATGTGTCCCCCGTTTTGCCATTGGATTCCTTCTGATTTAGTATAGCAGAAGACTAGGCGGAAGTCAATAGCTTTTCAGCGCTGCAGGCCAGGTCACGCAAATGGCCGAGCGGTCGGATCTGGCGATCTGACGAGAGCGGTTGGGTGGTTGGGATGGCAGCAACTCACTTTTCTTTTTGCGCTACTTGGTATACAATACGCGCCGTGCACCTCAGTGATGACGGGTTGATACGCGAGGGACACATCCCACGTGGCCCTCACCGGCAGAGGGCAAGTTGGCAACTTGCCCTACAGGGACGAGCAAAGAGAGGTAGCAGGTCGTCGAAGGGGGTCTGACAACGCGATGGGTACAGAACTGGACCTGACAGCCCTGAGACGCTATCTGGGGGGACGCGACGAGGTGGTCGTGGCCTACCTCTTTGGTTCCCACGCCAGGAGCGAGGCCGATGCTCGCTCCGACGTAGATGTTGCGCTGCTGCTCCACCCCGATCTGCCCGACGTGGCTCATCTAAAGCTGCGACTGGACACGGAAATCGGCGACGTTCTGGACAGCGACCAGGTGGACGTGTTGTTTCTGAACGACGCCCCGCTGCCCTTGCAGGCTGAGGTCATCCGCACCGGACAGGTCATCGTCAGCAAGGATGAGGAGACGCGGGTCGAATTTGAGGCCCACACGATGAGTGCCTGGTGGGACTTTCAACCTCGGCTGGCCGAATTCGACCGCCTGTACCTGGCAAGCCTGAAACGGGGGTTTACGGATGAGCAATGGAGAGTCTATCACGCGACACGTGAGCTACTTGCGCGAGCGCATCCGTAGACTCCAAGGGCTGAGAGGCTGCACGCTTGATCAGTACCTGGGAGACATCGGGCTACAAGAACAGGTCGAGCGCAACTACCAACTGGCAGTCGAATGCTGTACCGACATCGCCAGCCGCGTCCTCGCTATCCACCGTTTGACCCGGCCAGGCAGGAACAGGGAGATTTTCCAGATCCTGGGTCAGGCCAGGCTGCTACCTCAAGAACTCGCCGATGTGATGAGCAATATGGTCAGCATGCGCAATCGGCTGACGCACGTGTACATGACCATTAATCCGGTCGAGATGTACCGGCATTTACAGGGGGATGTTGCCCACTTCGAGGCATTTGAGGCTATCGTACTGGCCTGGATTGAACAGTTGGAGAGAGGAGAACAGCGAGACAGACAAGATAACTGATCACCGCACTTACCGCTGTATCACTGCAGCAAGGAGGAATGCCTATCGTAGCAGAGCCCCTCAACGCACTACCCGGTGTCCCGTAAGGATTCGCTATTCTGGCCGTTGAGCCGCTGGATCTGGCGATCCGGCGGGAGCGGCTGTGTAGCGATCGCTATTCTATCATAAAGGAGGTTTTACCTTATGCGACCCGTATACGCTGTCTCGGGTGGGGTCAGCAAGTTCGCCAAGGCCCGGCCCGACAAGACGTTCCCCGGCCTGGTGAAGGAGGCCTACGACTACGCCATCGCCGACCTGGGGCTCGAGCATCCCCAGTTCCTCGAACTGGTGGACGGGACGGTGGCCTCGTACTTCTCGGACCACTTTAGCCGCCAACTGATGGCCGGCATCATGGCCCAGGACTACCTGGGGATGTGCCCCAAGCCCTCGCACCGGGTGGAAGGTGGTGGAGCCACCGGTGGCATCTGTTTCCAGGAGGGCTGGAAGGCGGTCGCCTCCGGATACATGGACATCTGCCTCTGTTACGGCTTTGAGATGATGTCGCACGTGGAGACCTGGAAGGGGAACGAGTTCATCGCGCTGGCCTCCGACGTCTCGTTCGACTATCCGGTGGGCGGTTTCTACTCCGGCTACTATGCCATGATGGTCACGCGGCACATGGCCGAATTCGGAACGACGGTGGAGCAACTGGCGCACGTGTCAGTCAAGAACCACATCAACGCCTACCACAATCCGTACGCGCAGAAGCGCATGCGACTGACGATCGAGGACGTGCGGGCGGCACCGATGGTGGCCTGGCCGCTCACGCGGCACGACATCTGCGTGATGAGCGACGGCGCGGCGAGCACGATTCTGTGCTCGGAGGATGGGCTGGCCAAGCTGGAGAAGGCCAGCGGCCGCCGCATCCCGCGCGTGCGTGTCAGCGGCATCGGCCGGGGCACCGATGCGATGCGGCTGGCCGACCGGCCGCACCAATCGTACGAGGATTTCTACAAGTACAACGCGCTGCCCAACGAGGTGGATGCCGACTCGCGGGCGTATTATAAGGAGCTATGGAAACACGGGTTCCGCTATCCCGGCGTGCACTCTTTCCGCGCCGGTCGCATGGGCAGCAAAGAGGCATACGAGAACGCACGTATCACGGATCCTTTGCACGAGATTGACTTTGTCGAGTTGCACGACGCTTATACCTCGTCGGAGATCCAGACGTACGAGGACATGGGGCTGTGCCGATACGGGGAGGGCGGTTCCTTCGCTGCGAGCGGCAAGGCGTTCATGCCTGGGATTGACTACGGGCTGGAGCTGCCGGAGAAACCGATCTGCCCGGTCAACCCCTCCGGCGGACTGATCGCCTGCGGCCATCCGGTCGGTGCAACGGGGCTGATGCAGGCGGTGTTTGCCATCTGGGAGTTACAGCACACGATCGAGAAGCACTTTGGCGATGCGGCGCTACAGGTGCCCAACGCCCGCCGCGGCGCAATCCATTCGCACGCCGGCACCGGCACCTACGTCACCGTGAGCATCCTGGAGCGGGAAGAATAGGAGATACCCATGTCTGACAATGAATTTCCCAATCGCATCGAGGAGACCATCGAAGGGAGCGTCGTTTTCAACGTCCCCTTCCCGACCGGCGACGATTTGTCGGTGCTGAAGCAGATGAGCCCGATCACCATCCGGCAGCCCTATCACATCGAGTACATCCATTCTTTTGGGCAGGATTCGCCTTTCTTCGCCGCGCTGGCCAACAAGCGGTTTATCGTCTGTCGCGAGCCTGAGACCGGCTACACATATGCGACGCCGCGCGGCCACGATATGTACAGCGGCAAGGAGACGGAGTGGGTGGAGATCAAGCCGGAGGGCAAGGTGCACGCCTTCACCGTGTGCCACTTTGGCTCGGAGGAATTCCTGCCCGAGTGTCCATACGTGCTGGCGCTGATCGAGTTTGAGGGCGTGGACACGCTGTTCCTGACGCGGCTGGTGGGCGTTGACCCCTACGAGGCCAGCCCCGACTGGATCGGAATGAAGGTGAAGGGGCGATACTTGCGCAACTCCAAGTTAAAACCGACGGACGTCTATTTCTACCCGGCCGAGTGAGGCCGCAGTTTCATCTGTGGGAGAGAGATGGTACTATGCGCAATCTCGCTACCCTCATCGTTCATGGCGGAGCCTACGACATCCCCCTGAACACACACCAGGCAGTCTGCGAGGGATGCCGTCAGGCTGCGGAAGTGGGCTGGGCTGTGCTTGCACACGGCGGATCGGCACTGGATGCAACCGAAGCGGCCGTGCGCGTGATGGAGGACGATCCGGCCTTCGATGCAGGATTCGGTTCCCTTCTCAACGCAGCAGGCCAGGTCGAACTGGATGCCATCGTCATGGACGGCCGGGACCTCAGTTTTGGCGCGGTGGCCGCCGTACAGCACATGCGCCACCCGGTCACGCTGGCCCGGCTGGTAATGACCCACAGCGGCCACGCGATGCTCGTCGGCGCGGGCGCGGAAATGTTTGCACGCGAGCAGGGCCTGCCCCTGTGCGCGCCCGAGGAACTGGTGGCCGAGCAAGAACTGGAGCGCTGGCAGGCCGCGCATACTGGCGGCGATCCACACGGCTGGAAACCCTTTGGCACCCCACCTTCGGATACGGTCGGCGCGGTGGCGCTGGACGCAGATGGGAATCTGGCGGCGGCGACCTCGACCGGTGGCACGTTCAACAAGCTCCCCGGACGGGTGGGCGATTCACCGCTGGTGGGCTGCGGGGCGTACGCCGACAACCGCACGGGGGCGGTGTCTGCAACGGGCCTGGGCGAAGCGCTGATGAAGGTCGTGATCAGCAAGACCGCGTGCGACTTGATCGGCAGGGGGATGGCGGCGCAGGAGGCGGCCGAGGCCGCGATCGCGGTGCTGGCCGAGCGGACGACCGGCGAGGGCGGAGTCATCGTGCTGGACCGGCTGGGCCGCATTGGAATCGCGCACAATACGCCTTACATCGCGTACGCTACCGTCAGCGTTGGGGGCGAGGTCACGGCTGGGATCGAGCGTCCGAAGGCAAAACGCTGAACCCCATGGGAGGACGGGCACGGCCGGCTCGGTCAGGAGACCGGCCCGAGCTCTGGAAAAGGAGGCCCCTCCCCCACTCAGGGGAGGGGCCGACTGGAGAGGAGCAACCAATGGACGTTTTGCAGGCGGGGCAGGGTCAACTGATCGGCTGGCACGACCCAGACGAGCAGCGAGCGTGGGTGGCCGAACACAAGTCGCGCGCGCTGAAGGACAAACGCACGACGTTGCGCCAGGCTATCGCCGAAACTGTGACCGACGGCGCGCTGGTCGCGTGCGGTGGTTTTGGCCACATCCGCGTCTCGATGGCCGCGGTCTATGAGATCGTGCGGCAGCGCAAGCGGGAGCTCACGTTCTGCGGCAAGACGGCCGTCCACGACTCGGACATTCTCATCGCGGCCGGCTGTGTGAGCCGCATCGAGGTGGCGTATGCGTTCGGCCACGAACTGCGGGGGCTTTCGCCAGCGTCACGCCGTGCGGTCGAGCGCGGGCGCTGCCAGGTGGTTGCCGAGATCTCTAACGCTGGCTACCAGTGGCGCTTTCTGGCGGCGGCGATGGGGCTGCCGTTCATCCCCACGCGGATGATGCTCGGGACGGACACGCTGGCCCACAGTTCCGCCAGGGTGGTCGAGGACCCGTTCAGCGGCAAGCCGGTGGCGCTGTTGCCAGCATGTTATCCTGACGTGGTGCTGATGCACGTCCATCGCTGCGACCAGTACGGCAACGCGCAGATTGACGGCATCGTGATCGAGGACTTTGAGCTGGCGCGCGCGGCGCGGCGGCTGATCGTCACGACGGAAGAGATCGTGGACGAGGAGGTCATCCGCAGCCAGCCCTGGCGAACGCTCATCCCCTACTACCTGGTGGACGCGGTCGTGGAGGTGCGCTATGGCGCGCACCCCACACTGATGCCCGGGCGGTACTATTTCGACGAGGAGCACATCCGCAGGTGGCTGAAGCTCTCGACGACGGACGAGGGCGTGGCCGAGTATTTCGACAAGTACGTGTACGGGGTCGAGGACCACGCTGCGTACCTGGGGCTGAACGGAGGCGAGGCGCAGATGGAATACCTGCGCCAGGTGGAGTTCCTGGAGACTCCTCTGCGCACATCCTGGATGGAGGAGGAGCAGCGATGAGCCAGGGCTATAACCCCACCGAACTGCTGGCCACCGTCGCGGCCGGGTTGCTGGAGGACAACAAGTCGGTGTTCGTCGGGACGGGGTTGCCGATGATCGCGGCGATGTTGGCGCAACGCACGCACGCGCCAAATTTGCTGATCGTGTTCGAGGCAGGCGGCATCGGGCCGCAGGTGCCGGTGCTGCCGATCTCGGTGGGCGACAGCCGCACGTTCTACCACGCCGTGGCCGCCTCGAGCATGCACGACGTGATGTCGGCCAGCCAGGCCGGCTATCTGGACTATGGGTTCCTGGGGGCAGCGCAGATTGACTGCTATGGGAATCTCAATACGACCGTGATCGGCAAGTGGGAAAGCCCGACGGCGCGGCTGCCCGGCAGCGGCGGGGCCAACGACGTCGGCTCGTCGTGCTGGCGGACGATCATCGTGATGCGGCAGGACCGGCGGCGCTTCGTGGAGCGCCTGGACTTTCTCACGACGCCAGGGTACCTGGACGGGGCGGGCGCGCGCGAGCGGGCCGGGCTGCCGGCCGGGAGCGGCCCATACCGGGTGATCACGCAACTGGGCGTGTACGGGTTCGACGAACAATCGAAGCGCATGACGATCCTGGCGACTCACCCCGGCGTGACGGTGGACGAGCTGCAGGCCAACAGCAGTTTCGAGCTCGTCGCCCCGGCCCAAGTGGGGGTGACGGCGCCGCCGTCCGCGGAGGTGCGTCGCATTTTGCGAGAGATTGACCCGACGGGGATGGTGATCGGAAAGTAACGAAGGGAGGGTGTCAGGATGAGCGCTATAGGTACCTCAGTAATGACGGCGGAACAATTGATACGCCTGCCGCCGGACCGTGGGAAACGGTACGAGTTGAGGAGAGGAGAACTGCTGATGATGACACCATCTGGTGCATTGCACGGGGACGTAACCATGGCACTGGGGACCTTGATGCGAGTGTATGCCAGCCAGAAAAAGTTGGGCAAGGTCCTGGCAGCCGAGACTGGGTTCAAGATCCACTCCGATCCTGATACCGTGCGTGCGCCTGACGTCGCATTTGTGGCCAGAGAGCGCATCCCCTCCACAGGTGTGCCGCGCGGTTACTGGGAATTGACGCCAGACCTCGTGGCCGAGGTGGTGTCGCCCAACGACAGCGCAGCGGATGTGCAAGACAAGGTCGAGGAGTGGCTGAACGCGGGCGTGCGGCGTGTGTGGGTGGTATACCCCGACACGCAGACTGTCCACGTTTACCGCTCGCTGAAGGAAGTCAGCGTGCTGAAACCGGGCGATACGCTGGACGGTGAGGACGTGCTGCTTGGTTTCTCGTGTACGGTCGAGGAAATATTCGCCTGACGTACTGCATATCTCCAAACCATAAGGTGGAATTTGCACTACGAATATGACACCGAAGCAGACGACCTGCTGGACATCGGGTTGCCTCCTGAGCCCGGTGAAGTGCTGGACGTTGGCGAGGTGAACGCGGACAATTGGAGAGATTTCCCGGACGTCTTCACTGACAGCCTGTGGCTCTTCCAGTCGCGCAGCCGGGAGGGGATGCATAACGGCAAGTACCACGGAAACTTTGTCCCGCAGATCCCATACCAGGCCGTCCGAAGGTTTACCAAACCGGGAGACGTCGTGCTCGACCCATTCCTGGGCAGTGGAACCACGCTGATCGAGTGCCGCAGACAGGGCCGGCATGGGATTGGTGTCGAGTTAATTCAGCCCATCGCTCAAGACGCTCAGGAGCGAATCGAAGCAGAGGCTAATTCCTATCATACCTGGCAGGAAGTCATTGTAGGCGACAGCACGCGCGAAGAAACGATCACACAAGTCCGTCAAGTGCTCGAGGATCATGGACGCAGCCAGGTGCAACTGCTGATCATGCATCCCCCTTACCACGACATCATCCACTTTAGCGACAACCCACGAGATTTGTGCAACGCTCCTACTCTCACGGACTTTCTGGAGTCTTTTCAGAGGGTGGCCCGCGGGACCTACGACCTTCTTCAGAAAGACCACTTTCTCGTCGTGGTGATTGGCGACAAGTACAGCAATGGGGAATGGATTCCCCTCGGTTTCCGCACCATGGAGGCTGTGCAGCCAGTTGGCTACACCTTGAAAAGCATCGTCGTCAAGAACATTGAGGGCAATCGAGCCAAGCGCAATCTCCAGAATCTTTGGCGCCAGAGGGCCTTGCGGGGCAAGTACTACATTTTCAAGCACGAATACATCTTGTTCTTCCAGAAAAAGGAGTAGACAACGATGAACTTTGAGCTGACCGAAGAGCAACGGATGATCCGCCGCATGGTGCGGGACTTTGCTGAGAAGGAGATTGCGCCCCGTGCAGAGGAGATAGACGCGACGGACTGCTTCCCCGACGACCTGTTCCGGCGGATGGGGGAGCTGGGCATCCTGGGGCTGCCTTTCTCGGAGGAGTACGGCGGCTCCGGCGGCAACTATACGAGCCTGGTCATCGCGCTGGAGGAGGTTGCGCGCGTCTCCGGCTCGATGGCGATCACGCTCGACGCGCATACTTCTCTGTGCTGCGAGCCGATCTATCTGTTCGGCACCGAGGAACAGAAACGCAAGTACCTGGCACCGCTGGCGTGCGGGGAAAAGATCGGCGCATTCGGGCTGACGGAGCCGCAGGCCGGCTCGGACGCCGGGGCGACGCGCACGCGCGCCGTGCGCAAGGGCGACGAATGGGTGATCAACGGGCAGAAGAATTTCATCACGAACGGCTCTGTGGCCGACACGGTCGTCATCACGGCCAAGACTGATCCCGAGAAGGGCACGCGGGGCATCTCGTCGTTCATCGTCGAAAAGGGGACGCCGGGCTTCCAGATTGGACGGGACGAGACGAAGATGGGACTCAAGGGGTCGGTCACGTCGGAGCTGTTCTTCGAGGACTGCCACATCCCGGCGGAGAACCTGCTGGGCAAGGAGAACGAGGGCTTTAAGCAGTTCCTGGTGACGCTGGACGCGGGGCGAATCGCGATTTCGGCGATGGCGGTGGGGTTGGCGCAGGGCGCGTTCGAGAAGGCGACGGCATACGCGAAGGAGCGGGTGCAGTTCGGGCAGCCGATCGCGCAGTTCCAGGCGGTGCAGTGGATGATCGCGGAGATGGCGACGGAGATTGAGGCGGCCCGGCTGATGGTGCAGCGCGCGGCGTGGCTCAAGGAGCAGGGCGCGCGGTTCACGAAAGAGGCGGCGATGGCCAAGCTGTTCGCGACGGAGATGTCGGAGCGGGCGTGCCGCAAGGCGATCCAGATTCACGGCGGGTACGGGTACATGCGGGAGTATGCGGTCGAGCGCATGTACCGGGACCAGCGGCTGTGCTCGATCGGGGAGGGGACGAACGAGATTCAGCGGCTGGTCATCGCGCGGCAGGTGCTTGGGGACTGATCAGATTGCTGGGAAGTTGGACTGAGTCCATTCCACGGTAGGGGCGGGTGCAAGACCCGCCCCCACACATTCTCGGCACTGGGGAAAGCCTGCGCCACTCACTTCCACCTCAGCGCGGACCACAGATCACGCCGGAGCTGCCGGACTGTGGTCCGGCAAGAGCGTTTTTCTTGGGCAGCGTAGGCGAGGTGAGTAGTTACGACGCATCAAGATCAAGACCGGGAGCGCCGGAGGCGCTTCCTGACCGCCAAGCCAGCGCAGATGCCCAGCCCCACCCAGGTAACGATGCTGACTGCCAGGCCCACGCGCCAGGTCCACGGTGCAAACTCCATCCTGACGGTGTGCTCGCCCGGCGGGAGGAACACGGCCCGAAAGACGTAATCGGCGCGCAGTACTTTGGCCGGCACGCCGTCCACTGTTGCGCGCCAGCCCGGATAGTAGACGTCGCTCAGGACCAGGTACCCGCTCACCGGGGTGTGTGCCGAGAGTTCGACCTCGTTCGGACTGTAGCGAACAAACTGCAAATCGCCATTCGCAATTCGCCATTCGCCATTCGCCATTCGTAATTCGTAATTCGTAATTCGTAATTGGCTTGTCACCTGGGCTTGCTCTAGCACGACCGTCTGCGTGGGGTCAAAGTCCGGGGCGTGGATCGCTGCCCAGGCTGCGGCGTGGTCGGGCACGACTTGTGTACGATAGACGAGCAACGCCCGGGGGAGGGCGGCTGTGTTCAGGTAGACGTCAATGGCGGGGTTGGCAGTGTAGACCGGCACGAGCCGCTCGTCGCCGGGGGGCCTGGCTTTGTCGGCCAGGACGTATTTGACGCCCAGCAGGTTGTAGAGCGACGCACCCCGCTCGCCCACGGCCCAGCGGTAGGCCTGGTAGGGAGCCAATCCGAGCGGGTTGTAGACGCCGCCGATGTCGTAGAGGCCGTGGACGAGCGCGGCGTCCGGCTGCCAGGCGCCGGCGGTCACTTCGATGCGGAAGAGGTTGGGGTCCTGGCGCAGGAAGGCGACGACGTCGTCGTGGCGGAAGCCGGGCGTGGGGTCGTTGGGCTCAGCCTCGAGCGTGGAACCGAGGCCGACCAGGTCGGCCGCGAGCAGGAGGACGAACAGCCAGGCAACCCGGCGGCGCGCCCGGGCGAAGCGGGTGAGGCAGAGGAACAATCCGCTGAGCGCCAGCAGCACGGCGGCGACGACGATGCTGGCCGTGGCCTGGGGGACGCGGTCATGGGGCGGGATTGTGTGGGCCTGTGGCAGACCGATGGCCAGGAGTACTCCGGCGGCGATCAGGGCGCTTAGAGCGGTCCAGACGCTCCAGACTTTGGAAGTCTCGGAAGACTTCCAAAGTCCCAGGTCGAGGCCATAGGCTGCGAGTGCGGCCAGACCAAAGTCGGCCAGCAGGATCAACCGGGCGGGCGCACGCACCTGGTCGAAGGTGGGGGCGTAGCGGTACAGCAGGCTGTAGAGCGGCGTGTAACGGCCTAACGCCAGGAGCAGCGCCAGCACGACCAGAAGGGCGAAGAAGCCGGCGGGGAAGCTCGTTTGTGGTTGCGGGTTTTTGAGCCTGGCGAGGTGCGATCTGAGATGCGCTGCTATCGCCGCTGCCGCGAGTACGAGCGTGGCCACGCCTGCATAGCCCACTTCGACGCGGTCCCAGCCACCCCAGAAGCCGGTCACGCCACGGCCATAGAAGCCGGGGGCCAGGAGGCCGATGAGTGCGCGTGGCGGCAACGAGTAGCGGGTGGCCTCGTCGTAGGGAAGGTGCCCCCGGCCGGTGTGGGCGGCCATTTCGCGGGCCGGCAGGAGCGTCAGCGCGGCCCCCCCCACCCCGACGGCGACAACGAGCGCCATCAGGCCGAGCGTGCGCAGCTCCCAGCGGTAGCCACGCCGCCAGTCCACTGCCAGCCGGTACAGGAGGTAGAGCACGAGCGCAGAGGCCAGGAAGAGCAGCATCTGGCCGTGCCCGGCCAGCGCGGCTACGGCGAGGACGGCGCCCGCGCCAGCGGCCCAGCCGGGGCTTCCACAGGTCAGGGCACGATGGGTCAGGAGCAGGAGGAGCGGCAGCCAGGCGGCGGTCGCGTTGAGGTTCAGGTTGCCAACGTGGGTAACGAACAGGTCGGAGAGGGCAAAGGCGATCGCGCCCACGAGCGCTGCCGGACGACGCAGGTCCAGTCCTCGCGCGAGCGCGAACATGCACGCACCAGCCAGCCAGACGTGGAAGACGGCCAATGCCTCCATCACGCCGTAGGAGGGTTCGCCGAAGAGGGCAAAGGCGAGCAGGTTGAGCGGGTAGAAGACGCCGGACTGGTTGTCGGCGACGAAGGGGACACCGCTGTGGAGGTGGGGGTCCCAGAGGGGAACGAGCCCGGCGCGCAGGCTGCGGGCAGCGAAGCGGACCATGGGCCAGAGGAAGGAGACCAGGTCACCGCCACCGCGCGGGATCCACTGGCCGGCGAGGATTAGCGGCCAGAAGAAGGCGAGGACGACGAGCGCCAGGAGAAGCAGGGCGGCTACGTCAAGCCTGTAATCCTTAACCTCATTTTCGGTACAAGGCGGGATGGGAGGTCCGGGTTCAGCCGGGGAAGCTCCCGCTGAAGCGGGACGTCCAACGCGGGAGCGGAGGCCCGGCTCCAGCCGGGAAGTCCCCGCTGAAGCGGGGCGTCCAGCACGGAACCAGTGGCCCGGCTTTGGCCGGGAAGTTCCCGCTGAAGCGGGACGTCCAACGCGGGAGC
>Ga0172362_10004727_pt1 | contig 11810 bp, 5 predicted proteins | sample LakKivs1_kivu2a2_FD_114534 | JGI IMG/M metagenome (GOLD analysis project Ga0172362, IMG submission 114534) | Sediment microbial communities from Lake Kivu, Rwanda - Sediment s1_kivu2a2 | ecosystem: Environmental > Aquatic > Freshwater > Lake > Sediment | place: Rwanda: Western Province, Lake...
AGGCCGTCCAGCGAGCCGGTAGCGAAAGGAAGATGACTCGTTACATGGAAGCCCTTGAAATGGCCATTTGGCCGCGTTTCCTGCAACGTGCCGGGCACGTTGCACAGAATGCGTCGAAATGGCTGTTTCAAGGCCGTCCAGCGAGCCGATAGCGAAAGGAAGATGACTCGTTACATGGAAGCCCTTGAAATGGCCGTTTGGACGCGTTTCCTGCAACGTGCCGGGCACGTTGCACAGAATGCATGGAAATGGCTGTTTCAAGGCCGTCTAGATCCAAAACCGTGACATGAAGGCATTTCCGGCATCCTGTCAGGCAGCAGACTCGGCACTCGTGGGCGCACGAGCACGGCACGCCTTGCCCGTGTCGATCAACTGCGTGTGAAGGTACGGGCGGGCCTGCGAGCAGGAGGAACGCCGTTGAGCGAGCTTGACACGCGGCTGACGGATCGTATAATGGAAAGCGAAGGCCAAGGAGAATGGACTATGAAAACGAGAAGGACGCTTCTGCCGGTGGTTCTCTGTGCGCTCGCGTGCGCGATTCTGCTCGTGGGGGTGCCGCAGTGGGGGCGGATGAGGGAGGGGCGGCCCCCGGCGCCGGGAGAACCCTGCTATCCTGCGCAGCCGCCGATTGCCAAGCCGGAGCCGCCGGAGGATGCATTGCGGGAAGCCGAGCCGGAGGTTCAGGCCATCGATGCCGTCGAGCGGCAACGGGCCGAGCCGCCTGCGGTACGGATGCAATGGCGCGTGAACGACGAGCGGCTGAACGCATTCCTGGCTTTGCCGCGGCCAATGCTTCGCCCGGTCAGGTGGCAACTCCTGCCCAACCACGTCGACAGCGCGTTCGTCCAGCCCGGCGGCCGCATCTGGTGGCGTGTTCATCTGAGCCCCGATGCCGACCCCGACACCATCTGCAGGATAATCGAGCTGGAGTTCGACAGGCCATCGCCGATGATCCCCGATACACAGATTCTGCTGTTCGAGCCGGGCGGCAGGGTGTGGTTCGTGCTCGACTTCAGCCGGCGGCTGCGCGCCTACGACGGCAAACGCTGGATCATGCGCGACGCCGAGGAGGGCCAGAGCTTCAGCGGCAGCCTTCCCAACAGCGGCCGACGCTATGGCCCAGGCTCCACCTGCTTCCTCGACGGCACTGTGTTCGTCATCGGCACGCACGCCGTCCACTGCTTCGACACAAGGGCAGGACAGTGGGCTGACCTCCGTGTCTCGGAGCATTCCTGCCGGATGAATCTGCTGCTGCCGGAGCCGGATCGGAAGGGGCTGGTCGCGCTGTATGCCGCGCCGCAGGTTGACAGGATCACCGAACTCGGCTCTCGCACCAGCGATGCCACCGGTGACGTGCTCGTCTGGCGATGGAGGGGTGGGAGATGGACGCAGATGCAGACACCCGGCGATCTCGACGCGAGGCGGATTGTCGGCGCATCCGTGGTTGGGCGCGGGCTATGGGTCGAGGAGCGAAACACGGATCATCGCCCGTCGACTGAGCCGGTGGGCCTCCGGTTCATCCCGTTCGATCCGGACGACCATGCAGAGGCGGCGCCGCTGGCCACGTTCGGCCCCTACGTCGCCAAAGACGTGATGCTCGGCTTCGACGACTGCATGGAAGCCGCCTTCTTCCGCGCGAAGGACGTGTCGCTCGGCGATCGATCGCTTGGGCCGGGAATGATCATTGACCGCCGCGACGGACGGTTCTCGCTGTTGAGAGGTGAGCGCTTTCTGCAGGACGAGGCCTATCACATGGCCCACGAGGAATCGGGGCCCATCCTGCTTCCCGATCGTGATGCGATGTGGTTGCCGAGGAAAGCCCACGGCCCGCCTGCGGCGTTCTACAGCCTTGCCGACGGCAGGCTGATCGCCGAGCTGGGGAACGAAGTCCATACCTACATCCGGGGCGCACTGCCGTCCGGAATGGTGCTCGCCACGGCGTCCAACTCGCGCGCGGAGGCGCTTCTTGCCTACGATCCGGATGCACCCGACGACCGCGCGGTGCTGAAGGCAATCGAGCTGGGCTGCGAATCGTCGGCAGCGGGGGTGGCGGCCGACGGCGCGTTTTGGCTGCGATCGAAGTGCGATCCCGCAACCGGCCAAGCGTTCCCAGACCGCGGCGAATTCATCCGGTTTGACGGCGCGCAGACCTCGGGGCCGCAGTTGCCGAAGGAGTTCGACGAGGCGCAGGAGCTGCTGTTCGGCCAAGACGGCATGATCTTCACCCGGACGCGCAGAGGCTGCCTGCTGTATGGCAACGGCGGCGTACTGGGCGCCGGTGACATCGAAACGGTCATCGCGGCCAATCGCGAGGCATTTGTGACCGCATTCGCACATGGCTATCTGCCTGAGCGGCGGCATCGAGCAGGCGGCCCGAGCATCGACTTCACCATCGACGCGGAAAGCAACGTGTGGCTGGTGAACAGACGCAAGCTTCGCGTGCTCGCCGGCAACGTGTGGCTGGACGCAACCGCTCCGCTGATGGCGAACGGTTCCCCCGAAGGCATAGCTTGTTACGTGGATACAGTGGGCGACGGCGGCATGGTCTATGCTTCCGACCTGCGCCAGCCAAGAGGCGAGGCCAAAGGATTCTATGGGGAAGCGATCGATGGGGCGCTGGTTTTCACTCCGGCGCCCGGGAGCTATCATATGGGCTTCAATGCAGACGCCTTCGTCGGAATTCGGAGCGCGGAGGGCGCACTGTGGGTATCCTCCGAAACCCCGTTGGGCGGAAGCATGATGAGCCGGGAGACGTGGCGCCTCATGGGCAACTTCAAAGAGGAGACGCTCAAGGACATCGGCCTGCCTGAATTGTGCGACAAGAGCGGGAACGTGTGGCTTCGTTGGCAAAATCCGGACAGGACCAAACGCTTCAACATCTGGCGCGACGGCAAGATAGCCGCCTTTGTGGACCTGCCCGACGAACGCTATTGGACGCCGGAGACGCTGTTCTCCGACAGGCCGGGCTCGGTCTACATCTGGTCGCACTCAGGGCTCTATCACTTCACGGCCGATGATCCCGCGCAGCCGGCCGCCTATGCACTCAAGGGGCGTTACTTCGTCGAAGGCGTCAGATCGCAGCTTTCCGCCGCGCACGTGAGGCTGCGCGGCACCATCCAATACAGTTCGCTCGGTTTCATCGCGGTGTCGTCGTTCGAGGAAAACAAGAGCGTCAGCCACGCCTACATCATCAAGCTGCCCGAGTAGCGTAGACGTCAGGACAGGATTTCCCGCCCGCGCTTGAGCTGATCTTTCGGCTGTTTTCCCCTTCATGTGATGGCCTCCCCCGTAGAAGGCCTTGAAATGCCCATTTCGACGCGTTTCCTGCAACGTGCCGGGCACGTTGCACAGAAGGCCTCGAAATGGCGGTTTCGAGGCCATCCAGCGAGCCGATAGCGAAAAGAAGATGGCTCGTTACATGGAAGGCCTTGAAATGGTCGCCTGGACGCGTTTCCTGCTACGTGCCGGGCACGTAGCACAGAAGGCCTCGAAACGGCGGTTTCAGGGCCGTCCAGCACTATGTTTTTCACGGGCGGCAATTCACGGACTGACAATGGGAGCGTGCGCTGCAGAGATGAGCGGAGCTGCATCCGGGATGCCGGACTTCACTTTCTCGTGCAACTGGCCTCCACGCCTCAATTCGACAGCCTCGATGCCATCGCCCAGGGAAAGCCGCTGGATGCGGTGAGACTGTCCGCTATTCTCACTGAGGCCGAAGCGAGTCTCGAGCTCCCGTGTGAACTGCGGGCTGCCGAAAAACAGCGCGAAGGCGAGCGAATAGGGTTCGCGCCTGCGCTCGGCCTTCACGATGTGCAGGTAGGTGGCGTAGCGCGAGGCGCGGGTCGTGCCCAGGCGCCGGTACGTGTCGTTCATCGTGATCAGAACCTCCTGCTCGTTGCGGAGGTCAAGATGACCGCTCCACTGGTACTGCCCGGGCGTCGTTGTCATCCCTGCCCGTATCGGGTTCAAATCGATGTAGGCCATGCACCGAAGCATGGCCATCCCTTCCTCCACAATGGTGCTGTGGAAGCGATCCTCCCAGAAGTGGCCTTTGCGACCGCGGATCGCGTTGAACCGACGCGCGGACAGGTTTCCAAGCCGGTGCATGAAGGTTGAGATGACCTCAACGTCCGGAACTTTGAAGAGGAGGTGCACGTGGTTGGTCATCAGGCAATAGTGATACAGCGGCACGCTGAACTTATCGCTGCACTCCTGCAACAACTCGAGGAAGACGCGCAGCAACAGCTCGTCGAGCAGAAACTCCTTGTTGTTGCACCGCATAGTCACGTGGTGCACGGCGCCGGGATAGCTGAATCGAAGCGGATGGCCCATTGTGATAACTCCTGTGGAAGTTGTAAACCGCCATGTTATGGCAATGATACCACTGCCTCGCAGCAATTTCCAGATGCCTTTCGCGAGAATCGACACCTCGTGCCGCATCGCTGCGATTTGTACGGAATTGCCTCCCAATGCGGGTTTCAGAGCTGCCTGTGTCAGCACCATGACATGAAGCGGATTCCTTCACGGCCTCTTCGGCTCCGGATTGCTGCCCCTAGCGATCTTCCTTCATGGCACGGTTCTGCGCGTGGATGGCCTTGAAATGCCCGTTTGGACGCGTTTGCTGCAACGTGTCAGACGTTGCACAGAGGGCCTCGACATGGCGGTTTCAAGGCCATCCAGATCGACCTTCATGATGTGTAAGAAGTTGCGTACATGGATGGCCTTGAAACGCCCGTTTGGACGCGTTTCCTGCAACGTGCCGGGCACGTTGCACAGAAGGCCTCGCAATGGCAGTTTCAAGGCCTTCTAGCAATGAAACTCTGACATGAAGGCGATGCAGTGCCGCGGGTTTGCCCGCGAGACCATCCCGCCACGTCTTCCCTTCATGTCACGGTTTTCGCCGTTGAAGGCCCTGGAATGGCCGATTGGACGCGTTTCCTGCAACGTGTCGGGCACGTTGCACAGAAGGCCTCGCAACGGCTGTTTCAAGGCCGTCTAGATCAAAAACAATGACATGAGGCGGACTTCCCGCGGGGGTTCCCGCGGGGAATCGGAGGGGTGCTGCGACAACTTCTGACATTGGTCCGGCCGGTCTGCCGGCGGAAGGTTCTTGATATGCCGTGCAGTGTGCGGTTACAATGGGAGTCGCGGGGCCGGGAGATCGGGCCGTGGCATTGTCCCCCGGCAAACGAACCTTGCTGCTGCTGATGGCCGTCTGGGCGGCGGTGCTGCTGGCGCACCGGGCGATGACGTCCGGCGTGCGTGACGGTGCGCGCGGCGGGAGGGTCTACCGCGGCGTGGTGGTGGGCGGGACGGACGAGCGGCCGGTGGTGCGGCTGAACGCGGGGGCGCGGTCTCGATTGGCGGACGACGATGCGCCCCGCGTGGGTTCGGCGGACGAAGGTGCGGGGGAGTCGGATTCGACGTTGACCGCTGCCACGCTGTCCGGGGCGATCGACGTGGAGGCGTCGCATTCTCCGGTGGCGGGGGCATCGGGGAGGCTGGCCGTTGGGCGGCGCGTGTTTGTGGAATTGGCGGATGATCGGGCGGGCACCGGGCCACGGCCCAACCACAGTGGCGGGGCTGGCGGCATCGATGACGGGGCGGCCACGGGACACGAAGCCCCCGATGGTGTTGCGGCGGACGGGACGGCCCAGACGGATCGGTCTGATCCAGCGCTTCCCTACGATCGTGCATCCATCGCCGGTCTCGCGCGCGATGCCGGCCTGCTGATCGTCGCCGGAATATTCATCTCGCTGTTTGTGCTCGTGGGAGGGCGGGACTGGCTCGGAAGCGTGGCCGGGCTTGGGCTGTCGATCGGGGCGACGGCGTTCGTGCTTCCGCCGATGATCCTGCACGGGATTCCGCCGCAGGCGGCGGTGCTGCTGATCGGCGGCGCCCTGTGCATCGCCATCTCGCTGCTGGTGTCGGGAATCACCCGGCGGACGGCTGCCATCTGCGTCGGGTGCCTCGCCGGCCTGCTGCTGACCGCTCTTCTCTCGGGAATCGTCTCGCACGCGCTGAAGCTCACCGGCGTTCACTCGCCCGCAACGACCGATCTGTGGGCGTCGCGAACGTTCTCGCCGGCGGTGCTCGTGCAACTCATGTCCGCCGGGATCACGCTGGGCGCGGTGGGCGTCGTCATCGACCTCGCCACGGCCGTCGCCTCCGCCGTTTTTGAAGTCGCCTCCGTCCTCTCCCCTCACCCCGCCACCCCATCACCCCACCACCCCATCTCTTCATCCTCCCTCATCCGCTCCGGCCTGCAGGTTGGCCGCGACGTGATGGGGACGGAGCTGAACACGCTGGCGTTCGCGTATGCGGGGGTTCACGTGGGGCTGCTGCTGCTGCCGTTCTACGGCCCGCGCGGCTACGAGCTGCCGCTCATCCAGGTGCTGTCGCTGCAGGAGTTCGCCGTTGAAGCCGCCCACGTCCTCGTCGGCACCGCCGGCCTCATCCTGACGATTCCGCTGACGGCCATCGCGGCCGGCTTCCTGGCGGCGAGGCCGGGGCCTGGGGTGTGGGGCGTGGAGCGTGGAACCAACCGCGATCAAGCCGCAACCTCGCTTTTCTCCAGCGGCTGCCGTCCGCAAGGGTTGTGCCCCAAGCCTCAAGCCCCAAGCCCCAAGCCCTCTTCATTCATCATTCACCTTTCATCATTCATCATTTTCTTCACGCTTCTCTCGGCCCTCGGCCTCTGGCACTATTCCCGCTCGCACCACACGTATGCCGCCACGTCGGCGAGACGCTCCGCGGAGCTTGTGCGGGCGGAGGCAGTGGCCGCGTCGCCCTCCGTTGACGAGCTTGGCGATCACGCGCGCGAGCAGCAGCAGGACGTGGCCGCCCGGGTGCTGACGGGTCCGTCGGTGCGGGCGGAGCTTGCGATTCACAACCCGATCAGCGGCTTCCCGGCGCACGACAAGCCGGCCCGCCCGGGCGACCGCTTTCTCGTCAAGACGATCAGCAGCGGCGGGATGACCGTTGCCTCGATTCTCGATTACGACCGCGGCCCGGCGCTCATAGTGCTGCTGTGGGGCGTGGGGATTCTCGCGATGGCGGTCGGCGGGCTGAACGGCGTGCGGGCAATCGCCGCGTTGGCGGTGTCGGCGCTGATACTGGCGGGTGCGGTCTATCTGATAGCGGCGCGGGGATATCCGGCCCTGGCGACGTTTGCGGCGGCCGCGCTGCCGGCGTGTGCCGCATCGTTCGTGATCATCGCCGGGCCGTCGCGCAAGGCCTTGGCCGCCGGGGCCGGGGCATTCGCTGGAAGCGCCATCGGCGGAACGATCGCCTCCATCGCCGGGGCCGCCATGGCCTTCACCGGCCTGCAGTCGGATTCATTATTCGCCATCCGCATGATGGGCGGGCGGATCGATTTCGCGGGGCTGTTTGCCGGCGGCATCCTGCTGGGCATCCTTGGCGTGGCGATGGACGTTGCCATGGCGGTGGCGTCGTCGGCCGAGGAGATCGCGCGGGCGAAGGCCGGCATCGGCCGACGCGAGCTGTGGGAGCGCGGGATGAGCATCGGCCGCAAGGTGATGTGCACCATGGTGCTCGCGCTCGTCTTCGCGTATCTGGGTGCGAACATCCCGCTGCTGTTGTTGCCGCGAATCGTGCACGACGTGCCGGTGACGCTGCTGCTGAACAGCGACCGTTTCGCCTGCGAGGGGCTGCGCATCCTTGCCGGCGGCATCGGCGTGGTTGTCACCATTCCCGCAACGGCGTTGTTGGCAACATTTCTGTTGAGCCGGAGGAAAACGGCATGAACAAGTTGAGCCCGCCCTCATCCCTTCTTCTAGATGCGAGTAGGGACGCCCCGCGTGGGAGCCGACCGCAGCCGGTCGGGCGTCTGAGACGTGCCACCGGCACGTCTCTACATGGCCCCGCCGATCTTCTGTCCAATGGCGTGCAGCAGTTTTCTTCAGCCCCAAGCCCCAAGCCCCAAGCCCCAAGCTTGGTCCGTCCTCTTCTTTTTTCATTTTTCATTCTTCATTTTTCATTGATCGCCGCGGCTGCCGCGGCGAACACTCTCGACCTGCGGCGCGTCAGACTCGCCCGCGACGATGGCCGGCTCGCCGGCGAGGTCACGTATTCGCTTGTCGTGGGCACCTTCTACGAGTGGAACACCGACCCCACCGCCATCCCGGGACTGTTCAGCGAAGTGAGCCGGCGCACCGCGGTCAAGCTGCGGGCCGACTTCGCCACCGTCAGCCTCGACAGCGACGAGCTGTTCCGCAATCCGTTTCTGATCATGACCGGTAACAGATTCTTCAGCCTCAGCGACGAGGAAATCGCCAACCTGCGGGCCTACGTGCAGGCGGGCGGATTCATCTACGCCGACGACTGCGGCGGGGCCGACTGGTCGTTCCGCCACATGATCAGCAAGATCCTGCCCGATCGCAAGCTGGAGGAGATACCGAAGACGCACGCGATCTTCACGCGGCCAACCGCCATCCCGGCCGTGCCGAAAATCCTCGACCTCTACGGCACCGAAGCGAAGGCGTTCGGCATTTTCATCGACGGCCGCCTCGCCGTGCTCTACACCTACGACACCGACATACCCTGCGGCTGGGAGAAGCACGCCGACGGCTCGTTCGTGCACGTCCTCACCCCGCAGAAGCACGAGGATTCGTTCGTCTTCGGCGTCAATGTGATCATGCATATTCTCGATGACCTGCACGGGCGAATCACGAAGAACAAGGAAACAACCGATGAAGGCAAGTAGTCGATTCATGCACGCTGCCGCGATGCTGGCGGTTCTGCTGCTGTCGGCCGCCGCCAATGGGCAGAACGTCCTCCGGCGGCACTACACCATGAAGAAGTTGCTGCCGTGCGGGACGATCACGGCGATCGAGCAGGCTGGCCGCTACGTGTGGTTCGGGGGGTGGGCGCTGCGGCCCGGCGAGGATCACGGCCTGGCTCGCTACGACAAGCACGAAAATCGCTGGGAGCTGTTCCTGGAAAGCGAGGGCGTGATCGCCGACGAGATCAGCACCATTGCGGCCGATGGTGACCGCGTGTGGATCGGGTGCATGTCGGACTGGCCGTGGAATCGCGGGCTGCACCTCTACGGCCCGGACGATCATTCGTTGACGCGCCACGACCGCGCCGATCCGGGCCTGCCCCACTGGCGCACGCGAGCGGTGGCCGTGATCGACAACGAAGTGTGGGCCGCCACCATGGGGGGCGTGGCACGGCTCGACAAGCGGGCCGGCACATGGATGTCCTTCACTCAGGAAGCAGGCAAGCTCTCCAGCAACTTCACCACCTGCATCCTCGCAGATTCACGCAGCGTCTACGTCGGCACCTTCGCCGGGCTGGACGTCTGCAACCGCACGACCGGCAAGTGGCGGAACTTCACGACCGAGAACAGCATCCTGCCGACGGCGGTGACGGACATCGACAGCGACGATACGCGAATCTGGCTGCTGGCGGTGCCGGGCGTGTTCACCTTCGACGGCCGCACGGGCGAGCTTGCCGAATGGCCCATCCACCATTCCGCCGCCCGGCAGAGCACCCCGAACAACATCGAGATCACCGGCGACGCCATCTTCATCGGTTCGGACGCCGGCCTGCACATGTGCGACAAGCGCACCGGCCAATGGAAGACGTGGACCACCCGCCAGGGGCTCCTCTCGAACCAGGTGATGACGCTGAGCGCCGACGACGACTACGCGTGGTGCGTCCACGAGATGGGCCTCGGCATCAGCCGGCTGGACCGCCGCACCGGCACGTGGGACTACTTCCGCTACCGCGAAGGCTGCCCCAGCAATCACATCTACTCGCTGCTGTCGGACGGCAAGTCCGTCTACGCCGGCACCTTCGGCAGCGGGTTGTGGAAGTATGAGATCGACCGCGACGAATGGATCAACCTCAACCGCCTGCTGAAGAACGGCGACTACCGCTTCTCCTATCGCGGCGAGAAATCGAGCATCAAGTTCAGCGACATCCGGCAGATGCTGCTGCACGACGGCCGCGTGTGGCTGGCCACCAACCACGGCCTGTGCGTGCACACACCGGGAGCGGAGGAGGACATCGAAGTGGTGTCGCAGGAAAGCTTCCCCATGCTGTGCCTGGCCGAGCACGGGGGCAAGCTGTTGTGCGGCGGACAGAAGCAGGGATTGCGGACGTACGACCCGAAGGCCGGCACGTGGGACGACACCGGCAAGCGGCTCGGCCTTGAGCGGCGGATCGTGGCGATTCAGGCCGGGGACGATGCGACGTGGCTGAGCGACGGCGAGCGCGTCTACCGCATCCGGGAGAACGACGCGAAGCCGGCGGCCATTCCGCAGGCGCCGGCGGGCGGGATCAAGGCACTGCTGCTGGACCGCGGCGTGCTGTGGGTCGGCACCGATCACGGCCTGTGGGCGATCAACGCGAAGAACGATTCCGCGGCCGAGATCGACAAGTCGAAGCTGCCCTCGCCCAACGTGCTGTCGCTGTCCGTCGCCCGCGGCCGAATCTGGATCGGCACCGACGCCGGCGTTGCCGCGTTCACCCCCGACCGGCAGAATTGGCTCGTCTTCACCAGGAACGACCTGCTCGTCGATAACAACGTGAGCTGCGTGACGTCGGATTCGGGCTACGTGTGGGTGGGGACGCTGGGAGGAGGGATGACGAGGCTGGCGGGAATCGCAGCAATCACGCAAATGGCGGAGGAAGAGGGAAGATGAAGAGATGATGGGATGATGGGATGAAGAAAGGAACGGAAGAGCGAACAATGAACACACGTCGAACGCCGAATCTCCAACGCCCAACGTCGAACGAAGAAGACCGTCCACTGCGGTCGCCGCGACCGCCGCTCACTCGGTCTACCGGATGATGCCGGAAGAACATCGCATGAGGCGACCAATCAACTGCCTGTTGGGGTGCTTGCTCGTGCTGGGTGCGGCCACGCCAGCCGCGGCGGCTGAGAGTGCGCCGTCGCCTGGGGAGCCCGACATCGTGCGGTGCAGGGTGATCGCGCCGCCCGTCGAGCGCGATGGGAATCACATCCTCACGGTGTCGGTGCTGGACGGGCCGCGGGCGGGAGAGACGCTGGTGGCCACGTGCCCGGCGAAATACGCCCGCCTGCTGAAAACGGGCGATTGCTGCCTGCTGCGATTCTACCGCAGCGGGCCGGTCGTGGTGGAGCCGCTGCGCGAGGGCGTCCTGCTCGTGCTTGTTGTGCTGCTGGCGGCTGTGATCGCGGCCACGATGGGCCGGCGCGGGCTGCGCGTGATCGCATCGATCGCCGGGGCGCTGCTGCTGGTGGGATTCGTGCTGGTGCCCCTTGCGGTGCGAGGAGTGCCCCCGCTCGCGACGACGGCCGCCATCGTGGTGCCCATCTGCCTGGGCGGGGCACTGCTGATCGGCGGGTGGAACCGGAAATCGGTGAACGCGGCGGCCGGGGCGCTCGCCGCGCTCGTTGCCGCCGCGGCGCTGCCGGTCGTCGCCTCCCACGTGCTCGCCTTCACCGGGCTGGAACTGGAGTTCGGCACGTTCTTTCATCTCGACGTGCCGCTGTGGTACAGCCCGGGCGTGGCGAAGGTGGACTTCCACCACCTGATGCTCGCGGGGATGATCATCGCGTCGCTCGGGGCGACGATGGACGTATCGATGGTGGTGGCCACGGCGGCGTGGGAGCTGCGGCAGTCGGCTCCCGGCTGCCCTCGCCGGGAAATCCTGAAGGCCGGCCTGGGAGTCGGCCGCGACGTGCTCGGCATGATGGTGCTCGCCATCCTGCTGCTGTACGCCGGCAGCGAGATCGAGATGCTGCTGCTTCACCACTTGCGCGGCCTGCCGCAGGCGTCCGGCCTGCTGCTCAACTA
>Ga0172362_10004728_pt1 | contig 11809 bp, 17 predicted proteins | sample LakKivs1_kivu2a2_FD_114534 | JGI IMG/M metagenome (GOLD analysis project Ga0172362, IMG submission 114534) | Sediment microbial communities from Lake Kivu, Rwanda - Sediment s1_kivu2a2 | ecosystem: Environmental > Aquatic > Freshwater > Lake > Sediment | place: Rwanda: Western Province, Lake...
CAAATAAGTCGTCAAATCGTTAAAGACATTAGTAAACAAAGACCAAGTTTGTGGTGGCATAATCTTTGGACAAGCGATAGAAGATAAATCTAACCAAAAGTCAAAAAATTAATTCAAAATAAATATGGAAAAATTAGATTATTTTGTTGAAAGAGATCCTCGAATAAAGAAAGTTTACGATTATGCCAAAGAAAAATATAATTAACCAAATCTTGTTCAACACAATTGGACTCACGTGTTGAGAGATCTTTACCGCGCTCTCGTTATTGCTGAAGAAGAACCTAGAGTTAACTATAATATATTAATTCCAGCCGTTATTTTACATGACATTGGCGTAACTGAGGGTAAGTATAGTGAACACGAAGCAAGGGGGTTAGAAATAGTTAGGCGTGATTTACCAAAATTAGGATATTGTGAAGAAGAGGTAGAAAAAATTGCAAAAGCTGTTGCTTTACATAAAGGCAAGGAAAAAATTGATTTTTTGGAAGCTCAAATTCTTTTTGATGCGGATAGACTTGAGAAAAGCGGGATAGCTGGAGTTTCTGCTTCTTATCATGCTCAGCTGGAGACTGGAAAAACATTACTGGAATGGGTTTTCCCGCGAAGATACAAGAATGAAGATTTTTATACTAAAAAAGCAAAAGAAATCAGCGGGAAAGGATTTCATGAGATGGATAAACATTTTGAGGAAGTAAAAAAATCTTTTAAAAAAAGAAAAGATTGGATTGTTACAGAAAAAGATTTATGGGAATAAAGCAAACAACCAAAAGGTCAAATCCTCCTTCGTTCCATCCTTCGCTAAAGCTGCGGAATGGTGAAAGAACTACGGAAGGGCAAAGAATTAATTGAGAAATAAATTTAGGTCGAAAAATTAATATAATAAAAAATAAATATGCAGGCAATAGAAGAAAGGGTTTTTGCCTATATAGATAGCAATAATCTTAACTTAGGAATTGAAGCTTTGGGTTGGAAACTCGATTTCAAAAAATTTAGAATTTATTTAAAAGAGAAATATAATGTTTCCACCGCTTATTTATTTATAGGATATGTACCGACTAATCAAGATTTATATTCTTCTTTTCAGAAAGCCGGTTTTGTTTTAGTATTTAAACCGACGATTCCCAATGAAAATGGCGAGATAAAAGGAAATGTTGACGCCGATTTAGTATTGCGAGCAATGATTGATTACCAGGATGACAGTTTTGATAAGGTAATCATTATAACTAGTGATGGTGATTTTTATTCGTTGGTTAAGTATTTTTATGAACGCAATAGACTTTTTGTAGTAATGAGTCCCTATGTTAAAACTTGCTCCGTTTTATTAAAAAAATCGGCCAGGGAGAAAATAGTATTTATGGATAATTTGCGCAAAAAACTTGAATATAAGGGCAGAAATGAAAAAGCACCGCTTGAGGACGAAACCTAAAGAGGTGCTTTTCCCTGTGAATTCTAATTATATATTAGTCTTGTTGTATAATCTTGTCAATAGCTGTTTGTGGATAACTAAAATGTCAAAAATTAATTGAGGATTAAGATTTTTTCAAAGATAAAAAAGTTTTTATTAATTCATCTATAAAAAAGAGGGTTGAATGAATTTTTTAACCCTCTTTTTATTTATTTTTCTTTTGGAATAAGATCTTCATAAAAAAATTTTACCCACACTTTTCCTATTTTCTCTAGGACAAAATCTGGTTGGAATTTAGAACAGGACTTCTGAAAAATTACAGCTGTCAAAAGTTCTTCTATTGCATTGCCATATTTATTTTTTAGAAATCGAACTGATTCTTTGAGTGTTCTGCCAGAATCTACTAAATCATCTATTAAGAGACACCGTTTGCCGATGCTTTTAGTTGTCATCACCAAGTGTCTGGAAAAAATTATAGTTTCTTCCTGAGAACGCCTGTTATAACTTTGGGCAGCCATGATTGCTAAAGGTATATCTCCTAGGGCATAACTTAGAAATAAGACGGGTATTAATCCTCCTCTTGATATGCCAATAACCATATCAAAATCTTTTCCTGAAGTTTTTATTATTTCTGATAATTTTATCATTAGTTCTTTATATCTTTCCCAAGAGACTCCTATTTCATCTTTTGTTTTCAAAGTTCACACCTCCTTTTTGTTTTTTAGATTATCTTATAATCAGTTATTTGTCAAGGGCACAAATAAAATTGACAAAAAATAAATAAAATAGTATACTTTTACAATATTCTATTAGCAAATTTAAAATTAAAAAGGAGGGAAATTAAATGGAGGGACTTTTTAAGCTCGTTCAAGAAGTAAGAAAATACAGGAGGAAAGAAGTTTCTGCTGATGAACTAACGTTTTTTGATTGCAATTATCTCTATGACCACGGCGTTTATATGCAAATGGACAATAGGAGAGATATTTGTATCTTAAAACCTTTGGTTAGAAAATATAAATTCTATTTATTTGTTATTTTAATTTAAAAAAGGGAAGAGGACTAACCTCTAAGGCATTTCTATTCTTGGGGGGAGTAGAATGCGGAGGTTCCAAACTTAGTCTTCTTCCCTTGTTTTTTTATTGACCGTCAATTAAAGATATCGTATTCTTAAATAATGTCTACTTTAAAACATTCTATTAGCGATGATAAAATTTACTGGAATGCCACGCCAGGCACTTAAAAGGCGCTGGGGCGAAGCATAAATTTATAAGATAAATTTATGAATTTAAATCCGAAAAAATTTATCAAAGGGGCAATTGCCGAAATTCAAAGAGATGTTGGTAGCAAAAAGGCGGTTTGTGCTCTCTCGGGCGGAGTTGATTCAACCACTTGCGCTGTTTTGGCAAAGCTGGCTTTAGGTAAAAATTTTCTTCCCATATTTCTAGACGATGGCTTAATGAGAACTCGTGATGAAAAAGAAGTTGTTGCGACTGGTAAAAAAATGGGTTTTAGAGTAACGGTTGTCAGGGTAGCCCCCAAATTTTTTGCTGTTCTTTCTGGTAAACTTGATCCTGAAGAAAAAAGAAAAGTCTTCAGGACGTGTTTTTATAAAACTCTTGGGGAAATTGTCAAAAAAAGTAAGGCTGCCTTTTTAATTCAGGGAACAATTGCTGCTGATATTGCCGAAACCAAAGGCAAAATTAAAACCCAACATAATGTCTTGTCTCAAATTGGAATTGACCCAAAAAAGAAGTACGGTTTTCAAGTAATTGAGCCATTGCGTAAACTCTATAAACCAGAAGTAAGAAAAGTCGCCGAAACCTTAGGGCTACCAAAAGAAGTTTTTACCCGAATGCCATTTCCTGGTCCAGGACTAGCCATAAGAATCATTGGTGAGGTTACGCCAGAGAAAGTCAAAACCCTAAAGCAGGCAACTAAAATTGTCGAGGAAGAGCAAGAAAAATATAAGCCTTTTCAGTGTTTTGCTGTTTTATTAAATGATAAAGCCACAGGAATAGTTGATGGTAAAAGATTATTGGGTCAGATTATTGCTCTTCGTTCAATTGAATCAAAGGACGCTCTAACTGCTCAGCCTTCAAAAATTCCCTGGATGATTTTGGAAAAAATCTGTCGGAGAATAACTATAGAGGTTCCTGGTGTGGTTAAAGTTGTCTACGATCTAACTCCCAAACCGCCAAGCACGATCGAATACATCTGAAAACTGAAGAACTTCAGAAACATATTGAACTATAGGTAAATGGTTGGAGAGATGGAGATTTCTTTAATCTCCGAAATCTAAGATGGCATATAAAGACTTATTAGAACAAGCCAAAACCCGAGTGGAACCCTTCTTCGTTCCGTCCTTCGCTAAAGCTGCGGAATGGTGAAAGAACTACGGAAGGGCAAAGAATTAATTGAGAAATAAAATTATGGGAAAAAGTAAATTAAAAATTGGAGTTTGCGGTTTGGTTTGTGAAAAATGCCCGAAATATGTTAAAAAAGAATGTCCAGGATGCGAGCCAAACGAATTTTGCCCGCTTCCAGAATGCGCAAATAAAAAAGGCATTGATGCCTGTTTTAATTGCAAAGAATTTCCTTGCAAGCTTAATTATCAAAAAGGGCCTATAGTAAATGTATGGAATTGGTTCTAAAAAATAAATATTTTTTGTTAAGGCATGGAAAAACTATCCATCAAACAGAAGAAAAGGATATTATTTACTTATATCCTGACGATGATCCTTCTTGTAGTTTATTAGATGAAGGCATAAAACAAATCCAGTTAGCCGGGAAAACGCTAAAAGAAAAAAACATTGATTTGATATTTTCATCTGATATTTTAAGAGCAAAACAAACAGCTGAGATTGTCGCTAAATTAATTAATTATGATTTAGGGAAGATAGTTTATGATGAAAGATTAAAAGATGTTAATTGGGGAATTTTTGGAGGGAAAAATAAAAAAGAAGCTTGGGCATATTATGATAATGATATGATGAAAAAATTTGAATTAGGCGTTCCTAAAGGCGAGAGTTGGAATGAATGCAGGGACAGGATGGTTGAAGTTTTAAATCAAATTGAAAATAATTTTGAAAACAAAAATGTTTTAATAGTCTCGCATGGAGATCCATTATGGCTTTTAGAGGGATATATGAAAGGAAAAAGCAACGAAGAATTAATTTTAGAAATGAGTAAAGATAAAGACATTAAAACCGGGGAAATCAGGGAAATTAATTAAGAAATAAAAATATGGCAAATTCTATCGACATCGCAAATTCTATCGACATCGCAAGTCGTTAATAAATTAAATGATTAAAAATTTATCATTAAATTTTAGTTCTAGAGTTTTTGAGGTTGTTAGAAAGATGCCAAAGGGAAAGTTTTTAACTTATAAAGAGGTGGCAAAAAGAGCCGGCAATGAGAAGGCTTTTAGAATAGTGGGGAATTTAATGGCGCGACATAAAGATCCGGAAATTCCCTGTCATCGAGTGATTAAAAATGACAATGAAATAGGCGGTTATGAAGGATCTTTTAAAAATTCTTGGAAAAAAGCGGCTCTTTTGTTAAAGGAGGGAGCCATTGGCGTTATTCCCACTGATACCATTTATGGTCTTTGCGGTTCGGCTTTAAATGAAAAAGTCGTGGAGAGAATTTATAAGCTTCGCAAAAGAAACTTGAAAAAGCCGATGATTATTTTAATCTCGTCTTTATACGATTTAAAAAGATTTGAGATTAAATTAAAACTTCCCCAGAAAAAATTTTTAGAAAAAATCTGGCCTTCGAGAATAAGCGTTGTTTTATCCTGTCCTTCGAACGCATTTAGATATTTACATCGGGGCGCAAAAACTTTAGCTTTAAGAATGCCCAAAGACAAAGAATTAAGAGAAATTTTAAAGATTTCCGGTCCTCTTGCGGCTCCCAGCGCCAATTTCGAAGGCGATTCGCCAGTCCAAACAATTTCTCAGGCAAGAAAATATTTTAAAAATAAGGTTTTTTATTATAATAAAGGGAGAATAGTCGGCGAACCGTCAACGCTCATAGATTTAACTAAAAAATCAGTAAAAGTGTTAAGAAGAGGATAAGATTATGGTAAGATAAAAAAGCTCAAAAATTAGTTTTAAAATAAAATTATGAACAATTTTTCTGAATCCAGGATTAAAGAATATAAATATTGGGACGTTTTTATCCCCGAAAATCAAAGTTATTTGGGGAGGTGCGTTGTTTGGTGTAAAAGAGAAAACGCTTTAGATTTGACTGACGCGACAGAAAAAGAAAGAGAAGAGTTGTTTTTAATATTGCGAGAACTAAAGGAAACCCTTATCAAAACTTTCCAACCTGATTGGTTTAATTATTCTTTTTTAGGAAACAATATTCGGCATTTGCACTGCCATTTTATACCCCGTTACGCTAAACCAAAGATTTTTGAAGGGATCAAATTTGAAGATAAATTATTTGGTCATAATTGGAAAACAGATGATAGTTTTTTAATACCAAAAGCAGTTTTGAATAAGATTAAATTAAGCCTATCTGACTCTTTAAAATAATTAAAATTTAGGTCAAAAATTTAATTAAAGAAATAAATATTATAATAAGATTTTTAAAAAAGAGAATATTTGCGATTGTCGCAATTGTAGTAGTAATTTTGTTGGTAGATGTTTATTCCATCAACGAGCAAAAACAAGATGATTTGTTTCAAAAAGAAACGGGAGAAGATAATAATGAGGTGAATACGCCAAGCCAGCCGGAAGTTTCTGTCTCCGCAACTCAGCTTGAACAAGGCGATACTTTGACGGTTATGGTGGAAAATTTATCCCCGGAAAAAAAGATGACCGGTAAATTTGACGGGCAATCATTCGATTTTTTCCCGATTGGGACTGACGGAAGACAGATGGCTATTGTGGGAATTGATGCAAGGAAAACACCGGGAAATTATTCTCTATCCGTCTCCATTCCCAGCGAAGATAATATAATAAAGACAATTACCATAAAAAAAAGAGATTTTCCCGTCACAGAGCTTGCTCTTACTCCGGAGCTTGAAGAAAAAGGGTATACTCCTTCTAATATCGTGGAGAATATCAGTACAAATGAAGGAGTTCTCATCTGGAAGGTTCTTGAAAAATATACCCCGAAATCATATTTTGATAAACCCTTTGTCTATCCATTAGATTCAATTATTAATGTTGGAGCTTTCGGGAATATTAGAAAAAAGGGTAATGTTACTCTTCGCCATTTAGGCGTGGATCTGGATGCTGTTAGTGGCACGCCGGTTTATGCTATCAATGACGGCATAGTGAGTTTTATTCAAGAATTAACAGTTTATGGAAAGATGATCATTATTGATCATGGACTTGGAATCTATTCTCTTTATCTGCATCTTAATGAATTTAAAGTTGCAAAGGGAGATAGAGTATCCAGAGGAGAAGTAATCGGTCTTTCGGGAAGCACTGGTTATTCTTTAGGACCCCATCTCCACTTATCCATCAAAGCAAAAGGAGCAAGCGTTGATCCGTTGAGATTTATAGATACTGTCAATGCTACTTTTTAAGAAAATTTACAAATTGACAAAATGATTAATTTGAGATAGAGTATAAATCAGTACCTTGACTTTTTAAATATTTAAAATATGAAAGAAAGGAGGCTGAAAGGCTGAAATGAAAATAATGAAAATAGGAATAGACTTGGACGGAACGTTTTTTCCTACCTATGAAAAAATGCAAGAGCAGTATAAAAAAAGAAGAGGCAAAGAATTTAATTCAGAATTACTGTTAAATTCTGCTATCACCAGAAATCTTTTTGATAGAGTATGGATTTTTATTTACTTTCTTTCCCCGGAAAATTATAGAAACATAGAACCGTATCCCAATGCTGTTGATACCATTTGTAAGCTAAAAGAATTTTATGAGATTTATTTTCTTACAGCAAGGCCGCCTCTTAAAATAATCAAGGAAGTTACTGAGAGATCCATAAAAGAATATTTTGATATACCCGTTGTTTTTTGTAGAAATTTTGAAGATAAACTTAAAAAAGCAAAAAACTTAGGCATCCAGCTGTTAATCGAAGATAATATCGCTTCAATTATGGAAGAAATAATCATGTACTTTTTAATTTTAAGAAGACCTTGGAATAAAAATTTATTATTAGTAGTAAATAATTTTAAGGTCAAGATAGTTGAGTCTTGGGAGGAAATAAACGAATTGTTAAATACGAAAGGAGGTTTTTTAAGAAAATGGACCATTTAGGTCCATTTTTTTTATGAAAGAGAGTAAAAAATGTTATACTAAAATAGATTATTAAAAGGTCGATAATCTAAAAGCATAATAAAATTAAAATATTTTTATGAATAAAAAAGGATTAGCAAAAATAATAATTATCGTTTTAGTATTGATTGTTATCATTGCAGCTATAGGTTATTTAGTCATATTTAGAAAACCAAACACCGGAAATGCTCCGACTACTAGCACCACAACAATTAAAGTCGCGAATATCGGACCTGTGGCTTGTGAGAATGATGCTAGTTGTTTATCTTCTAATTTTTTGCAATGTAAGCCAGCTGAATTCAAAATGGATTTTACTACGCCAGGTTCCAAGTATGTTATTACCGTGTTTGGAGAAGAGAATGGAAAATGTCATTATGGATTCAAAGTTCTAAATGCTGACGGCACAATAATAGCAGGGGTTGATTGCAATATTCCCATGTCTTCGATTTCTGAAGATACTTTTAAGCATTTCTTTGGTCAGGATCAAGGTACAGCTAAAGAAACGCAGGCTCAACTAGAAGCAACTTATTGTACTGCTCTTCACTAAACTAAAAAACCAATGAAATGATAAACTCTTGCTGATTGCTAAGTTAGCAAGAGTTTGTTATTATAAAAGGCAAGATGATTATGATTACCTACGATGATTTTAAAAAATTGGATTTAAAGATTGCTAAAATTTTAGAAGCAGAACGAATAGAGAATTCTGATAAATTAATCAAGCTCATTATTGATTTAGGAGAAGAAAAAAGACAGCTTGTTGCCGGGATTGGAAAACATTATGAGCCCGGGCAATTAATTAATAAACAAATAGTTATAGTGGCTAATTTAGAGCCAAAAAATTTAATGGGAATAGAAAGCCAAGGAATGCTTTTAGCTGCTTCTGATGAAAATAACGTTGTCTTGCTTGAACCTGATAAAGAAATTCCACCAGGAAGCACTATCAAATAATATTGAGTATTATTAATATGAATAATAAAAAGATAGTGTTAGTGTTAGGAGGTTTAATAATTTTATTGATAATTAGTGTTTTTTATTTTTATAAATTCAAGCCAGTTAATATATTTTGCACTTTAGATGCTAAGGAGTGCCCGGATGGCACTTTTGTCTCTAGGGTAGCGCCAAAATGCGAATTTGCGCCGTGCCCGTCCGAAGTTTTATGTGAAGGAGGACCGTGCCCTGCGCTTAAGAAGATTTTGCTTTATTATTACAATTCAGAAAAAGATAAAGATAAAACAGGTAATATTCAATGTAGTCGCAATGGATTAGTAGCAATTGAAAAAGAAATTCCTGTTACCAAAACACCAATTCAAGATACGATAAATCTTTTGCTTAAAGGCAAGGGTAATTTAACTTCAGAAGAAATAGCACAAGGAATAACCACTGAATATCCTTTAGATGGTTTTTCTTTAAAAGAAGCGAATTTAAAACAAGATGGCACTTTAATTTTGAAATTTAATGATTCTTTAAGTAAAACTTCAGGCGGTTCCTGTCGGGTTGGCATTTTATGGTTTCAAATTGAAGCCACTGCCAAACAGTTTTCAGAAGTTCAAGAAGTTAGATTTTTGCCAGAGGAACTTTTCCAGCCTTAGAGAATAAAAACTAAGAGAAGGTTCTCGTTGATTTCTCAGTATAATTAATAGATGGCAAAAACAACACAAAAAAATTGGTCTAAAGATGTTACAGAGCATAGTTTTGCCCTTCAATTGAAAGAAGGGGTTTTTACTTGGGATAATCCTAAAAAGATTGCCCAATCATTGAAAAAATCAGCTGAAGAAAGTTTAAATCGCAAAAGTACTTCGTTTCAATCGGCAATGTCCATGTTAAATTTTTATATTAACCGCGCCGGAAAAAACCTAAAACCGGAAAGAAGAAAGATTTTAGAACAAGTCAAAAAAGAATTGCGAGTAATTTTTGGAAGAAAATAAAAACCCCTTATTTCTACAAAAAGAATAGGGGTTTTTAAATTCGGTCAACTCTTTTTAAAAGTTCTTCAACCATCATCATTCTTTTCTGACTCTTGTTTAATTCCTTATTTCTAATTGCTTTTTCTAAATCTTGAATGAAGAAGGGACCTCCAATTCTTAGTTCGACTTTTACCATCCTCAATAAATAACAATACCATTTTCCTTTGGGTTTCCCGTATTGGCCTTTTGTTTTAATGTTTAAAGCGAATATGGGAATTTTTTGACCTGTCGTTTGTTCGACTTTTTTGACAGTTAAAACAATTCCTCCGAAGAATTTTTTATTGTCAGGGACAGTTGTGCCCTCCGGAAAAATAGCAACACTGACTCCATCTTTAACAGTTTTAATAATTTCTTTGATGGCGCTTTTTTTCGGGTTATCCCGGTTAATATAGATTATAAAGTGGTTTAAGAAAGGGATAAGTTGAAAAAATGCTTTCAAATCATTCTTGGCGACATATTTTAATCTGTTTTTTCTCGAAGATCCAAATGCAACCGGTAAAAAAGCTGCATCCCAATAACTTTGGTGTCGGGCTACCACCATAAAAGGAAGACGATGTTGCTTTTGCCAGTTCAAAGGTTTTTCTCGGCCGGAAACACGAACTTGAAAGAAAATACGGCAAAGAAGAAAAAGTAAATAAGTGGCTATTCGGTAAAATCCGTCATAGAGATCAGAACTAATGGTTTGTTTAACTTTTGAGAACAAGATTTTCAAAGAGCTCAAAATCATTTCTATCACCTCCTGAAATTTAATATTCGTTAATAAAATTATACAATTAAACAAGATAAATGTCAATTAGATAATACTAGCAGGTATTTATAATGATCTATGGACAATATTTAATATTAGTGTTAAAATAAGATTAGTAAATTGACATTCATTTATTTAATATTAATTAATTGAAAGAAGGTGATTTAATGAGCCATAGAAGAAGGACTCAGCACGAAAGATTAGGCGAAATGATTAACAAGAGAGTTCTCTGGTCAAGACTTTTTCCCGGAGAAGAAGAAATATTCACTCTTTTTGTTAGAATAAGACAGAAAATTAAAGCAAGAATGGTGTATCAGAAAAAAAGTCAAAAAATTGGTGTATTGAGAGAAGAAAAAGTTAAAGAGGCATTGAATGACCTAAAACAGAAAGGAGAAATACATGATTTTTTACCGCATGGGAAATTGAGTTATACAGATTTAATAAAGGGAATAGATTTCATCTTTGTTTATATTGACGGGTGTTATAAGACTTGTCGGTTTTCGGTAACAGGAGAAGACTGGATTCAAAAACATCTTCAAAGGCATCCTGAAATTCCTGTGTTGGCGATTGGTTTATCAGAAAACCAGAAATCTATTGAGAAAAAAATTTTGGCTTTGAAGAATGCTGAGATCAAAAAGCAATAAAAGTGGTTTAAATATTTAAATAAATTAAACCACTTTTTTTATTTGTTTTAAAATGATAAAATATAAGATATTGAATATATCTTGCATTTTACCTTGTTTCACTCGATAAAATATAGAAAATGATAATCAAGTTATGATAATTAATTTAATGGAAAAAATAAAAATCAGAGCTTATGCAAAAATTAACCTCTTTTTAGAGATTTTAGATAAACTGCCAAATGGTTATCATAAAATTCATTCAATCTTTCAGGCAATTGATCTTTATGATAGACTTTTAATTTCTAAAACTGACAAAGACTTTTCTTTAAATAGCACGGTAAACTGTTCTATTAAAAATAATTTAATCACAAAGGCGCGAGAAAAGTTAGAAGATTTTACAGGTAAAGATATTAAATGCAGTATTCATTTAATCAAAAATATCCCAGAAAGTGCCGGATTAGGCGGTGGTTCAAGCGATGCAGCAGCAACTTTAATTGGCTTAAATAATCTATTTAAATTAAATTTAAATCTTAAACAACTTAGTGAAATAGGTAGCCAGGTTGGAAAAGATGTGCCTTTTTTCATATATAACATAGGGACAGCTTTGGTTGAAGGCACAGGTGAAAAAACAAAGGCATCGAATAGGAAACCTTCTAATTTTTATGTTTTAGCAAAACCATATCAAGGAATTAATACATCTGAAATGTATTCATTATTTGATCAACATAATAGAAACAAAAGTTTTTTTGAATTAGCGCAAAAAATTTGTCCAAGCGTGAAAAAAATTTATTCTTATTTTTCTTCCATATCAAAAGAAA
>Ga0172362_10004731_pt1 | contig 11808 bp, 8 predicted proteins | sample LakKivs1_kivu2a2_FD_114534 | JGI IMG/M metagenome (GOLD analysis project Ga0172362, IMG submission 114534) | Sediment microbial communities from Lake Kivu, Rwanda - Sediment s1_kivu2a2 | ecosystem: Environmental > Aquatic > Freshwater > Lake > Sediment | place: Rwanda: Western Province, Lake...
GACATCGAGCATGCCGGTGACGGTCGGGGTGCCGATACCTACCCCGCGCTGGAAGTAGTTTCGACTGCCGGCGACTCCGGTGAAGTAGCCCGCGAAGCCCGTGGGGCTATCGACCTGCCCCCAGACACCGCGGGTTGATCCCGTTGTGGAGGTGGCGTTTCCATAAATGCCGCGACCGGCTGTGCCGTCGGCACGTCCGACGAAGCCATAGGTTGCGGCGCTGCCGGTTTTGTTGGTTGCCCAGCCGTAGATCGCGGTGCCCTGGTTCGAGTCGTTGCGTGCGTTGAGAGCGCGGGTCTGTCCGTTGGGAGACTTTGCCCATGCTTCGATGACGTAGCCGGTGGGGCTGCTGTTGTCGGCCCAGATGGCGCGTGCGCGGCTGGAGGTGTTGTCGTTGGTGACGCCGATGAGCGTGTCTTCGCGGTCGCCGAGCACATCGAGTTGGAACTGCGGATCGGGGGTCCCGATGCCGACGGCCTGGCTGAGTGTCCAGATGGTGCCGAGTTCGGCGGTCCAGTTGGTATTGGAGCGGGAGGAGGTGCCAGCGGGCGATGTGTGATCGGCTTGCCCGGGCGCGTGGTTTGATCCGCGGGTCGTGCCGCCGCCGAGGATGCGCGAGTCGATGGGCGCACCGGCGATTGCTTTTCGCGCCGAAGCACGGCGTTGGCGGATGTCCGCCGGACTGCCCGGATCGGCATCGTTCGCGGAAGCGTCATCCGCATCAGCGTCGGCGGGATCGAGTTCGAGCGACGTATCGATGCCAACGGGCGGATCGACGTGCCAGCCTGCGGCAGCGGCCTCGGTCAGACGGGTGCGCGGCGAGATCGGGATGTCTCCGACGACAAGTTCGAGCCAGAGATCGCGGGCTCCGACCGGCGCGATGCCGAAGTCGAGTTCAACGGTGATCAGGCCATTGAGGACTTCGGTCTGGGCAAGATAGAGAGGTTGGGCGATGGGCTCGGTGCCGTCGGCAGCGTCGTAGAGGCGAAAGGCGAGGTCGGCGGTGCCCCAGAACGGTTCGCCATCGAGCATGAGTTCGGTCGAGTAGAGGAACGCCGATTGAAGCGAAGCGGCCGTCGCTTGCGACTCGTTGTGCGGCGAGTCCTGTCCCTGCGAAAGCGGCGCGAGCGTACCAGCAGCCAGCACAAGGGCCAGCGCGATGGATGATGGGGCGTGATGCAACATGAAAGACTCCTTGGTTTCGAGCCGACGAGGCTCTGACAGAACTGATGTGTCAAGGCGAGCGAAGCCTGAGCGACTGCCGGCCAGCGCGATCTGCTTCGCATTCCGGAACCCGATTCCAGGTGCCTCCACCCTGCTTCACGCAAGAGTGCGGGCGTGCGTCCAAGAAAATGTGGAAAATCGGCGGGGAGGGTGAGGAGAATGGACGCATTCGGCGCCGATTGCGTCACAATGGGTATGCAAACGGCAGACACTTATGTACACTGGGACGCATCCTCTGGGAGGGACGACCTGTTGGCGACTCGGGCCTCGATCACGGAGATTCTGTCTGCAGCCGAGCCGGGCGATCGGGGGGTTGTCGAGCGCCTGCTGCCGCTGGTGTACGCGGAGATGCGCATGATCGCTGGCCGATGTCTTCGGGCAAGAGCGGGCGCAAGTCTGCAACCGACCGAACTGGTGCACGAGGCGTACATGCGGCTGGTCGGGAGCGATCAGAACTGGCAGGGGCGTGAGCACTTCATGGCAACGGCGGCGATGGCGATGCGGCAGATTCTGGTGGATCATGCACGCCGTCGGCGTGCGGCCAAGCGAGGCGGACACGCTGTGCGGGCGACGATCAATCTCGATGGCGTGGCCGGGCAGGAGCGCGATGAAAAGGTGCTGGACCTTGACGCACTGCTGACGTTGCTCCAGCGGGCCGACCCGCGAGCGGCATCGGTGTCGGAAATGCGCCTGTTCGGAGGCATGACGCACGAACAGATTGCCGTGGCGCTTGGGGTTTCACGCAACACGGTCGCGAACGACTGGCAGTTTGCCAAAGCGTGGCTGGCATCGAGGGCATCGCGCGATGGATGATCCTGGCTCGTTCGATGCGTCGCTGCTTGCGGAGGCAAAGAAGATCTTTCTCGCGGTGTGCGGGTTGCCGCTGCTGGCGCGCGATGAAGCGCTGTCGCGCCTCTGTGAAGGTCGGGCGGACTTGAAGCGGCTGGTGGAGGACTTGCTCGCCGGGCAGGATCGTGCGTTGCCCTTTGATTCGTTGAGTGATGACATCCGGGCGGTGGCCGATGCGATGCCGACGGCGATGTCGGATCCGGCAGGTGCGCAGTCGACGATCGGTCGCTACACGCTGCTCGAGCGGCTCGGCGAGGGTGGTTTCGGGATTGTGTACCTGGCGGAACAGACAGAGCCTGTCCGCAGGCGGGTCGCGCTCAAGATCATCAAGTTGGGCATGGACACGAGGCAGGTGATCGCTCGATTCGAAGCCGAGCGACAGGCGCTGGCGATGATGGACCATCCGGGCATTGCGCGTGTCATCGATGCGGGCGCGACGGACACTGGTCGGCCGTACTTCGTGATGGAACTGGTGCGTGGCAAGCCCATCACGACCTATGCGGACGATCATCGACTGAGCATTGCCGAGAGGCTCGGTCTGTTTCGTGATGTCTGCGAAGCGGTGCAACATGCGCATCGCAAAGGGATCATCCATCGCGACATCAAGCCGAGCAATGTGCTTGTGACGCTGATCGACGGGCGTGAGCAGGTCAAGATCATCGACTTTGGCATCGCCAAGGCGATGAATGCGAAACTGACGGAAAAGACGATCTACACAGAGTTCCGACAGATGATCGGCACGCCCGAGTACATGAGCCCCGAGCAGGCCGAACCGGGCGGGCAGGATGTCGATACGCGAACCGATGTGTATTCGCTGGGCGTGTTGCTGTATGAACTGCTCGCGGGGACGTTGCCGTTTGATTCAAAGCGTTTGCGTTCGGCGGCTTACGGCGAGATGCAGCGCATCATCCGCGAGGAAGACCCGCCGCGCCCGAGCACGAGGCTGCTGCAGACGGATGAGCGTGCGAGCATCGCGGTGCAGCGGCGGATCGAGCCGGCGGAACTGGGGTCCGTGCTGCGGTCGGAACTCGATTGGGTGGTGCTCAAGTGCCTCGAGAAGCAGCCTTCGCGGCGCTACGAGTCGGCGAGTGATGTTGCTGCGGAGATTGTGCGGTATCTTCGGCATGAAGCGATCGAGGCGCGGCCGCCGTCGCGCGTGTATCGCGCCAGGAAGTTCGCTTCGCGGCATCGGGTGGGCGTTTCGGTCGCGGTGCTGGTGTTGGTGCTGCTGCTTGCGGGAATCGCGGGGACCTCGTGGGGGCTTGTGCGGGCGATTGATGCACGGGGACAGGCCGAGCGGGCGTTTGTGCGCGAGGCTGAAGCGCGCGAGGCCGAGGCATTGCGGGCCGATGAGGCCGAGCGCGAGCGGTCGCGTGCCGATGCGGCGAGTCGCGCGGCGGAGTTTGAAGCGATGGTGGCGAATATTGCCGCTGCCCGCGCGGCGATTCAGGTTTTCGATCCCGGAACGGCCAGGCGGCATCTGGAACTGGTGCCTGAGCCTGCGCGGGACTTCGAACACCGCTTGCTGTCGGCCGCTGTGGATCAGTCGGTGCTCGCGGTGCAGCTCCCGGGCGATCGCGTCGTCGCGACGGTGCATCCTGCAGGCCACCAGGCGCTGTGCGTCACGCGCGGGGGCTCGACGGTGGTCGTGGATCTTGACACCGGCGCGATTGTGCACGATCTTGGCTTCTCCGATGCGCAGTTCAACGAGTGCGCGTACTCACCGGACGCGACCTTGATGGCCGCCGGCAGCCGCCACGGGCAGTTCGCGATCTGGGATGCCCAGTCCGGCGCGCTCGTCTACGCCAGCGGCCCGAGAAAGGACCGCAGCGCGACGCCGATGACCTTCAATGCCGACGGGTCGCTGCTGCTGTTTCACGACGTTGAGGGGCTTCATGTGTTCGATATCGCGCGCCAGCGCATCGTGCGCGTCATTGCGGGCGTGCTGGTCTCGACCGTGCCCCGCGATCACGTGCCCGATCTGATCGCGCTGCGACGAGAGTGGGATTCGATCGTCGTCCTCGACGGCACAACGCTCGACGAGCGCTTCGTGCTGCCGCGCGAGTTCGCCCAGCGCGGCGAGGTGTGCGCGCTGTCGCCCGATCGATCGATCATGGCGTTCGGTTATGCCTCCGGGCGCATCGCGCTGGTCGATGTGGCGACGCGCGAGCGGGTCTGGCTCGACGGCGGACACGAGAATCATGTCCATGGATTGACCTTTTCGAGTGACGGGTCCACGCTGCTGACCTACGGCGCCGACAGCACGCTCATCGTGTGGGATGTGCACGCCCGCGAGCGGCGGCATGTGCTGCGCGGGCATCGGGCGGCCGTGTGCGGCGCGATGCTTGTCGCGGGCGGTGCGCAGATTCTGTCGTGTTCCGACGACCGGACGATCCGGTTGTGGGATCGAGCGAGCGGTCTTGAGATCGGGGTGTGGTCCGGGCCCGAGGCGTTCATCACTTCGGGCGAGCCGGATGCTGGTCGCACCTTCCTGCTGACGGGTTCAGCCGATGCGGTGCTGCGTGTCTGGCGGGCGGATGCACCTGCGGCGCAGGCAACGCACCGCACGGGCCCGCCGCCGTGGACTGTCGCGACTGTGGGCGACGATCGCGTCGTGCTGGAAACAGCATTCGAGACGCGGGTGATCAACGCCTTCGATGGATCGGTCGAATGGGTGCTGCCGCCATCGACCAGTCCGATCGAACCTGGCTCAGTCGATGCGGCGCAGGCGCGTGTGGTGCTCGGGCGCGGCGGCGGCGCGGGCGTCTTCAGTATCGCGACGGGGCAATTGCTGGCAGACCTTGACACGGGCTCGGCCGCGCATGTGCATCGCGCCATCATCAGCGCCGATGGCCGCACCGTGCTGGCGTGCTTCGACCAGCACATCGCGGTGTTCGATGTTCCCTCGGCCCGCAAGGTCGGCCATCTGGTCGGGCACGAAGCCCGGATCTCGGCGGTGAGTGTGTCGGCCGACGGTTCGACCGCATTCACGCTCGATCGCAACGGAAACCCGATCGTGTGGGATCTTCCGGCGTGCACGGTGCGCCACCGGCTCGAGTCGGATCACGTCATGTACTTCCGCGCGGCCCTGAGCCCCGATGGAGCGCGGGCCGCGGGCGTCGGGTGGGGACAGCGCGCCAGGCTCTATGACGCGCGGACCGGCTCGCTGGTCGCTGTGCTCGACCATGACGGGCCCCTGATGGGTCTGAACATCACCGATGACGGATCGCGCGTGATCTCCGCGTCGGGACAGGGCACCGTGGCGGTGCATGACGCCCGCGACGGCGCGCGGCTTGCCCTCTCTCCCGTCTCGAGGCCCAACACCGACGCGCTGCTCAAACCGGGTGGCGGGCGGATCATCAGCGTGGGCTTTGATGAGGCCGTCCGCGTGCTCGAAGCGGAAACTCTGAGGCAGGTGGCGACGCTCACAGAGTTCGGGCAACCGCTCGCGACGGCGGGTTTTTCGCGTGATGGCGACCGGCTCGTCACGGCCTCGGCCGATGGCATCATCCGCGTCTGGGATACGCTCAGTGTGCGTGAGCGCTGGCTGCGTCTGCAGGCCCAGCAGCCCGCTGCGGCAAGCGCGAAGAGCGATCACGCGGCATCGCCGGTGGTGGGCGAGCGGCAAGCGGCTCCCTAGTCTTCCTCCCGGGCCTACTGCCCGACAGGAGAGCGATCCATGAGCCTTGTGGTCACCGGAACGATCGGCATTGACACGGTCTATGTCCCCTCGGGCGAGCATCGCGAGGGGATTCTGGGCGGTTCGTGCGCCTATTTCGCCGCCGCCGCGAGCATCTATGGCCCTGTCTCGGTCGTGGCGGTCGTCGGCGAAGACTTTCCGCCCGCGATGCGCGCCACGCTCGAGTCATTTCCGAATGCGGATCTGTCTGGGCTCGAGACGCGGGCTGGCGGCAAGACCTTTCGCTGGGGCGGGAAGTATCTGAAGAACATGGATCAGCGCGAAACGCTGTACACCGAACTCGGTGTGCTCGAATCGTCGCCCCCGGACGTGCCCCATGAGTTGCGATCGGCCAGTTTCGTGTTTCTTGCCAACAGCCATCCGGGCGTGCAGTACCATCTGCTCAGCCAGTTTGCCGATCCGGTGCTGGCGGTGGCCGACACGATGGACTTGTGGATCACCATCGCGCGCGATGATCTGGAAGTGCTGCTCTCGCGTGTCGATGGGCTGGTCCTGAACTACGACGAGGCCGAACTTTTGACCGGCAAGGCCAACCCGGTGACGGCCGGGCGGGCGATTCTCGAACTCGGTCCGAGGTTTGTCGTCATCAAGAAGGGCGAGCACGGCGCAATTCTGGTGCATCAGGACGGCATCGCCGCGATGCCCGCCTATCCATCCGAACGCGTGGTCGATCCGACGGGCGCGGGCGACACTTTTGCCGCCGGACTCATGGCTGCGCTCGCGGCGGATCACAAGGCCGGACGCGCGACCGACCCCGGTTCGTTCACGTCCGTGCGCCGCGCGATGGCGCACGGCACCGTGATCGCGAGTTTCACGATCGAGGCCTTCAGTCTCGATCGTCTGGCGAGCCTGCGCCCCGACGAGGTGAACCGGCGCTTCGATGAGTACGCCGCGATGATGAGATTGGCCTGAGCGAACGTGGGTGATGCGAGCACACAGCCCGGATCGTCTGAACCGGCGTACCTCAAGCCGTACGCGGACGCGACGCGCGCGTACGGAGCACGCTTTGAGTCGCTGCTGTGGGTGAGCGAGGACGGCCAGCGGCGGCGATTTGCGGTCTTGGCGGGCGCACTACACATCGCGCAGGCGCGCGTGGCCGACTGTGGCTGCGGCCGGGCCGACCTTTTGACCTATCTGCTCGACCACGCGAGCGTCCCGGCGCACTATGTCGGCATCGATGGCGTCGAGGCGATGGTCCGCGCGGGTCAGGAAGTGATCGAGCGGCGCGCGGCGGGCATCGGGCGCTGCGAGCGCGGCGATTTTGTCGCCGATGCGGCGCTTTTTGCGCGATTGGTCGAGCAGGATGGCATCAACACGATCATCTTCTCCGGCTCGCTCAACACGCTCAGCCAGCGACAGGCCGAAGCGGTGCTCGAACGCGCCTTCGCGGCCCTGAGTCCGGGCGGCGTGCTGGCCTTCAACTTCCTTTCGAGCCTGCACACGCGACCCGGCGTGCGCGAAGAGGGCCCCGCGCGGCGCTTTACGACCCTCGCGATGCTGCGGACCGCCCTCGAGCAGACCCCGCTCGTGCGTTTCTGGCACGATTACCTCGGCGGGCACGACGCAACGATCGTGATGCGTAAGGCGTAAGCGAGCGGTGTCGGCAGATCGTGCGTTGGGGGCGGATGAGGCACGAGGCACAAGGCACTGGGCACTGGGAAAGACAGGGAAGGCGAGCGTTCGGCGCGTTCTGTTACCGACGAAGCGTGCGGTGCCACCACTCGCCGCGTCGCGGTGTTCACATGTATCTGTGTGCGTGAACGCGGCGCAGTGGTGAGTGTGCGCACGATCGCAGCGATGACGGACGTTCTCGGCGAGTCGAACATCACTGCGCGGGAAGAAGAATGAAGGAAGAGGAGAGAGCAGAGTTCCGCGAGTGATGGCACCGAAGGCGCGGTTCGGGTGGTGTGTGTGAAAGCGGGTGCCACCACTCGCCGCGCCGAGGTGCTCTCATGTATCTGTGTGCGTGAACGCGGCGCAGTGGTGGATGTGCGCGAGTTCGCAGCGACGACGCACGCCCTCACAGAAACCGACATCACTGCGCGGAGAGGAAGAGGAAGGAAGAGGAGAGAGAAGAGTTCCGTGCGTTCTCGCACCGACAACTCCCCGTGGGGCGGCGTCCAGCCGCCCGAGACCCGCACTGCGCAGGGGCGGGCCACCCGGGGCGGCGGGGAACACCGCCGTGGGCGGCACGGACAGGCACCGAATCTGGCGCAGGGTGCGACCGACCGCGTTTTTGTGAGCGCCAAGGCCGAACCACGCGCAGCAATTGCCGATCCGCGTGCGTCAACGTCCGTTAGAACGCGATATGTGCTGAGAAAAATGCGACACAACCTGATCGCAGCGCGATGTTCTGTGACCACAGTGCGATGTTCTGTCACCACAGTGCGATGTTCTCTCGCCGCAGTGCGATACGAGCCCATCGCAGCGCGACAAAAGTTGATCGAAGAGCGATGTTCGCCCGCCGCAGTGCGATGCGCGCTCATCGAAGTGCGATGTGAGGCCAGCGCAGCGCGACACGAGCCCATCTCAATGCGATGCCGGGCGGCCGCGCAGCGACGCACACTCCCCCCGCGTCGCGTTCAGTCCGACCCATCGGCACGCTGGGCCTGATCGACTTGGCGCGCTCTGGCCGATAGCATGGGTGCATGCTCCGCCGCGTCACGCTGCTGCTGCTGGTGGCTCTTCTTGGTCTGCGGGCCTTGGCGGGCGGTGGGTGCGTCGGCTGTCTGCCGTGTCTGTGGCATGATCTGGTCCACCACGAGCACGTACCGGCCCACGGGCAGCACGATCATGATGACGGACACGAGCGCGATGCTCCGTCTCCTGCGCATCCGCATCATCACGACTGCGCCTGCGACGAGCAGGATGCCGTGTGCCGTGGCCCGGTCTTCGTGCCCGCCCGCGATGATGCGACTGTTTCCGTGTTCGCGCTGCATGCGTTCTGCGCGGCCGCGATGCCGGGCGAGCCCGATCCCATGCCGCCGATGCTCGGTCCGCCTTCTGGTGCGGGCGAAGAGGCGAAACTGCGGCATGTGCTGGCGTCGGTCGCGAGCGTGCGCCTGAGACTCTAGATCGGTGTGATGTGCTGCGCTGTGCCGCCGCGCTGCTGATGCGCGGGGCTGCGTCGTGTCTGTCCACCATCTGGAGTTGTCGATCATGCAAGACAGTTGTTCGCCCGGGCGCTGGCGCGCGAGGGTGTCGTGTGCCGCCCGCGCTGCGCGGGGCGCGCTGGTGCCGATGCTGTGTGTGGCCTTGTCCGCGTGCCAGTCGTATGAGCCGCATCCGCTCGCGCTCGAGGCCCACGCGGCCCGCTTTGATGATCGCGCGCCGAGCGCCGAAGTCGGTGATGCGGCCATCGCGCTCGCGTGGCCCGCGATCGATCCGGCGCGCGGTCTGACCCTGCCCGATGCACAGGCCATCGGGCTGGTCCTCAATCGCGACTTGCGCCTGCTGCGTCTGGCTTCGGGCGTCTCGCGCGCAACCTGGCAGCACGCGGGCCGCATCGATGACCCGATGCTGCTGTTCGATGCCGCCAGTCCGTACAGCCCGTCGGGCCCGCTCGAGTGGGGGCTGGGCCTGCATCTGACTGTGCCCGTCTCGGGTCGATTGCGCGCGGAAGTGCAGCGCGCCGGGGCGGCGCACGCGGCCGATCTGGCGCGCGTGGTCGATGAAGAATGGAAGACGCAGCACGCCATCGAGCGCGCGTGGCACGCGTGGATGATCGCATTCGAGCGCGAAGCAATGCTGCACGAGGCCGAGGCGAGCCTGGAGCCGCCTGCGTCTGTCGCGCTCCAGCGTGCGGCGGCGGGGGAGATGAGCCGGATCGAAGCGCGTCTGCTGCGCGCGGAGGTCAGTCGCGTCGCGGCCCGGCGGCACAGCGCCGCGCTCGCGCGGGAGCAGGCCCGGCTGGAGATTCTTGACCTTGTCGGCCTGCCGCCGACGACCCATGTGCCGCTGGTGCCCGCCGAGGCCATCGCGATTGAGCCAGCGCTGGCCGATGTGGCCGCCCGTCTGATCGGGCACAACACCGAACTGGCGGTGCGGCGAGCCGAGTACGCCGAGGCCGAGCACGCCCTGCGCGCACAGGTGCGCAGGCAGTACCCGGACATCAGTGTCGGCGGCGGATACGGCAGCGAGGATGATGATCGTCTGCTGCTGGGCGTGTCGATGCCGATCCCGCTCTTTGAGCGCAACCGCCAGGCCATCGCGGTGGCCGACGCGGCGCGCGCTCTGGCCCGCGCCCGCGCCGAGACGACGCTCGAAGACCTGCTGATGCGCGTGGCCGCCGCGCAGGCCGATGTCGCGGCCGCGCAGCACCTCGTTGACCAAGCCGCAGCAGCCATCGAGCCATGGTCTGCGGGCGATGCTCCCGACCTTACGCACCTTTTGACCGAAGGACAGATCGATGCGCTCGTGCTGATTGAGTCGATTGCGACCGGGATCGAGGCCCGCGAGCGCTGGCTGGACGCCCGGCTGATGCTGGCGCGGGCCGCGAACGCGCGGTCGCTGCTGTGTGGCCCGCAGCAGCCCATCGCCCAGGACCAGAGCCCGCGCCACGCGGCGGCGGACATGACCACATCCGGTGCGCACGCCGCACCGACGCAGGAGAACACACGATGACACGCACGAGGCGACTGTTGATGCTGCTCGCGGCGGGCTGCGCCGTGCTGGGTGCGAGCGCCTGTCAGCGCGGACACGAGCAGGCACACCCGGCGAACGAACACGATGAACACGATCACGAACACGGCGCAGACGATCATGACCACGGCGGGCCGGGCGACATCTTCGAGGCGCTCGATGTCCCGCAGGCTGTCCGCGATGCGATGGGCATCTCCTTCGCCGAAGTGCAGCCGCGCGCGATCGGCCAGAACCTGCGACTGAATGGGCGCTTTGAACTGCTGCCTTCGGCCCGGCGCGAGTACAGAGCGGTTGCGGCTGGCGGCATCGAACTGCTTGTCAGCCAGTACGCGCGCATCGAAGCCGGAGACGCGCTGTTTCGCATTGCTTCATCGGCACTGCCCGATCTCGATGCCGAGATCGAAGCCGCCGCTGCACAGGTCGATGCCATGGGTCCGCTGCGTCAGGCCCATCGCGTGCATGAGGACAGCCTGGCACGCAAGGTCAGCCTGTGGGAAGAGCGCACGGCCCACCTCGAAGCCCTGCGGCAGGCTGGCGCTGGCAATGCGACCCAACTGACCGAGGCCCTGGGCACGCTGACCGCGACGCAGGCCGAACTGGCCGACGTGATGGAGAAGGACGCACAACTCGAGGCCGAGGAGCGCGGCGTGCGCGCTCGCCTCGCGGCGCTTCATGCGCGCCGCAGCGTGCTCCTCGACAGCACGGGCTGCACCTCGCACACGCCCGATGCACACGTTGCTCGACCCGGGCTGACGGTGTGCGCCCGCGAAGGCGGCATCGTCGCGGCGATCGCGATCTCGAGCGGCGCGGCCGCGACCGAAGGTCAGACCGTGCTCACGATCATCGACCCGGGTGCGATCCGCCTGCGCGCCAGCGCGCTGCAGGCCGATCTGCTGCGCCTCCGCAGCGGCATGGAGGCCCGGATTCAGCACGCGGGCGCTGCGCATGACGACGCGGTCGATGTCCTTGGCGGCACGATCGAGATCACACCCGACGCACACAGCGAGCGGCGCACCTTCGATGTCATCATTCATCCGCGCACCGCTGCCCCGTGGGCCCGCGACGGCGTGTGGGCGCAGGTTCATGTCGCGCTCGCGCAGGGCGAGTCGGTGCTGGCGGTGCCCGTCGCGGCGATTGCCCGCGCACAGGGCCGCCCGATCCTGCTCGTTCGCGATCATCTCAGCCCCGATCGCGTGCTGGCCGTGCCCGTCGAGACGGGGGCGAGCGACGGCTCGCACATCGCTGTTCGCGGGGCGATTCATGCGGGCGACGAGGTCGTGATCGGCGGACGCGATCAACTGCTCGCGCTCATGGGTGGCAGCGCCCCCGAGGGCGGTCACGTGCATCCTGACGGAACCTTTCATCACGGAGACCATGACTGATGCTCGCGCGAC
>Ga0172362_10004732_pt1 | contig 11808 bp, 13 predicted proteins | sample LakKivs1_kivu2a2_FD_114534 | JGI IMG/M metagenome (GOLD analysis project Ga0172362, IMG submission 114534) | Sediment microbial communities from Lake Kivu, Rwanda - Sediment s1_kivu2a2 | ecosystem: Environmental > Aquatic > Freshwater > Lake > Sediment | place: Rwanda: Western Province, Lake...
AAATTAAAAGAATATGATAAACAATATTATCAACAAAAAAAACAAAAATTATTAAATAATAAACTAAACACAGACAAAAACAATATGTAAATTTTATATTTTCACAAAATTTTAAAAATTAAAAAGTTCATCGGGCTACTATATTTTACGGTCATTTTTTATTGGATTTTATTTTACCATTTTTCAGCCAAATTTTAAAATTATTTTGCGGTATTACTTTTTTATTTTATGTAAAATTTTGTTGAATTTTTTACCCTTAAAAATTCACACAATTTTTTATTTTCACAAAAATTTTATTTTCACAAACATTTTTTATTTTCACAAAATTTTTTATATTTATTTGTGATTTTATCCGCTTATTTACTTTATAAAATTATCTCAAAAATTCACAAATTCACAAAAATTTTTATTTTCACAAATTTTCACAACTTTTTTGTGATTTTTTCACAATTTATATAAAAAAGATATATAAAAAATTAATATCAAAAAAAAATATCATGTCCAATTTGTCGTAAAACTATAATAAAAATAAATAATATTATTGAGAATGAGGAAGAAAGAAAGAAACAATTTTCACAGAATTTTTTATATTTCTTTTTTAATTCTTTACCATGAGATTTATATTCTTAATTAGTCAAAATTTTAATTGTATTTTCATTTACAAAAACAACCATATGATTGTTGTAAATATTATTTAAAATTTTTGTTGATATATATTCATCTTTACTTATTTTAGGTATATTTGATGATTTAAAAGATTTAATTAAAACATTATTATATTTATTTGAATATCCAGATAATTCAAAATTCAATTATTTTATAAAATAATTGAAAAAAACATTAAATGAAATATAACTATATATATTTATAGCTATCAAAATGGTATATTATTTTAATCATAAATTACAATATTATCGTAATGAACAATTTAATTCTGACAAAATAATTGATGAGTATTTACATGGATGGTGTTTTTATTTTCAAGAAATTTTATACAATAAAATACCAAATTGTGAAAAATATTGTATTTTTGAAAAAACATGTGAAACTAATGGAGAATATTATGATGATCATCAAATTATTAAATATAAAAATTATTATATTGATATAAGAGGAATTTTTAATGAGACAGAAATGATTGAAGAACATAAAAAAGAATATGTTAAAATGGCAAGAAAATATAAACATGATAGTAATATTGAATGTTTTTTATCAAGAGTAGATAATGATACGAAAAATATTGTTGAAGATTGTTATAATAATGAAATTATTCAATTAACTAATAATATTGTTGATTCATTATTAAATGATATAATTACTAAAATTTAAATAATTATTTAAATCAGAATATTCATATAATAAAGGTGGTGGTAAATTAGATAAAATATTATTTTCCATTATACATATTTTATAATTTTATTAATTTAAATATTTTTTATTTGGTTAATGGTGTATACCAGAAATATTCTTATAAAAATGTTTCTTGGGTGTCATTCCAAAATGCCCATAAAATAATTTATATATAATTTTTGAAAATTTTTATTTAGTTATGAAAATATGATTTTGTTGGAATAAATATTCTGTGATATAATCACTTTCAAAAATTACTTTCAAAAATTTCTTAAAATAAAAATTGTTTAGAATAATTTCCAATAAGTTATGTAAATAAAATATGTTTGTAGTATATCATCTTTCAAAATTGGTTAACAATTTTGAGGTACTCAGAGAATCAGGAGAATATTTAAAAAAATCAATATATATAGGATTATCACAGAAAGAGATTTTATTTTTGTTTAATAAATATTTTAAAATATATAAAAATATATATTATATATTTTATAAATGAATCCAGAATTTATAAATGGGCCTACAAACTATGTAAGATTAGAAGGAGTTATAAATGGAATAAAAAAAGAAATCCATATATTTTTTGATAAACATTATGCATTTGGATATATTTTATAATCATCAACAATATTTTTTAATTGTTTTATGAATTCTTTATCTATTAGTTGATTTAATATATTTGCTGGATTAGAATATTTCAAAATATTACATATTTGTGATGCATTAAACCAAACTTTTTTATTATTATCCAAAACAACCAATATTTCTTTACCACTGTATTTTAATAATATATCATTTATATCTTCCATCTTTTATAATGTATTACAAGTATATTATAAATAAAAATAAAAAAATAATTAATATATAAATATATATTAATTATAAATAAAGTAGGTAAGAATGATAAAAACTATTAAAATAAACGATATAATTAATACTGATATAAATGAAAATAATTATTTTTTAAGTGATGAATGGGATATTGAACCCGAATTACTTTTTAATGAATGGAATTCATATTTAGAAGAAAACAATAATAAAATTTTATCAAATTTAAAAGTTAAAATTAATGAAATAACATTTGAAGAATTAAATACATTTTACAATATATTTTGTGATATGATGATAAATAATATTGATGAATTTTTAATTTTTTATACAAATGAAATAATAAATAAATACAAACAACACAATAAATTTTTATATAAAATAAACATTAATTCTATAATTGATAAGTATATGACAGAAAAAATTAAAAATACAAATATCAAAATTTATAATAAATATATTGGTAATAAAAAACATATTAACAATGACCTTATTATATTATTAATAAATGAGAAATGGATGAAAGAAGATGATAATGGTTATTTTAATATATATATATTACAATTTAAAAAGAGAATGACAAATATATATTTTTTAAACCGAATTTTTAATTATATAAATAACATAGATAAATAAATATAATTATATTTTCCATATACTTAATTTTATATACCTAATTTAATTAAGTATATGGAAAATATTAATATTACAATAGATGAATTAACATCATTAATTAAAAACATATTAGACAACAAAACATTAATAATTAAAAAAAATAAAAAAAAAATACAAGATTAAATTTTTCTCAATAATGAGCCTGACATACTATAAATATTATATTCATAGAACTCCTTAAAATTATTTTAATAATTTTTTATTGGAGATATAATTACATTATTTTAATAATAATATAATTAAAAGTCAGGAATAGAATAACATAATATTTAACTAATTCTCTATGACAACACAAAATAAATAGTTTAAGCGAGTTATTGATTATAATAATATAATTAACAACTGGTATTTACTTACTGATTATTTTTAACACCTAAATATATATTTTATTGTTGAGTTATTAAACTCCAACTAATAAATTATATTCATTACAAATAAATAACATAAATATATTTCAAATAAATAATTACTAAAATAATTTTAAGAAGTTCTACAAATATAATATTTATAGTATGTCCCCTTTAAAAATTGATAAACAATTTTTAGGGGCTCGGAGAGTCAGGCTCAATATTGAGAAAAACAAGTTAAAAATATAATTTTATCCCTTGACAAGGGTTTATTTTTAACCTTGTAATGTCAAGGGTTATATATAATAACTTAATAATACTTGTGAAAAGTATTATAATCAAATCTTTCAGTTTATCAAAAATTTCAATTTTTTGTCGTCTGACAAAGTCAGCAACCGAGCGATGCTTGGCGGAGTTTAAATTTTATTTTTATTTTTTATATAATGCTATTTTATATAGCGGGGTATGAATATTAATGATAAATTTATAACATCTTTTTTTAGAGTGTGTGTCAAATTGTATAATTATAATGGTGATAGTGATAATGATATTGAAATAAAAAATTTAAATGAATTTATAACAAAATGTAATGAAAAAATATCAATTATTGAAGATAATGAAGCGTTAAATGTTGAAATAACTGATTTATCTAAACAAATAAATAAAATTACATTAAAATATAATGAAACTGAAAAAAAATATGTTAATTTATATAATGATTTAAAAGATTGTAGAATTGAATTAAAATCATCAAATGAAGAAAAAGAAAAAATAAGAAAAAATGTTGATGAACTATTTTTATTAAAAACTAAATATGAAAAAGATATTGAATTAAAAAATCAACAATTAAAACAAATACAAAAAAAATACAATGAGAATAAAGCATTTTGGAAAAAATTATTAATTGATTTAGAGGAAAAAAATAATAATTATCATAAAGAAAATAAAGAATTATCAGAACAAAATAATAAATATATTGATGAAATAAATAAAATTGAAGAATTTAAAAAGACATTATGTAATAGATTATCAAGTGATACAATAGAAAAAATAGATGTGTCAATAGTTGATATGATTGAAAGAGCAAATGAATATGAAAAAAAATATAAAGAACTATCGACTCAAAACAATATATTAAAGAATAACTATGATGATTTAAATGATAAATATAAAGAGTTAATTTCAAACCAAACAAATGAAACAAATGAATTAAAAAGACAAATAAAATTATTAACAGAACAAATTGAAAATGAAAGAAAACAACATAATGACAATATTATTGTCATGGAAACAAAAAATAAAATAATAGATAATCAAAAAGGAGGTATTCAAGATAATATAAAATATTTTGACATTAGAGATAAAAAGGCTATAGGACATTTTGAAAAAGATATTTTGTTATTTAATGAAAAAAATGATGAAAATAAATACAAAGAACCAACAAATAGATATAAAGGAGAAAATATAAGTTATTCAACTGATTATATGGTTGATTTATTAAAAGTAAGTGATAAAGTGAAACCACAAATTAAAAAAAATACCAATAATAATTTAGGAACAATAGAAGAGATAGAAATAACAGAAAGTGATGAAAGTGAAATAAATAAAAATAATAGTATTTTTTTAAAAAATAATGTTAAAGATAATTACATTGATATAAGAGATATGAAAATTTTAAATGAAAGTGATGAAATAAAAAATAATAAAAAAGGACTGAAGAAAGAATTAGATGATTTTATAGTTAATAATAGAAATAATAACAATGAAGACATAAATAATATTGTTTATGTTGGTGGTGGTAAAAAAAATAAAATTGAAATTAGACAAATTGATGAAAAGTATAAAATGAAATTTGACGGTGAATTTTCAACATTAACAGAACAAAATATTAATTTAAATGATGAAAAAGCAATAAAAAAAATTAGACACCGAAAATATATGAGACATATTAGAGAAAAAAATAAATTAGATGATTTAAGAAATGAATTATTAGTTAATTAACAATAATTAAAAAATAATTCTTTTTGTGGCTCAATATTATATTTTTTTTGTATTTTTGATAATAATTTATAATTTTTAGTTTTTATTAATTCTTTATATTTTGAATTAATATAATTCAAAGCACTTTTATTAATTTGTTTTTTAGTTAAATTTTTATTTAATTCTTCATCATCTTTCATTGAATCAATGTAAATAATATAATAATATTCTAATTCTTTTTTTAATTTCATAGTTAGGAGACTGAATACTTTTGAATTTGTTTCTAAATCATTTTTGTTTATATCATAACTTTTAATATATTCATCAAAATTTTCATTTAAATCTATATCATTATTTTCATTGTTAAAATAGTATTCATCATTAACATTTTTTATATTTAACACTTTGACACTCATATTATATATATAATATATATTTAATTATTAGATTAAAATATAATATGATTTTTTTTCAATTTTTATAAAAATTGAAAAAAATAATATATTCAAATATCATTAAAAATATATTTGTTAAAAAATATATAAATTAATTTTTGCGGACTTTTAAAAAATATATAAAGTAATATTAATATAATAGTATAGTTATTTATGGTAGAACAAAAGAAAAAAATTTCATATTCTTATAAAGAAAGTAAAAAGCAGTCAAATACAGTTAATGAAAACCTAAAAGGTGATTTAATTGTTGCCGTTTATGATAAAGATGGTAAAACCATACATAAAGCGGAGTTAAAAAAAGAGAAAAAGGGGGATAATTATTTTATTAATCCCATCATTAAATTAGATGTTTTACAAAATAAGACAATAAGTAAAACATCTATGAAAAAATTATTGAAAGGGTTTAAATTGGAATTTAAACAATTAGACAGAAAAACAAAAACAACTAAACCAATAGAAATTTCACTGGTTGATAAAAATAATATAAGTGTTAAGTTATTAAATCCAAATAAAAAATGGAAATTTAGAGTTATTTTTTCATCAACAAATGAAATTAGATTTATTGACCCAATACCCAATTTTAATTTTACTGGTTCATACGAACAATTAGAAGATTTGATAAAAGATTATATTTATCAAAAATTTGATTGGTTGCCTAAAGTTCCAGATTATGAATTAGATGAAGATATAGATTTAAATGATATTGAATTAAATGTTGGTTTAAAATTATTAGAACCAATACAATTTATTGATAAAAACAATATAATTAGTAATTATAAATTTGAAAGGGTTAATGATGCAGAACAATATTATATAGAAAAAAAAAGAAAATATGCTGAATTAGTTAATCTTTTTAATGAAAAAATAGAACCTGTAAATAATCCATCTGAAATTAATTGTGTTGTTTATTATTTTGATGACTTATATAAAAAAAAGAAAAGAAAAGTATATAAATTAATTGGAAATGAATTAAAAGACATTGAGAACAAAAAGAAAACAATATATTTAAATGACTTGAAAGATATTCTTAAAAAACACGAAATAACAATATATATTTATTCAATGGGTGAATATTTAGAATTTGAACAATATAATAGTAATTACACTGAAAAATCTAAATGCGAACATATAATATTATACATTGAAGACAATCATTTATATGTTGTTAAAAGTATGAAACATAAAAATCATCTGACAAGAAAAAGTATTAAAAATTATGACAACGCCATAATTAAAAATGTTTTATCTGTAGAACCTTTAAAATTATTAAATTCTCTTGTTTTGGGTTTTGATTTAGATGCTAATACAAATGAAATTAAATATTTAATGTATGACAATGATAAAGAATTATTTACTAATTATGATGACATTAAAATAACCAATAAATTTATTAAAAAATTAGGTTATGACAAAAGAATATTATTCAGTAATCCAAATAATTTTATTAACAAAATAATAGATAAGTATAATATTAATACATTTTCTATTTTTCCATACAGAATTAATAACGATGTTTTATTATACAAAAATAATCAAATAATTCAAAATGAAAAAGACGAATCTTTATTAAATATTGATAAAAATAAATGTTTTTCAAATGCTCTTTTAGATTGTCCTTTTATACCAATATTTAATGTATTTACAAACATAAAAAGAAATTATGAACCAAATGAAATTATTGTTAATCATTATTTATATTTTATTGAAGTTCATGAACTCCCAGTTAAAAACAAGAAAGTTTTTAACGGAGCCCCCGATGATTGTAATAACAATCATCTTTGGGGACCAAATGAAATATATTATAATAATGGTTATAGATTTGGTTATTTTTTAAATAAAGTAGGTGGATTAAAACATATTAAAATAAAATATGTTTTTGAATGTGATATATTAAAAGACAATGAAAATAATATAATTAATCCCTATGGAGTTATGATAAATGATTTATATGGTATAGCAGAAACAAAAGAAGAAATTAATTTTATTAAAGATAGTGTTAATAAATATATTGGTAAAATGATGAATCCAGAAAAACAAAAAATAACATATAAAGAAAAATTAAAATGTTCTAATGTCAATGATTTAAAATTAATGTTTAAAAATGATATGGATAAAATATATAACGGTGATTTAGATGAGGAACAAATTGATAAAAAATTAGATGAAAATTTATCTTATGACGATGTTTTAAAAATAATGACTTTGAGAAATGATATTGGATATATTGAAGATACACAAAATAAAAATATGGTTTGGCACTGGACTTTAAAAGAAAAAAATAATATGTATGTAGGTCAAGATAATAAACCATTACATATTTTAATTAGAGATATAGCCCAATTGTATATTTTAAATATGATTAATACATTGGAATTAAAAAAAGATGACATAATAGAAATAAATACTGATTGTATTTATATTAAAAATTCTAATAATTATGATTTAACGAAAATAAATAATAATCCTAATGATTTTAAGACTTGGAAATTAATAAAAGGTTATAAAAAAGAACAATTACAAAATTTTAATTTAAAATTGAATGAAAATGAACCAGAGGAAACAAAATACTTTTATGACCTAAATGAAAACCAATATAATTTTAATTTAGAATATGCTGGTGGTGGTAAAACTTATAGAATTAAAGAACAAATTAAAAATGAAATTAAAAAAAATAATAAATATTCTTATATTATTTTATCATCTTTTAATGATTTTATTACCGAATATAGAAAAGAAGGTTTAAATGCTTACACAATAGCACATTATATTTATCACAATAAAACAATAAAAGAAAAAAATATATATGTTGATGAATTTGGTATTTGTTCAATAAATGAAATATTATATATGTTTAGACATCAATATAAAAATTTTTGGGTTTTCGGAGATTTGTCCCAGCTTGTTCCTGTGAAAAGTAATAAAGTAAATGTAAATTTTTTAAAACAAATTGCTTATGATTTTAATACAAAATGGACTAATAAAAGAAATACATTTACAAAAGAATTTTATGATGAATTGATAAATGAAAAAGATATGAATAATGTAAATATAATTGTTAATACATACAATAGTCCAATATCTAAAGCAGATAAAATTATTGCATTTTATAATGATACTGTAGATAAATATAATAATTTAATGTTAAAAAAACTCAACAAACAATTTAATGAAAATACGATAGATATTGATATTCCAATTATAAACATAGAAAATAATTTATCAGTTAAAATATTTGGTAAGGAAGAAACTGATAAAATTTATAACAGACATTCATTTAAAATAATAAGTAAAGATGAAATCAAAGATGAATATATTATTTTTGATGAAATAAATAAATATGTAATAAATAAAGAAACAATAATTAAATATTTTAAATTAGGATATTGTATTACATTATATGCATCTCAAGGAAAAACATTTAATAAAATTCATTATGTCAATGATGAAAGAGATAGAAGAGCATTATTAAAAGAAGGAGCATTATATACTTTAATAAGTAGATTAAAATTTGATGATAAAGAAAGATATGAAATTGAAACATTAAATAATAATATTTTAAACGACAATGAAGAATTAAAAAATATTACGAATTTTATGAATTTTTATTTAAAAAAATGATTTTTATTGATAAAATATATCATTTTTTAATGAATTTAAAGACATTATAATTTTATATTATAAGTAATACATAAATCAAAAAAAATTGAAAAAAACATTATTTGATAAACCAATTATTATACGATGGATTTAAATAGTGAATTTTGTGGTGTGTGTGTAATCAAAGAGACAATAAAATGCGAACATGGAAAACAGAAAGCAAATTGTAAAGATTGTAAAGGCTCTGGAATATGCGAACATGGAATACAAAAATATTATTGTCATGATTGTAAAGGTGGTGGAATATGTATTCATGATAAATATAAAAAATATTGTAAAGAATGTGGAGGAAGTGCCTTTTGCGAACATGACAAATTAAAAAGAAATTGTATTATTTGTAGCAAATCTTCTTTTTGCATTCACGATAAATTAAAAACCACATGTAGAGATTGTAAAGGTTCAATATTTTGTATTCATAATAAATATAAAAAATTGTGTTTAGAATGCGGAGGTAGTGCCTATTGTGAACACAATAAAATTAAAAATATATGTATTGAATGCAAAGGTTCAGCAATATGCAAACATAATAAAAGAAAAGATATTTGTAAGGATTGTAAAGGTTCTGAAATTTGTATTCACAATAGAAATAAACGAACTTGTAAAGAATGTAAAGGTTCATCATTATGCGAACATGGAATACAAAAATTAACTTGTAAGGATTGTAAAGGTTCTGCAATTTGTATTCATAATAAGATTAAATATAATTGTAAAGAATGTAAAGGTTCATCTTATTGTTCTCATGACAAACAAAAAAGAAGATGTAAAATTTGTAATGGTTCTGATTTATGCAAATCAGCATGGTGTGAAACAAGAGCAACTAAAAAATATGATGGATATTGTGTGTATTGTTTTGTTAATTTATTTCCAGATAAAGAAATATCAAGAAATTACAAAACAAAGGAAAAAGATGTTGTTGAAAGAATTAAATTAAAATATCCTAATTTTTCTTGGATACATGATAAGATTATTCAAGATGGTTGTTCTTTAAAAAGACCAGATTTATTATTAGATATGGGTAGTCATATTATAATTATAGAAATTGATGAAAATTCACATACTGATTATGATAATTCTTGTGAAAATAAAAGAATTATGACATTATCTCAAGATGTAGGATATAGACCTATTGTATTCATTAGATTTAATCCTGATGATTATATTAATGAAGATGGAATAAAAATAAAATCATGTTGGAAAACTAATAAAGCAAATGGTTTAATATCTTTAGATAAAAATAAATTAATAGAATGGAATGAAAGAATAAATATTTTATTAGAAAAAATTAAATATTATATTGATAATCCTATTGACAAAACTATTGAAATCATACATTTATTTTATGGCTGTAAAAATTGATTTATTTATTTAAAATAATTAAATATATAAATATTAAATATATATAGAAACAAATGAAAGCAAAAATAATTAAAAAACCAAATATTAACGAAATATTAAAATTATCATCTATTTTTAGGTTAGAAAGTCCTATAAATATGAATGAATATAAAAATATTATAGAATTTTTTGACGATGATGATAATTTAATTGGATTTGTGAATTATGTTGAAAATCATTATTTAGATTATACAAAATCATTTATTAATATGATATATTTTACTGATAATACATATTTAGATATGATGATTAAACTGATGATTAAACAATTAAAACAAAAAAAATATTCATATGCATTGTTAAATTCTGAAAGTGATTTATTTGATAAAAATACAATTAAAATATTAAAATCAAATGATTTTACTGGAGATGATTTTTTATTTTTAAATCTATAAATTGGAGTTGATTAACGACTTGAATTTTTATTAATATTATTTATCAATAAAAATTGAAATATATTATTTTTTTATCTAAAATAATATATTATGAATTACGAAAAACATTATCATGTTAAACATTTAAACAATTATCAACTTATTGAGTTTGATAAAAATGATGACGAAATATTAAAACTAATAAAAAAATATGGACATAGAAATTGTAAAAAAGATATAAAAAGACATTGGATTAAAAATAGTTTAGAAAATTGTGATAAAGGATTTGCATATTTCAACAATGAGATGATAGAAACAAAAGATGAAAATGGAAATATAATAACAACAGAAAAACATAGACCGTGTGCATTTTTATGTTTAACATTTAATGGTAAAGAACAAATATATTTATCATTAGTTTGTAGTTTATATACAACAGAACATTTAGGAACAAAATTAATCAATGAAGCATTTAATTATTCAATAAATAATGGATATAAATTAATGTCATTAGATTCAATTACTGATAAAACAACTAAATTTTATTTAAACAAAGGTTTTGAAATTAAAGAAAAACCAATTAAAAAAGTAGGTGATAATACAAAATATATGGTAAAAAAATTAATAAAGTAATAAAGTGAATGAAAATTTTTTAAAACAAATTGCTTATGATTATAATACAAAATGGACTAATAAAAGAAATACATTTACAAAAGAATTTTATGATGAATTGATAAATGAAAAAGATAT
>Ga0172362_10004733_pt1 | contig 11805 bp, 9 predicted proteins | sample LakKivs1_kivu2a2_FD_114534 | JGI IMG/M metagenome (GOLD analysis project Ga0172362, IMG submission 114534) | Sediment microbial communities from Lake Kivu, Rwanda - Sediment s1_kivu2a2 | ecosystem: Environmental > Aquatic > Freshwater > Lake > Sediment | place: Rwanda: Western Province, Lake...
GACTTCGCCACCACGCCCGCCGGCGAGCCCTTCCTGGTCATGGAATTCCTCGAAGGCGAGGATCTCGACCGCCGCTTGCGCCGGGTGCGGTCGTTGCCCGCGGCGGGCGTGGTCCACATCGTCAAGCAGGTCGCCTCCGCGCTTTCGGCCGCGCACGACAAGGGCATCGTCCACCGCGACCTCAAGCCGGCCAACATCTACTTGCTCGAGTTGGCGGGCGAAAGCGACTTCGTGAAGGTGCTCGACTTCGGCATCAGCAAGGTGCGTTCGGCCAACACCAAGCTCACGCGCACATCGTCGCTTGTGGGGACGCCGAACTACATGTCCCCGGAACAGGCCAAGGGCGAGGTCGACGATATCGACGAACGCACGGACCAGTGGGCCCTCGCGTGCATCGCTTGGGAGTGCCTCGCGGGCGAAGGTCTCTTCCGGGGCGGGAACGTGCCGTCGATTCTGTTTCAAATCGTGCACGAGCCACCGCCATCGCTCCTGCCCAAGGTGGCCGGCTTGCACCCGCAGGTCGAGGACGTGCTTGTGCGGGCCCTGGCGAAGAACAAACAGAACCGCTTCGCCAGCGTGAACGACTTCGCCTCGGCGTTCGAGGCGGCGGTGAGCATGACGGCGGTACTTCCCATGCCCAACGTAGCTCGGACCGCGGAGTTGTCGCGGGCCAAGGTGGCAGCGGGGAAGTCCCAAGACGAGCGGCCGAGTACCACGTTCACCCGGACCTCGGGTGAGCTGGACAGCGAGAGTGCCGCGCCGCCCGCGCGTTCGCGCGCCTGGGTTTGGGGGATCGTCGCGGCGGCGGTGGCCACTTCGGTTGCCGCTGCATTCGTGCTCCTGCGCCCTGGTCCGGCCTCCCAGCCAAGGGTAACAAAACCGCCGGCCACTTCGGTGGCAAGACCGGTCGCGCCACTGGCGCCCGCGCCCGCGCCGCCCACGCCGCCCGCTCCCCCCAAGCCCGCCGCCGCCGCTGCCGCGACCGACCCTGCCGACAAACCTGCCGAGGTCAAGCCCGAGCCGCCGCCCGCGAAGTCGGAGCGAGTCGCGCAAAGGAAGCCCAAGAAAGCCCGGCGCGGGGTCGTGGTTGCGCCGGCAACCGAGGCGACCACGCGATCGCCTCCTGCGCCGCAAAAGCCTCCACCAGTCGAGAAGGCGAGAAAGGGAACTCAGGACCAATGGCGCCTCGACTAGGAGCGGTCATTCTCGCCCTCGGGCTCACCGCGCTGGCCGCGACCCTGCCACGCGCGGAATCGGCGGCCCTCGCCGCGGGCCTGGATGCGGCGGGCGAGGCGACCGCGCAAGAGGCAACACGCCTCTATCGGCAGGGGCTCTACGAGGAAGCGGCCCAGCTTTTCGCCAAGCTTGTCGCCGGCTATCCCGACATGCCGATCTTCGAGCGCAACCTGGGCGCGTGTTTCTATTATCTGCGCCGGCCCGAGCCGGCGCTGTCGAATCTGCGCAATTACCTCGCCCACAGGCGGGACATCCCGCCCGACGACAAGGCGGTGGTGGATCGCTGGATCGACGAGATGGAGAGGTTGCGCGCGCAAAACGCCGCGGCCGCGGCCGTGGCACTGGCACCGCCGCTTGCCCCGGCCCTCGATCTCTCGGCGCAGCCAGCCGCGAGCCAGAGCCTGGCGACGACCAAGCCCATCTACCAGACCTGGTGGTTCTGGACCGGCGCCGCGGTCGTGGTCGCCGGCGCGGTCACGGCCGCCATCCTGCTCAGCGGAGATGGCGGTTCGAATGTGCCGACAACGCCGCTCGGTCACGAAGGGGCGTTCCGATGAAACAGGCCGCCGCGATCGGGCTGCTGCTGCTCGCGCTTTCGGCGTGCAAGGGCAATTCGAGCGAGCAAGGTCTGCTCGTGGTCGTGACCAATCCCGCGGCGGTCGCCGGGATGGTAGAGATCAAGGTCAGCGTCTCGAACGCTGGCACCGGCGATACCCTGTTCTTTCCGGCCGCGGCCGGCGCGCCGATTGTCTTTCCGACCGCCTTCTCCATCGGCGTGCCTGCGAGCCGGAGCGGGGTGGTCGAGATCGCGGTGGACGGCCTCGACGCGCTCAAGGCCGTGGTGGCGAGCGGTGATGGCGTGGCGGTTTTGCAGGCGGACACCTTCGTCTCCGTCACCGTCGCGCTGCGCCCCGGGGTTTCCTCGTGCGGCAACTCCGTGTTGGATCACGGCGAATCATGCGACGACGGCAACCGCTTCTCGGGCGACGGTTGCGACTATTTGTGCCGAATCGAGAGCGCGGCAGACGCGGCCTCGGGCCCGGAGCTGGGAACGGATTCCGCGGTTGGCTTGGCCGAGCTCGGCGTCGGCGAGGTAGGCGCGGGCGAGGCCGTCGGCTGGGGTGGCGCGATGGGCTCGGGCGGCGTCGGCGGTCGCGGCGACGCGGCGGACGCCGCCGACGTGCCGGGTTCGGGCGGAGTGTCGGGCACAGGCGGAATCAGCGTCGCTGGCGGGGCAGGCGGCGCGGGCGGCGAGAGCGGATACGGCGGCGCCATGGGCAGCGACGGAGCGGCCGAGATCGACGCGCCAGGTGCCGGCGGCGCGGGCGGCTCGGGCGGCGGGGCCGGCTACGGCGGTGAGATCGGCGCGGGCGGTGGGATCGGCACGGGCGGTGTGGTTGGCACCGGCGGCGTGATCGGCACGGGCGGCGTGATCGGAACCGGCGGCGCGCCGGGCACCGGCGGAACCAGCCCGAGCGTGTGCGTTCCCGCCTGCGGCCCCGACGAGGACTGCGTCGGCGGCGTGTGCGAGGTGCGCTGGGCCGGCATGACCTGCACGACCACCCCGGACTGCCCGTCCTACGCCACCTGCTGCGACGGCTCCGACCAAGCCTGCGACGGCACCAGACTGCCCGTCGGCGACGGCACGAACCCGGGGCAGTTCGTGCTAGGCGGGAATCTGAAGACCGTGACCGACACGATCACCGGGCTCGTCTGGGAACGCGATGGACCGGGCACACGTGAAGGTTGCGCCAACGGCACGACCTGCACCTGGGCTGAGGCCAAGGCCTACTGCGACGTGCTTGTGCTGGGAGGATTCTCGGACTGGCGCTTGCCGGCAATGATGGAACTGGTCACCATCGTGGACTTCACGCGCCGGGCTCCAGCCATCTCGCCAACCGCATTCCCGAGCACGCCCGCGGAGCGCTTCTGGACGTCCACACCCGTGGTGTCGCAATCAGCTTGCATTGACTTCTACAACGGCTGGATTTGTGGCGGATACCTGAGCGCGGCGTACAGGGTCCGCTGCGTTCGCTGAGGATCGACATTCGATGCCTAGACGCGATACCTCTTCTGTTCGTCAGGGCGGATGGCGTGTCCAGGAGCCAGCAGGAGGAATCCAAATGAGGAAGACGACCTATCCAGCATGCGCTCTTGCTCTGGCCCTATCCCTCGCCGCTCTTCCGCTGACTTCCACGGTCGCAGCACCCCGCTGCTATCCAAGAAGTCGATTCGTGGTGCTCGGTCCCCTCGAGGTACGCGACACGCTCACGGGACTGGTGTGGCGGCAGCAGTCAAGCACCGTGCGCATGACTTGGGACGGCGCCAACACCTATTGCTCCTCCTTGGGCTCAGGGTTCCGCTTGCCCACCGTCAAGGAGTTGCTTTCACTCGTGGACCATACAGTGGCCTCGGGACCCAAGATCAACCAGACCGCGTTTCCAGACACCCAGGCGAGCGACTACTGGACCTCCACACCGTACTACCCCTCCGGCGGCCCGTGGATCGTCGATTTCGGCGACGGCCAATCAATGTTGAGCAATGGAGTTACGGACTATTGGGTTCGTTGCGTTCGGTAAGGAACCTGTCGGCGCAGGAGGTCCCTGGCCCCTCCATGCGGGCCACCTTCCGGGACCTCCCGGGCAGGGAGAAACGGCCGCCTGCCTGGACCCGGGATGAGGTAGGCTTGGGCGCGGAGGTTGCGATGCGGTCTCGACTCGTCCGTTCCTTGCGAGGATGCTGCGCGGGGGTCTTGCTGTTGGCGGCGCTGGCGTCGGCCGCGTGCCAGAAGTCGGAGCCAGGCGAGGCGCGCGGTGACGCCGGATCCACGGGCCTCGCGGACACCCGCGCGCCCGGGCCCGACGCGCGGCGGGACACCCAGGGCACGGTCACGGATACCACGCCGGCACCGGACACGCCGCGCGCGGACGGGCGCGGCCTCGACCTCGTCGACCCAGCCGGCCGCGATAGCGCGCCCACGGATGTGCGCGGCGCGGATGCGGGTCCGGATCTCCTGACGCCCACCAGCCCCGAGGTGCGGGCGGCAGATCTCCCGCCGGCAGATCTCGCCGGCCAGGCAGCCGACGGGCCGGCGCCGAGCGACGCCAGCGCACCGCCTAACAACGGCAGCGTGGACGGCTTGACCGTGGTCGCGGCGAACGCGACGGTGGGCCTGGACTGGCCGCGCGTGGCGGACGCCGCCAAGTACCGCGTCTACTTCGCCGACGCGCCGGGCCTGAGCAAGGGCTCGCAGGTTCTGGAGAGCATCGAGCCGGCCATGGTGCACCGCGGGCTCGTCAACGGAAGCACCTACTACTACGCCGTGGCCGCGGTGACCGCGGCGGGCGAAGGTCCGCTCTCGCGCGAGGCCAGCGCCACCCCCGGCGGCGAGTGGGTGCTGGAAGAGCTGGGCGCGGGCGACTTCGACGATGTCACGACCGGCCGTCGGGTCAGCCGCTTGGCGGTCAAGGATCGCATCCACATCCTGCTCTTCGCCGAGGGCTATCTGGAAAGCGAACTCGGCAAACTGCACGACCCGACCACCCACGGCAGCACGCGCGCCAACGACGTCGATCGCTGGGTCGATGAGGTGTTCAAAATCGAGCCGTACGCACTCTTCCGCGGCGCGTTTGTCGTCTGGTTTCTGCCGCGCGCCTCGGCGGCCCACCTGGGCCAGGGCGCCACGGCGTTCGGGGTGAAGGTCGGAAGCGGCGGGGTCAGCGCGGTGACGGCCGCGGCTGCGCCCTTGTTCTCGGCGCTAGACGCCGCCGGCACGGATGCCTTCGCCTTCCCGCCCGGCTCGCCCGTGGTCAACCACGTTGCCGCGTTCCTGCTCTACGATCCGGCGCGCGGACGCGCCAGCTGGAGCGGATTGAGCACGACGCTGCAGAATCCGGCCGATCGCAACCAGCGCATCCCCGCCGCCTTTGGCGTCGGTCATGCGCACGAGTTCACCCACGCCTTCGCCGGCTTGCGCGACGAGTACCTGGAAACCAGCAACTCGGTTCGCCCGGCCAGCGAGACGGCCAACACCTCTCCCACCAACACCTGCGGCACGCTGCCCTGGGCCCACCTGCTCGCGGGCGCCGGCATCCATGGTACTCCGGGTCTGGTCGGCGCCTTCGGCACGGCCGCGCTCGGCTACCATCCCGAGCTCAAGTGTCTGATGAACGGGACGCACGACAACGGCCAGTTCTTCTGCGCGGCCAACGCGTCGGGGAGCTACCCCAACCTCACCCTGCGGGTCGACGACCGCATGTGCAACTTCTGCCGGGAGATCACGACGTACCGCGTGTTCGACCGCACCCGCGTCTTGTCCGGCAGCGCGGGCTTCGCCAGTTGGAAGAGCGAGTACCGCGCGCCCTTCTACCAGCGCTTCGGCTTCAAGGTCCCGGCGACGGTGCCGCAAACCCTCAGGTGCCCCGAGGACAGCGCCGCGCGCGCCGTGTTCCACGACTGCGTGCCCTAGCGCACATGCGCTTCGTTCTTCCTTCAGCCCTTGCGCACTTCGCGGTTCCGCCCAATAGTGAGGCCGATCGCGCGACGCCGCGGATGCCGCCATGGAACTGACCGGCTTGCTTCTTCTCGTCTTGCTTCCCCCCGAGGATGCCACGGGTGAGACTGCGGTGGGGATCCGGGCCTCGCTGCGTCAGGAATTCGGCGAGGTCGCGATGGCGGTGGCCCCCGACACCCTGGTCACGCCGGCCATGCTGCGCGGGAAAAAGGCCCAGATGCGGGCGCGCTTCGTGGCCCGCCTGGCCTGGGAGCAGAAGAACCGGGCCCGCCTCGAACTCCTGGCGGTTCCGGCGCGCACCGGGGGCCCGGAGAACAAACGGTCGCGATGGCTCACCTTCGCGCCGCAGGACAGCGATTCCGAACGAGGTCGTGCCATCGGACTGGTGCTGGCCGAGATGATGCGCGAATGGCCGTCATCGGCTTGGACCGATACGCCGACCGCGGTCAACGTCCCGGTTCCGGCTCCGGTCGCATTCCCGCACTTCGAACTCGGGGCCCTCTTTGCCACCGAGCGGGTCGCTGGCGGAAGCTGGGCCATGGGGCCCCGCGTTACCTACGCCTACGGGCTGAGCGAGGCGCTCTGGCTCGGGGCCTCTGGCACCCCGCTTCTTGCCTCGCAGTACAACTATATCCAGGTTGGCTTCGGGCTCGGCGCGACATGGAGGTTTCTACGCTGGGAGGGCGGCCGACACGCACTTGGGATTGGGGTGGAGGCTGACTTGATGCGCGAGTCGGCTACGACCACGGCGAATGGCGGCGGCCATGTCTCCGGATGGTACGGTGCGGCTGGAGCGAACCTCGTGGCCATCATCAGCGTCGGGCGCTTCCTTCGTGTGGCTGGACAAGTCAATTGGCGCGCTACGTCAGGCACCATGACCTTGGTCTCGGGAGGGGGCTATGGCCGCCCGGAGATCAGCTTCTCTCGTTGGCGACCCGGCCTCGCGCTGGGGCTGGAGGTGGCGTTCTAGCCGGTTTTGGCCTGCCCGACGAGGGGCCGAGGTACAATGCTGTCGTGGCCGAAAGCATCCCCAAGCTTCAGATCGTCAAGTCCGGCCAGCCCCCGCCTTTGTCGAGTGAGTCGCTCGATGATGCGCGCCTGGTGGCGGCTCTGCGCAGTGGCAATTCCCGTGTAGGGGGGGCCTTCTACGATCGCACAGCGCCCGTGGTCCGCAGAACCGTACACCGGCTCCTGGGGAGCGGCGACAACGACTTCGACGATTTGGTACAGGTCGCCATGATCGAAATCCTCCGCTCCCTGGATCGCTACCGCGGGGAGTGTTCGCTCGACACCTGGGCCTCGACCATCTCGGCCAACCTGGTCTACAAGCACATCCGGCGACGTGGGCTCGAGCGCACCATCTTCTCGCGCGAGCTGGTTCCCGAAGACATGCCTCGCTCGCTGCAACCGCGCCCGGTGTTGCGTGCCATGGTGGAACGAGTGATGCTCCACATCCGGCAGATGCCGCACGATCGTGCCTGGGCCTTCCTTCTGCACGACGTGCACGGCTACTCGCTCGAGGAGATCGCGCGCATCACCGGCACCACGGTGGCCGCGGCCCAGTCGCGCCTCGTGCGCGGCCGGCACGAGCTACACCGATACATCGCGAACGATCCCGACCTTGCCGGCGGGCTCGAAGCCTTGGAGGAGCAGTCATGACCCACGGCGACGAACGACGACCCACAGACGGCGATGTCGGCGGGAGCGGCGACGACAGGTACGCGCAATTGGCTGCGAAGTTGCTCGCGGAGCAGCAGCAAGAGTGCCCGCGGCAGGACGTGCATCGCGATGCCGTCATCGCGGCCATGGCCTTGGTCGTGGCGGGCAGAAGGCGACGTCGCTGGGTCGTGGGTGGAGCTTCCGCGCTGGTTGCGGCGGCGGCGGTCGTGCTTCTCGTCCGATCTCCGGCCGGAAACGAGTCGGCCGCAAACCCGGCGCGAGCCGCGAGCCCGGCGCCGGAATCCACGCTCGTGGTCGAGCACGAAACCGGACACGGCAACCTGCTCGTGCGCGCGGCCAAGACCAGCCCGCTGCCCGACCTGGGCGTGCTCGCGGCTGGGGACAGCGTGCGTTCGGGGCCGGACAGCAGCGCCACCCTGGCCTTCCCCAACGGGACCCGCCTCACCCTCTCGCCCAACGGGCAGTTGCGCATCGACGATCTCGGGGCCACGCGCAGGTTCTCTCTGCTCGGCGGGCAACTCCAGGCGCACGTCGCGAAGCTCGGCCGCGGAGAGCGCTTCATCGTGACCACCCCGGACAGCGAGGTCGAGGTGCGGGGAACCGTGTTCTCCGTGGCGGTCGAGGGACCCACGCCGTCGTGCCCGACCTCGTCGAGCACCTCGACCGTGTTCGTCAGCGAAGGCGGGGTATGGGTGCGCTCGCGCGCCAAGGAAACCGTGCTCGTTCCGGGAGAAACCTGGATTACCCCCTGCCAAGAGCTGCGGGCCCCGGCCCAGGCCGTTGCCCAGGCCGGACAGGCAGGAGTCGGCATGGGCGGTGTCGGTAGTCCGCTGGCGGCCGACCCCTCGGCCAGGGTGAACAAGGGATCGGCACGTCCGCCGGCCGCCAAGGCATCCGCAGTGCGCGCAGTCAAGCAAACCAGCCCATCAGAAGTCAGCAAGTTCGCCCCGGTGGCCGCCGCACCTGCGCCGGCCCTGTCCTCCTTGACCAGCGCGCCGTCGCCGGTGTCGAGCCTGGCCGAGCAGAACGACCTGTTTTCGGACGCCATGGCGGCCGAGCGTGCGGGACTGCATGATCTCGCCCTGATCAAGCTCGACGACTTGCTCACCCGCTTCGCCACCGGCCCCTTGAGCGAGAGCGCCCGCGCCCAGCGCGAGCGCATCCTCTCGGCGCAGAACTCGCGCTAGGGTCCGGAAGCGACGGCGCCAAGGGCTGCCGGTCATGGTATTCTGCCGCTCGACCCTGGCTGGCAAGAGCCCGCAACCCAGGGCCAAGTTGGGAGCACTCGACGAAACCCCAGATCTCGCCTGACCGTCGCGCCCGCTGCGGCGGCTACTTCCCCATGACCGTCATCCTCCTCGCCGTTTCGTGGCCAAGAAACAAGAGGCGCGGGCTTTGCCCATGAGTGGCCGAGAGAGGCTGAGGGCACTCGCCCCCTTCGCCGTAATCGTTCTGGTGGGAATCTTGGTCTATGCGAACAGCTTCTGGGGCCAATTCATGTTGGACGATGAACGGAGCATCGGCGACAACGTGGAAGCCATCTCGTCCCTGCGCTCGCCCGCCAAGCTCATCACGTCGCCGCACTATGTTACTCGGCCCATGGTGGGGCTTTCCCTGGCCCTGAGCTACGCCCTCGGCGGACTTCGGGTCTGGGCCTATCACCTCGTCAACCTAGCCATTCACCTCGCGGCGGCACTGCTGCTGTTCGCGCTCGCCCGGCGCACCTTGCGTCGGCCGCAACTGCGCGAGCGCTTTGCGCCCTCGGCTACCGGCTTGGCGCTCGCCATCGCCCTGCTCTGGCTCGTGCACCCGCTGCAGACCCAGGCGGTGACCTACATCATCCAAAGGACCGAGTCGCTCGCCGGGTTGTTCGTGCTGCTGACGGTCTACGCGGTGGCGCGCGGAGCAGACTCGAGTCGAGGCTGGCCGTGGTTCGTTCTCGCGGTTTTCGCCTGCCTGCTTGGCATGGGTAGCAAACAGACCGCGGTCGTGAGTCCCCTCTTGGTTCTGTTCTTCGACCGCACCTTTGTGGCTGGATCATTTGCCGCGGCCTTGCGGAGGCGCTGGCCCCTCTACTCCGGGCTGGCGAGCATCTGGCTATTCATCTTCTATTCCTTGCTGCGGGCGCCGACCACGATGGGCGCCGGATTCGGCGCCACCCGCATCACGGCGTGGGAATATGCACGAACCCAGCCGCAGGTAATTCTTCACTATCTGCGCCTGGTCTTCTGGCCCTACCCGCAGTGCCTCGACGACATGTGGCCCGTGGCGACCCGGCTCGTCGACATCCTGCCCGGTGCGTTCGTGGTGGGGATCCTTCTCGTCGGCACGGGATGGGCCCTCTTGCGGCGGCCGGCCCTGGGTTTCCTGGGCGCGGCCTTCTTCATCGCCCTCGCTCCCTCGTCGAGCTTCGTGCCCATCGAGGACTTGGCCTTCGAGCATCGAATGTACCTGGCCTTGGCGCCCGTGCTGGCCGCGGTGGTGCTTGGCGCGCACGCCGTGGTGAAGCGTTTCCGCGTGCCCCGCCTCGGTGTGGCCCTGGCAATCGCAAGCACGCTGGCCCTCGCGGCGCGCACCGTGCACCGCAACCGCGACTACGCCAGCCAAATTGTCATGTGGGGCGACGTCGTGGCCCGCAAGCCGTGGAACTTCCGCGCCCACAACAACTACGGGCTGGGGCTGCGCGTGGCCGGGAAGTTCGCCCCCGCCGAGGCGCATTTCCGCGAGGCGGTGCGACTTTGCCCCACCTGCTGGTATGCGCTCTACAACCTGGGGGTGTCGGTCGAGCTGCGCGGCGATCTGGCGGGAGCGATTGACTACTACCGGCGGACCTTGGCCATCTACGACTACCCCTTGGCACGCCAGAAGCTGGCCAATGCCCTCAACGTCCTCGGGCTTGAGGCGCGCAAGGGCGGGCGGCTGCCCGCCGCGGAGGTGTTGTTCCGCGAGGCCCTGCGCCACGACCCGAGATTCTGGCCGGCCCATTACAACCTGGGGTTGGTGCTATCTGCCCAAGGTAGCTGGGCGGCCGCCGTCGCTTCCTTCAAGGAAACCCTGCGCTTGCACGCGGCCTCCGACGAGGCACGAAAGCAGGCGGCCTGGGCCGAGCATGCATGGGGCCGGTCATTCTTGGAGCGAAGCGATATCCCATCCGCCGTCGCGCATTTCCAGGCGGCCCTCGGGTTCTGGCCCGACTATCCCGAGGCGCGGGCAAGCCTGGCCGCGGCCCTGGGGCAGGGGGGCCCGCCGAAGTAGAGCGGCCGTGCTGGCCAAGCCCGGGCTGAACCCGACATTCTGACCTGGAAAACGCCGGCGGTCTTCTTGTGCTGTCGCGCATCCAGGTTGTTCTCGGAACGCAGCCACAGGTGTGCAGGTGTGGTGCAACGCAAACGCCAGTTTGGAGGACAGGTCAGATGAAAGCAGCCCTCTCGATTTCTTCTAGTCTGCTCGTTACGGGATTCCTGGCACTTTCCGCCACCCTCGGGTGTGGCGGCAGCGACGGAAAGGACGGCCTGCGAGGCCCGACCGGGGCCACGGGACCGGCCGGCCCGATGGGGCCAGCGGGCCCGGCAGGGGTGCCTGGGACCTATGGTTTTGACGGGGGAGCACCGGGAGCTGGAAGCGTGGATGGGGGCGGACTGACCGGCCCCACGGGCGCGACTGGCGCCACCGGACCAGCCGGACCCGCCGGGCCAGCCGGGCCTGCCGGCCCCGCGGGGGCCACGGGTGCGGCTGGGCCCACGGGAGTCGCCGGCCCGACCGGCGCCATTGGCGCTACCGGGGTAGCGGGAGGCACTGGTCCTGCCGGTCCAACGGGGGCCACGGCAGCCACCGGCCCAACCGGCGCCACCGGACCGGCCGGCAACGATGCGGACTGCTATGGGGTCGCCGCCCCGACGATCTCGGCGGTCACGCTCAGCGCGGGCCCGTACTACACGTACAAGTCCGTGACCGTGACGGTGACCGCCACCGGCGACGGAACCCTGAGCTACGTCCACCTGGGCGGCGATGCCACCTTCAGCGGAACCGGCTCGGCCGTCACGCTGACCCCCACCTCGGTCGGCGGCCCCTTCAACTTCGCCGTGCTCGTCACCAACGGCTGCGAAACCGCGGTCCGCTCCTACAGCATCTCGACCGTCGCACGCGCCTATAGGATGTGGGTTTCGACGACTAGGCACAACGCAGCCATCGGAACGGTCGCTGATGCCGACACGATTTGCGAGGAGGACGCCAACCTACCAACTGGCGTTACCACCGCCAAGGCACTTCTGGTTGCCGGGACGTAACCGTTCACTGGGTGGCCAATGGCGGTAGAAGCGATGGCGGCGGGACTCCCAGGAGGGCGGCCTGGCACGCCTCGGTGAGGTACGAGAGCA
>Ga0172362_10004735_pt1 | contig 11804 bp, 8 predicted proteins | sample LakKivs1_kivu2a2_FD_114534 | JGI IMG/M metagenome (GOLD analysis project Ga0172362, IMG submission 114534) | Sediment microbial communities from Lake Kivu, Rwanda - Sediment s1_kivu2a2 | ecosystem: Environmental > Aquatic > Freshwater > Lake > Sediment | place: Rwanda: Western Province, Lake...
CAGGATTCCGCGGATCGTGCCACTCATCAGCGAGCGCATGGAGACGCCGAGGAGCTGATGAGAAAGGACCTTCGCGCCCGCGAAATGACGGGCGAAGCGATAGAAAGTCGCCACGTCGGAAAGGAGCCGCGCATCGTCGCCGTCGAAGGCGTCCAGCTTGATGCGCGCATCCAGCACGAAGGCGAGGTCCCTCGCCCCCTCGGCTTGCGGCATGCCGGCGAGCATCGCGCTGGGACCCGCGTAGACAGGCCAGTAATGCGCCTTGCGCGCCCCCTCGGCCAAATGCTCCAGGGCCCGTTCATTGGCGGCCACCCACCGGCGGAATTGGTCAAAGGCCTCCTCGGGCCAGTTCACGGGAAAGCCGCGGCGGAATTCGCCGAGCATCTGGGGCATTTTGGTGACCGCGCGAAAACCGCGCTCGTAGCAGTCGCGGGCATCAGCGGCCGGATCGTACCCGGCCGGCCGGGCAGACTCCGCCATCTTCGCCACATAGTCGATCGGGACCCGAATCCTGGCGCAATCCCACCAGTGGGACCAGTGGGCGGCACAATACAGGCCGTTGAGGACCATGTGAGCCGCGATGATCGGGACCAAGGTCCGGCGTCTCCACCGCCAGGCTCCGGTGACCAGGCCCAGGGCCAGCGCAGGACCGAATCTGCCAAACGGCGGCACGGGAACCGCCGCGCAGAGAAGGGCCTGACCCAGCAGGGCCGGGAGGGCGCCCGCGGCACGTTCGAGAGCACGCTGGATGTAGCCGCGCCAGAATACCTCCGCCAGGATCGGGCCCGCAATCACCATGTGGAGCATAAGGGCCGCGAAGAACGCCGGTCCCCGGTTCTCCGGCACAAACGTGCGGTTCGGACTCACGTCGAGACCCAGCTTGTCGGCCAGCACCGCTGCCAGCAGCATCGCCACCAGAGCCACGACAGGCAGGAGGAAGACGGCGATGATCTCGGACCGCCCCGGCCGCAGCCACACGAGATCCGGATCGCCCGTCGCCTGAGTCCGCTTTGCCAGCAGGACGATCAGCAGCATGATCAGCAGACCGGCCGTCGGAAGGAGCAGGTGGGTCACCAGGCCGTTCCCGCTCACCCCGTCGGGGGTATACATCGTCAGGGAGAACAGAACCGGCAGCGCCACCGCCAGAACCGAGAGGACCACGAGGCCCAGAATCCTCAGCCTGCGGGAAAGGCCGCTCGCATCTGTTTCCACACTCGAAGCCAGGTCAGCCAAAGAAAGCCTCCATGCCCGGGAGCAGTAGCCACGACGATCACGTATCGATTATAGAACCTGCGTCCTCTCGGAACAAACCATTTCCACCTACTCCGCATGCCTATCGCAGAAATCACGCTATGGTTCTTGACGCAGGTCACCAGAGTTCTATCATGTTGTCCACGTGGCGTATTCTCGATCACACACCGTGCAAGAGGGATGGATGGCGCCTGAAAGAGCAAGATCCTGCCGACCCACGGCGGGCGGCTTCACCTTGGTGGAACTGCTGGTGGTCATCAGCATCATGAGCATGGTCATGGCCATCACGCTGCCCGCTTTGAACAGCAGCCGAGAGCAAGGCAAACGCGTGACGTGCCTATCCAACCTGCGCGGCCTGACACAGGGCTGGACCATGTATGCGATGGAGAATGGCGAGAAGTTGTGCTCGGGCGACACCAACTGGGACGTTCCGCCGAAGAGCCACTGGGTGGCGGATGGGCCGTATATCCCCGGCAACACCGTCGGCGGCACCGCGCAGGCCATCAGGAATGGCGTGCTCTGGCCCTACGTGGGTGAAACCCTCGACATGTACAGGTGCAAGAGCGACCGCAGCAAGCGACTTCGCAGTTACGCGATTGCGGAAAGCATGAATGGCATGGCAATGGACACGCCCACGTTCCCCACGTATTTTCGCCTGTCCGATATCAGGTTCGCCAGCCAACGGATGGCGTTCATTGATGCGGAATGTGAGATTCCCTGGATCGACGGTCCATTCCCTCTTCCGAAGGTGGACGACACCGGGCAGATCCGCGGGTGGTGGCTTGGGCCCCGTCATACGATCACCGGCAGGCACAGCAATGGCTGCAACATCTCCTTTGTCGATGGCCACGTCGAATATCTGAAGTATCGCGATCCCGAGACCGTCGCGTGGCTCCGTCGCAAGGGTCCGCTTGGGGCGATCGACAACGCCGATGCACGCCAGATTTCGGTGTGGACCCCGCACTGGAAGTTCACGGAGATGGGGTCCAAGGATACGGGAGTAGAGTAGGCCTTATGCTGCCGTACTGGCTTCGATACGATCTTCAGGGGCGATGGGAACGATTCTCGCAACGGGTGCGCGGGTCGGGCTTGCTGGGCTGGACCAGCGAGTATCCGCGGGCCGTTGCGGGCCTCGCCGCCGGCTCCATCCTCGCGCTCCTGCTCGTGGCTGTCCCCCGGTTATTTTTCGATCGGGCGTCTCCGCTGTATACCCTCGACCAAGAATGGTACTATGACCTGAACACAGGCAGGCTATTCGTAACCGACGGTGGCAGGACGCCTCCGATTGACGCGCCTTCGGGTCCGCTCCCCGACGGCGGGCGGGCTGGTGTACGCGCCTGTGTGCTGGCGTATGTGGATGACCCGAACGAAACCGAACGAGTCATCGGCTTTTTGGAGACGACCGCCGCCAAGGAGTCGCCGGCCGGTCGGCCATTGCCTTCGCCTCCCAAGAACCCGGCGATGGAATGGGCAAAGGGCAGACTGATCCGGCGGCTCTCGGACAAGGACTGGGTGCCCGCCGACAGCCCGCAAGGACAAGCCATCCTGAGCGAAGCCTTTGTCCCCAATACCAAGGGGGAACGCCCCTTCTATTGCCGGCCCAAGTGAGAGCAGCCTTCCCCTCCTATCCGAGTCGCTTCGCCACTTCATCGTAGATCAGTTGCATGGCATGTTCGATGGGCGCGGGCAGGTAGGTCCCGGCCGCCATCTTGTGGCCCCCGCCGCCGAATTTCGCGGCGATCGCGCTGACGTCCAGGGCCTCCTCGGAGCCCCCGTTGCCCTCGGGCCGGCTCCGCAGGGAGCAGCGGATTCGCCCGTCCCGCAACGCGACGAAGAGCGCCGCCACCGCCACGCAACCGATCCGCTGGGCTTCGTTGATCAGGTTCTCGGTATCGCGATAGGCGGCCCCGGTCCGCTCGAAGTCCTCGCGAATCAGGTACTGCGACGCATATCGGCCGTCCAGATGAAGCTCGAGCCGGGTGAGCATCGTCACCATCAGTCGGAAGCGTGCGGGCGAGAAACTCTGATACAACCTGTGATAGAGCTCGTTGGGCTCGACACCGGATGCGACCAGTTCGCCGCAACTGCGGAACACCCGGCTGTCCGTATTGCGGAGGTGGAACCAGCCGGTGTCCGTCGCAATCGCCACAAACAGAGCCTCGGCCGCCTTCTCCGTGATCGGCCAGCCGACGCTTTGGAGAAACTCGAACAGCACGAGTCCCGCCGCCGCGGCTGCGTGGTCGGTGATCTCGACCTGCCCGAGCCGGTCGGACGTGACATGATGATCGATGACGAGGACCGGCGGGCGGCGCTGCTTGAGATAGTCTTCGAAGCGCGGCAATTGACTGTAGCTGTCGGTATCCAGGATCACGACCAGATCGATCGGACCGAACGCGCCGCCGACGAGGTCCTCGACCTGCACATCTTCGCCCAGCACAGGGACCTTTTCCTCGAAGAGGAATGCATACCATTCGGGGATGGGCGAGACGAACAGCGGCCGGACCGTTTTGCCCCGGCCTCTCAGAACCCGCGTCATCGCGGCAACGCACCCGCACGCATCGCCGTCCGGCCGCGTGTGGGTCGTGACGAGAATATGGTCCGAGCCGTCGATCAGTGCGACGGCTTGTTGGCGAACTTCAATACTCACGCAGGAATCTTCCCTAAATCTGAAACTCGTGCTCGAAGATCATCCTTTGCACCTCCACGCCCGCGATCGTCTTGAGCCGGGCCTCCAGCTCGAAGATCGGGGGCTCCGGGCCGGCCATCTCCAGCAGGATCAGCCCGTTGGGCGAGCAATAGCCCTCCGAGACGGTGTGCAGGCCGATCCGCGTCTTGATGCTGCAGCCATATTCGGTGAGCAGGTCCTGGACGCCGGGGACGTGGTGCACCCGATCCGTGACGTGAATGCCCAACACGATATGCCTTACCTTGTTCATTCCGACCTCCTGTCAGCGCAGCGTATGCTCGCATCCTGCAAGATGGCCCTCGCCTCTTGGCAGTCCTTCGTAATCTGTGCGACCAGCTCTTCCGGCGAGGCGAACTTGTGCTGGCTGCGGAGCCGCTGGATGAAATCCATCGCCAGCCATTGGCCCGTCATGTCGCCCACATCCGAGATCAGCAGATGGGCCTCAATCAGCAGCGGATGCTCCTCTCCGAAGGTCCGAGCCTGACCGATACTGAATACGGCAGGGGTCCGCTTCCGCTCGCGCAGGAGTTCCTGCTCTGCGGCGGCAGTCTCCACGAGACCCACGTACACCCCTTCGGCCGGGATGATCTGGTTGGGCTTGCGCATATTGAGGGTCGGGAAACCCAGCTTGCGGCCGCGTCCCCAGCCGGAGATGATGGGACCGATGAGCCGGTAAGGCCGGGACAGGGCGGCCGCGGCCTCCGCGACGTGCCCGCCTTCGAGCATATAACGAATGATCGTGCTCGAGACCCGCAGGATCTGGCCGTCCGTCAACTCGATCTGCTTGGGCGGGACCACCACCACGTCGAAGCCCTTCTCCCGACCGAATCGTGTCAGGGTCCCGATGTCGCCGGCCCGGGCGGCCCCAAAGTGGAAATCGTCGCCCTCGACGATGACCGCCGGCCGGATGGTGCTCATCAGGAACTCATCCACGAACGCCTCGGGCGCGAGCTTCAGCAGGTCCCGGTTGTCCTCCAGGACGATGATGCAGTTGTCCGCGTACTCCTCCAGCAGGTGGAGCTTCAGCGACAGGGGCGTGAGCACGCCGGGGGCCTTCTCCGGGTGGAGGATCGCCACCGGGTGCGGCTCGAATGTCATCACAACCATCTCCGTGCCCCGCGCGCGGGCGATCCCCCGGGCGGTGCGGAAGATCTCCTGATGGCCGAGATGCACGCCATCGAAGTTCCCGATCGTCAAGACGCAGCCTTTGCGGACCTGTCCGAATTCCGAACGCTGTTTGAGTGCTCTCATGACCCGACCAGTCTACCGGGCGCCGGCCGACATGCAATGGCTTTTTCCCGCTCCCGTGCCGGCGCGTTTGCCCCCTGCGGCCTGGGGCAGGCGCGTCCATGCTGTTGTCTGCGTTGACCGGCAAGTGGCAGGATCTGCAGCTATGGCGCGGCGGCGAACCAGTCGGGATCAGCCGATAGCTACGCGGTCTCCAGTTCTTTCTGTTTTGCCTTCTTCTCGGCAAAGATCGCCAGGATGATGCCGAGCTCATACAGGGCGCAGAGCGGGATGGCCAGCGAAATCTGGGAAATCACGTCCGGCGGCGTGGCCACGGCCGCGATGACGAACATCGCCAGAATGACGTACTTGCGCACCCGACGAAGCGTCGCAATCGAGACCAGGCCCGTCCGGACCAGGATGAAGATGGCGATCGGCGTCTGAAAGGCCAGGCCGAAGACCAGCATCAGGACCGTGATGAAGGAGACGTACCGCTGGAGCGTCCAGTTGCTCGCAGTGCCTACGATGTCGCCAAAACCCAGAAAGAACTTGAGGGTCAGGGGCGCGATGACGAAGAGAAAGAACAGGGCCCCGATCACGAACAGGCCGGCGGAGAACGGGACCGCCGTATGGACGTACTTGCGCTCCCTGGGGTACAGACCCGCGGCCACGAACATCCAGATCTGGTAGAAGACCCAGGGGGACGTGAGGATCAGCCCGGCGATGAAGGAAACCTTCATATAAGCGACAAACGCCTCTGCGGGCGCCAGGGTCTGAAGACGGGCAAAGGTCGGCAGCTCCTTGTTGTCCGAGGCGATGCGGGTCCGCTCGATCCAGTCCTCCACGGCCTTCAGCGAGGCTTTGTGGATGAACTCGACCCGCTTCGCATCAAGCTGGGGCTCGTTGGGGTCGATCCGGGCGACCAGATTCTCAAAGAACAGGTTGACGAAGGACGTCATCTCGGCTTTCACGCGCGGCGTCTCTTTCGCGTGGATGTACTTGCTCATCGCGCCAACGTAGGGTTTCTCGATGAACTTGATGATCTGCGTGCCAAAGCCGAACATGCTGACCAGGGCCCCGATGGTCAGGCCCGTCAGCGCCAGGATGAGACGGGCGCGGAGCTCCTCCAGGTGATCGCCCAGAGACATCGTGCAGTTGGTGGGATCGAGGTTCCTTCTGATCTTTACCATGTCGCAGATACAATCGAGATGAGATCGGCGGAGAGCCGGCTACGGAGCGACTCAGGCATCCTTGGTGCCGCCGGCCTGCTTGGCGTCGTTGACCACGTCGTTCTTGATCTTCTTGACGTCATCCACCAGCTCGTCGGTGGACTCCTTGGCCTCGTTGATGCCCTTCTTGAACTCGGTCATGCTCTTGCCGACGCTGCGGGCCAGCTCGGGCAGTCGCTTACCGAAGATCAATAGCATGATGACCAGGATCACCAGCCACTCCATGTGGCCGGGCATACTGATGAACGCCAACGCATACATCGATGGACTCATTGTGTTCTCCTTGGGGCTGTCTGCGTCTCGCGTCGGAAACGCCAATACAGTCACACTTGGAATCAACCAGGGTTTTTTTATGGCCCCCGCTGTTTGGCGCCTTCGCGACGCCCTTACAGACACGTTACCTACGCAGTATAGAGGCCGGCCGCGACCCCGTCAACACAAAATACGGGAAGCCGCGCGGGCGTGTTCCACCCGCGACGGGTCGATAGATGCGCCCGGCAGATCGGAGGCCGGCCGATAATCACCTGCGCAGCAGGAATGATACGCGGCATATCCAGCTCACGCGTCCCCGGAATTCGTCTCCACCACGGATGACGCACGAAACATAAGTCCCGTCACATCCATTACTTACAGTCGCACCAGGCACTTTTTCTTGCATCCAGCGTCCTTCTTCGGCTATAATACGTTCACTGCTTGAGTTAGAAGTAAGTTGATCCTGGGGGGTAGAAAATTGGCTATGAGCAGGTTTTATTATGAAATCTGGATTCCGTTCACGGTCACCAAGCGGCGCATCTTGATCTTGGCCATCGCCAGCTACATCGCCCTTTGCTGAGGCTCTCCAGCCGGCATCGTCCCGCCGAATGTCGGCGGTATCCGCTGTTCGTCCCCTACAGAACGGGCCTTCTGTCTCCCCCGCCCACCCACAGGAATCACGAAAAGAACGACTCGACGACCCTGTCAGCGCCGGGCGTCCATCAGCCTGGTGAAATCCTCGAAGAGGTAGCGGGAGTCATGCGGGCCCGGCGAGGCCTCGGGGTGGTACTGGACCGAGAATGCCGACAGCCCCTCGCAGCGAAGGCCTTCGAGGGTATTGTCGTTGAGATTCATGTGCGTGAGTTGCACGTCTTTGCCGGTGAACGAATTGAGATCGACGCAGAAGCCGTGATTTTGGCAGGTGACCTCGATCCGGCCGGTTTGCAGGTTCTTGACCGGGTGGTTGGCGCCGCGATGGCCGAACTTGAGCTTGTACGTCGTGCCGCCCAGGGCCAGGCCCAGGATTTGGTGGCCCAGGCAGATGCCGAAGATCGGCACCTTGCCCAGCAGCGACTTGACCGTCTCGATGGTGCATGTAACAGCCGCGGGATCGCCGGGCCCATTGCTGAGGAATACGCCGTCGGGCTGCAGCGCGAGGATCTCCTCGGCCGTTGCCTGCGCGGGCACGACGGTAACATGACAGCCGTGCGAAACCAACAGGCGCAGGATGTTCTGCTTGATGCCGCAATCAACCGCCACGACCCGGTACTTCGGCTCCGGCGTCGGACCGCCGGGATTCAGGACGTCGACCACGCCCTGGTTCCACACGTAGGACTTGTCGATCGTAACGTCCCGGACGATATCGCGTCCCACGAGGCCCGGGTATTCCTCCAGTCGCGCGGCGAGTCGATGCGGGTCCGTCTCGACGGCGGAGATGATCCCTCGCATGGCCCCCTGCGTACGAATGTGGCGAACGAGCTTGCGCGTGTCGATGCCCTCGACGCCGACGATGCCGTTCTTCCGGAGGTATTCGTCGAGCGTCGAGCCGTTGCGCCAGTTGCTCGGATAGGGGCAGTTCTCCTTGACCACGAACCCGCGGACGAAGCTCTGGCGCGATTCCCAGTCCTCGGGATTCGTGCCGTAATTGCCGATGAGGGGATAGGTCATCGCGATGATCTGCTCGTGGTACGAGGGATCGGTCAGGATCTCCTGATACCCGCACATGCTCGTATTGAACACGACTTCGCCGCACTTCTCGCTCCGGGCGCCGAACGCCTTGCCCTCAAACCAGGTCCCGTCCTCGAGAAGGAGAATTGCTTTCACCATGTGTTCCTCAGCCTAACCAGAGACTCGAAATCCGAATTTCGAAGTCCGAAGCAAGCACGAATGACCCCAATCCCCAATGACCGAAACCGGTTCCCGCCGCAGCCCCGCCGTTTTGGATTTTCTCTTGTTTGGTCATTCGAATTTGTTTCGGATTTCGAGTTTCGTGCTTCGGGTTTCTCTGCTTACTTGTAGTACAGTTGTATCGGCTTGACCGCCAGCTTCTTGGCCTTGAGGGCCGCGATGGCTTTGACGACTGCTTCGGCGCCCCGCATGGTCGTCACGTACGGGATCTGGCGATCCACCGCGTTGCGGCGGATCAGGAACGAGTCGGCGATGGCCTGCGTGCCCACCGCCGTGTTGACGATCAGATCGATCTGCTTATTGATGATCGCGTCGACGATATGGGGCCGGCCCTCGGTCATCTTCAACGCGAATTCCGTCGGGATGTTGTTCTTGATGAACTCGATGCAGGTGCCCTTGGTGGCGACGATCCGGAAGCCCATCTCCCGGAGTTGCCGGGCCAGGGCGACCGCCTTGGGCTTGTCGCGATCGTTGACGCTGAAGAGCACATTGCCGCGGATGGGCAGGCTGTTGCCCGCCGCGATCTGGGATTTCGCGTACGCCGTGCCGAAATCCTCGGACAGGCCCATCACCTCGCCCGTCGAGAGCATCTCGGGACCCAGCAGCACGTCCGTACCCGGGAACTTCAGGAACGGGAACACCGCTTCCTTGACCGCATAATAGCGCGGCACAACCTCCGGCGTGAAGCCCAGCTCTGCCAGCGTCATGCCCGCCATGACCTTGGCCGCCAGCTTGGCCAGGGGCACGCCGATGGCCTTGCTCACGAAGGGGATCGTCCGCGAGGCCCGCGGGTTCACCTCCAGGATGTAGATCTGGTCGTCCTTGATCGCATACTGGACGTTCATCAGCCCCTTGACGTTCAGGTGCATCGCCAGGAGCTTCGTTTGACGCATCACGTCATCGATCACCTGCCGCTTGAGGTTGACGGGCGGAATGGAGCAGGCGCTGTCGCCGGAATGGACGCCGGCCTCTTCGATGTGCTCCATGATGCCGCCGATGACGACCGTCTGACCGTCGCTGATGGCATCGACATCCAGCTCGGTCGCATCGCCGAGAAACTTGTCGATCAGGATCGGGTGCTCTTCGGAGGCCTCGATGGCTTCGTCGACGCAGGCTTTCAGGGCGCTCTCGTCATGGACGACCCGCATCGCACGGCCGCCCAGGACGAACGAGGGCCGGATCAGTAGCGGGAATCCCAGCCTACGGGCGATTTCCAGCGTCTGCTCGTAACTGATGGCGGTGCCGCTCTCGGGCTGAAGCAGCCCGAGCCGAGCGACGAGCTTATTGAACCGCTCGCGGTCTTCGGCCAGGTCGATGTTGTCGGGCGAGGTGCCGACGATGTTGACGCCCGCTCTCTCCAAGGGCACGGCCAGCTTCAGGGGCGTCTGACCGCCGAATTGGACGATGACGCCCTCGGGTTTCTCCTTCTCGACGATGGACATCACGTCCTCGAACGTCAGCGGCTCGAAGTACAGCCGGTCCGACGTATCGTAGTCCGTGCTGACCGTCTCGGGGTTGCAGTTGACCATGATCGACTCGATGCCGATTTCCTTGAGGGCGAAGGCGGCATGGCAGCAGCAGTAGTCGAACTCGATGCCCTGTCCAATGCGGTTGGGACCGCCGCCAAGGATGACGATCTTCCGCCGGTGGGTGGGGTTCGCCTCGCACTCGCTCTCGTAGGTCGAATACAGGTACGGCGTGGCCGCCTCGAACTCGGCGCCGCAAGTGTCGACCATTTTGTAGACGGGATCGAGACCCAGCAACTGCCGATGCTCGCGGAACTCGGGTTCCGTAACGCCGGCAATCGAAGCCATGTACTTGTCGCTGAAGCCGTAGCGCTTGGCCTGTTCCAGGACCGCCGTCTCCGGCAGCTTGCCCTTGGCTTCCAGCAGCCTCGTTTCGAGCGCGACGATGTCCTGGATGTTGTTCAGGAACCACGGGTCGATCTTGGTCAGCGAGAAGATCTCTTCGACGGACATGTTCCGGCGCAGGGCCTCGGCGACGTACCAGAGCTTATCCCAGCCGTTGCGACGCAGCCTCTCGCTCAACTGCTCCGACGACAGGGATTTGTCGATGTGCTTGTCCGCCAGGCTGTACCGGTTGATCTCCAGCGAGCGGATCGCCTTGTGCAGGGCCTCCTTGAACGTCCGCCCGATGGCCATCGCCTCGCCGACGGATTTCATCTGGATCGTCAGCTCCGCGGGCGTCTGGGGGAATTTCTCGAACGTGAACCGCGGCCACTTGACCACACAGTAATCGATGGTCGGCTCGAAGCAGGCGGGGGTCTTTTTCGTGATGTCATTGGGGATCTCGTCCAGCGTGTAGCCGACCGCCAGCAGCGAGGCAATCTTGGCGATGGGGAACCCGGTCGCCTTCGAGGCCAGGGCCGAGCTGCGCGAAACGCGGGGGTTCATCTCGATCACGTAGAGCTTGCCGTTGGCGGGATTGACCGCGAACTGGATGTTCGAGCCGCCCGTTTCGACGCCGATGGCCCGGATGATCTTCAGGGCCGCGTCCCGCATGATCTGGTACTCTTTGTCGGTGAGCGTCTGGGCGGGGGCCACCGTGACGCTGTCGCCCGTATGAATACCCATCGGGTCCAGGTTCTCGATCGAGCAGACGATGACGACGTTGTCCTTGTGGTCCCGCATCACCTCCAGCTCGTATTCCTTCCACCCGATGACCGACTCCTCGATCAGGACCTCGTTCTTCGGCGAGAGGTCCAGGCCCCAGCGGACGTACTTCTCATACTCCTCGGCGTTGTAGGCGATATTGCCGCCGGTGCCGCCCAGGGTGTAGGAGGGCCGGATGATTGCGGGGAAACCGACGTACTTGATGATCTTCTGGGCGTCCTCCCAGGAATGGGCACAGCCGCTCTGGGGCACTTGCAGGCCGATGTCGAGGATGGTCTTCTTGAAGAGGTCACGTTCCTCGGCCTTCTTGATGGCCCGCAGATTGGCCCCGAGGAGGCGGACCTTGTACTTCTTCAGCACGCCGCGTTCGGCCAGGGCGACCGCCGTGTTGAGACCGGTCTGCCCGCCCAGGGTCGGCAGCAAGCTGTCAGGCTTCTCCCGGCGAATCACCTTTTCCACCACTTCCGGCGTGATCGGCTCGATGTAGGTCCGGTCCGCCAACTCCGGATCGGTCATGATCGTCGCCGGGTTACTGTTGACCAGGACGACCTGGTAGCCCTCCTTGCGGAACACCTTGCAGGCTTGCGTTCCGGAATAGTCGAACTCGCAGGCCTGTCC
>Ga0172362_10004736_pt1 | contig 11803 bp, 11 predicted proteins | sample LakKivs1_kivu2a2_FD_114534 | JGI IMG/M metagenome (GOLD analysis project Ga0172362, IMG submission 114534) | Sediment microbial communities from Lake Kivu, Rwanda - Sediment s1_kivu2a2 | ecosystem: Environmental > Aquatic > Freshwater > Lake > Sediment | place: Rwanda: Western Province, Lake...
CACCATAACCAGACGTTCTGATTTTTTGAAAGCTATTTCGCGGGCGGCGCAAAGCGCCGCCCATTGATTTTGCGGCTCGCCGCGCGGTAGCAAAAAACCCAGTTAAAAACGGGATTTTTTTATGCCCTATAATTGAAAATGCGCGAACCTTTTTTGAGTGAAACGCCTACGGCGTTTCGTAAAATCCTAAACCGCTTGAGCGAGGCGGGAATTCCCCTTCTCTTCAACCCCCCTCCACTTTTTGCCCGCTCGCCGAAAAAATGGCGGATGAGTTAGACAAAAAGACTATAACTACAAATAAGTTAGCAGTCAGGGTAAAGAAAAAGGGGTTGTATCATCTGCTGGCGATACAACCCCCGTTGGAAAGAACCTAAGGAGTCCGAATCCCATGGAGTTCCTCCTTGTCAAAGGTTAAAAACCACAGGCTTCGGTAATTCTCCCAAACGAGCGGCCGCATGCTCGTTTGTCTGAAGATCCGTTCGAGAATCTGCCGAGCATTCAGGTAGTACTCAAGACGATGCGCTTCAGGATCCCGCAAAGTTGCTTGGTGATACTTGTGCAGCTGCAATGTGTTGATGGTAGGGAACTTGTTTATACGTTCCCTAAGGCAGTTGAAGTGATACTCCATCACTCGCAACGGCTCCATCCCCACAATATAGGAGAAATTCACCTCGCACCCCAAGCTCCGGACGAAATCCATCGACTCACAAGCGTCCTGCAGACTGAGTGCTCTCTTGTCCTTTCTCAGCAGTTCGCGGCGTTCAAACGTCTCCAGGGAGAAGCAAATACCGAACGGCTGAATCTCGGTAACGCTTCTTAACTGCTCTTGCGTCGCGATTTGCGAACCAAGATAGAATATCTTCCCGGTGAATTGGTATTCCCGTAACACCTTCTTCAGCGTAATGAGGAAACGGCAGACCGCTTCGCCGCTCTCGTAACAGCCGGTCACGACCGATACCTGGATCAGATGAGACAGGTCGGTCAAGCTATACTTGGCCATCCAATCCTCGAAGAATTCCCTAAGATCAGAATCACTTTTCAGACGTTTTCTGTCATGGGGAATTTGATATGTCGTGTAGCAGAATTGACAACCATGGCATGATGTTCGAGAGTTCGGGTTGATATTCAGCGATGTGCCCTTCCTGCGCGGATAGTGGGAATCACAGATGTCTTCCGTCGGCCCAATTGCCTGGCCGATAACAGTATCCTGTAAAAACAGAGTGTTATCGACGATAGCAAAAGGACTCTCTTGGTTCACCGGCAGGGCGAAGTAGTAGTCAAGTTCACCGCGTTGCTTGGCATAACCGAACAGTTTGTTTTCAGCCAAGCGGAAGGCCATCCTCATCCTGTTGTAATCGCACTCAAGATTAACGCCGTTGATGTTGAGAGCGATAAACAGCACGTCTTCCAAAGGTACGCTGTACTTTTCCGCCAGTCGCGCAATCACGTTGATATTCAGCATTACTCATGGACCTCCTTTCGGGTCTGCTACCATCTTCCTTGCGTAAATACTCAACCTATTTGAGAAACGGGAGTTGCTATCAACGACAACAAATCCCGCCTCATCGAGCATCCTGAGTAAGGGGCCCTTCTTGGGAAAAAACCAATGCCTCTCATCTAAGAAGAGATAGCCCTCTTTTGCCAAACTCACGATCATCTTAATTTTATTAATCAAACGATCATGTGAACGCGCAAGGTGCCTCAAGTAGAATTTCACCAGCCGGGTCAGATGCTTGACCGCGAATAGGTTTTGCGAGCTGATGTAGAGTATGCCGTCGTGTTTCAGAACTCGGTGGGCTTCTCGGATAAATCTTTGCTTATCTTTGAAGGTAAGATGAGCTAGAGCAGCTACCGTCCACACCCCATCGAAGAAATTGTTGGGGAAAGTTAGAGACCGCATATCTCCAAGCACGAAGATTATCTTTAGACCGGCCAAGTTCTTAACGGCTTCCCTTATCATTCCTGCTGACATATCTATACCGGTTACATCGTATCCTCGTCCGGCGAAGTAAACAGAGTGTTTCCCCGTGCCGCATCCAGCATCGAGAATCCGGCGGGGAGGCAAGCCGATGAGTTTCTCAAACTTCTCCGGCTGTATTAGCTGAGCTGCATCAAGATTGCCTCTCCAGTCGCTACCGTATTCTGTGGCGATCTCGTTGTATCTTCTGACGGTTTCCTCGATAGAGAGGTCTCCGCTTCGGATATTCTCCCAATTTGGCATTACCGCCTCTCCTTTCTAGAATCCGCTACTGCCTGCAAGAGATAGTCTTTTCTCTTGCAGATGATAAGAGAAGTAAACACAGGCACAGAGATTTTTCCATGATCTGCAACGACTTCGGAGATTCGCTTGAGGAATCTCAACCGTTTTGCTTCGTCAACAAGAACGATCTTCGGAAAGGTGTTGAGGAATTTCGGGTACGTTTCGGCGTTGTAGTTGTACTCAACGAGGTATCTCCTCATGAACGCCGGATAAAATAGAGGGTTTTGGGTAACTCTCTGCTCCCGTCGAGTCAACACCGAAAATACTTCTTCGTTCACCTTGCGAACGTCCATTTGGCCGGGGTATACATCAGGCAAGAGCTCATGATAGACCCTGTTTACCGCCGCAGTAACCGGCGAGTCGGTCTGGAAAAAGTAGTTCCAGACCAAAACCAGGTTGCCTGCGTCGGCAAGAAGCTGGAGTATCTTCTGATACTTATCCTCTCCTTTGAGCCAATGGAAGCTGGTAAACGCTAGAAACGCGTCGAAGCGATCAGAAGATTCGAAACTTTCGAATGTCTGCTCGAGAATTTCAACATTCTCGAGTCCCTCGGTCTGCTTTCTGGCGATTGCAGTGAGGTGACTGCCGGGCTCGATGGCTACGATTTTACTGCCAAATTTGGCAAGTTCCACCGTGGCGATACCGCTACCGGCGCCAACCTCTAAAAGTCGTGACGCGCTGTCGAGATCGCACAGTCTCTTTATATCCGCGTAAAGCTCTGCGGGATATCCAGGACGAACCGAGTGGTAGGTCTCGGCAAACACGTCGAACGACGCGTTGAAGATAGTTTTGCCTTTCATTCTCATGATGATGGGTCTCCTTTTGTTGGCTGCTTCATGAACAGCATAAATCTGTCCTTGATAGCGGCGAGTTCCAGTGGACGACGGAAATCGCGACGACCTCCAAGTTCAATTTTTGCAAGGATGAATCCTGGACCTCGTCTAAATTCTATTATAGCACGCTTCAGGCCACCTTGGCCATCTGCCGTTCGCACGTATTGATAGCCGACTTCGCCTGCCAGCACTTCAAGCTTGGCGGTTTTGGACATTGATCGTTCCTCACTGCACGAAGCGTAAACTCCGTTGTCGAGAACAACGTGGAGCAGGTTTGTTGGTCGCCTGTTCCCGATAGTGACAATGGAACCGAGATTCATGAGGAGGCTTGCATCTCCATCAATCACCACCACTCTTTTTGTCTGTTGTGCCATAGCAAGCCCGAGTCCGATTGAAGACGCGAGCCCCATGGAACCAGGAACGTAGATATTCCTCTCAGAATCGAATTTCTCGAATATTTCCCGAGAGATCAATCCGGTGGTGGAAACAACTACGTCTTGTGCGTCAATCGTTGTCATAATGACCTCGATCGCCTCTTGTCTGTTCATCGGTGCCACCCCCTTTTGAGAAGGAGAAATGTTGGGAGCTCTACCTTGTACATCGTCTCAAACAACGATCGTGTGAGATTTCTCAAATTTTGATTCCTGAAAACCTCAAACGGGAGACCGAATGATTCGAGCAGGCGTTCGGTTGCCCGACCAGTGGTCAGGTGTTGCACGGCGTCTTCCCCTTCGCAACCCCGATAGGACACTACGAAAAAGATCGGCATCCTGTAGGGAATAAGGAGAGACGCAATGTCGTTCGAGGCGGAGAAAAGACCGGAATTCTGCATATAGACCGCCGGAATTTTCCCGCAGAAGTACGCGCCGGTGGCTAGGCCGACTGCTTCCGATTCTCGGTTGGCGATCACGTGGAGCACCACGGCATCATCTTCGAAATTCTTGATGATGTGCCGCAGAACACCGCACGGGACTCCGGATGCGAAATTCACGCCGAACTCACGGAAAATTCCGTGAAGCAAATCGGCTTTCTCGCTCCGGTCGCCAGCCAAGACATTGAAGACACCTTTGTCACTTTGATTCATGGCTGGTTACCTCCAGTTATTTTTTGTCAAAGAGCGATATCTCGCACCCTTGAGACCATCTCAAGGAATACACTACCTTAACACGTATCGTTCTTTTTGTCTAACTCATCCGCCATTTTTTTCGGCGGGCGGGCAAAAAATGGAAGGGTTTTAGGGGAGGAAATTTTTTGCCCGCGAGCCGACGAGTTTTTGCTGATTTCTGCCCCGCCACCCAGAAGGGTGGCGGAGCGTTGTTTTTTCTAGGAATTTTTGATAAAATAAGTTCGAGCGGGATTGTATAAACACACCAGAACCAGACGTTCCGATTTTTGGGAAACCATTTTTGGGCGGCGCAAAGCGCCGCCCATTGATTTTGCGGCTCGCCGCGCGGTAGCAAAAAACCCCAGATTTATCTGGGATTTTTGGTGTAGCGCTGGAAATATCCGGCCAGGCTTCTTAAGGCGAAATAGACGGCGACTGCAAGCGAGAAATCAATAAAATAGATTGAGAACTTGACGATTGAAAGTCCGGAATATTTTTCAATCGTCAGAGAAAGAAACCAAACCATCACGACGGTAAACTGGCAAAACATCTTTTTTCTGCCGTATTCGTTTGAGCTTACGTCCAACTTCTTGAAGATGCCGGCAAAGCAGATAAACGTCAGTATTGCCTCTATCGCTACGATGAGGATCACCAACGCTTCCGTAAATCCGGGAAGCAAGACGGAATCTCTTGCGGGGAGCCAGTAATGCCAGGTTAGAATTACCAGGGTTGGGCAGATGAATAGTTTATCCCGCAGTCGGTCCATTGCCCCGCCGATCCTGCTCTTTATTTTCAGGCGTTTTGCCACTATTCCGTCAAGAAGATCGGTCAGCCCGATAAATCCAGTCAGAAACAGCATCAGGACTATTTGTCCCGGACGCAATATAGCCAAAATCAGCAGCCAAACCGCGGCTGACACGCCCAGCAGGGTTATCATATTCGCCAAATTTTTAAGGAACAATTCTTTAAGCCACAGAAGAAGCATTGCAAGCTGCAGAAGAAGCATCGCATTCTCCTTTCAAGGGCCTTTCTTTCAATGCTTAAAACTACAACAATAAGCCGGAAAAGTCAAAAATCTCCGAATTTCCCCGTTTTCTATCTTTGCAAAAAATCAGCGATCGCTGTTTTTTTGCAAAGATGGAAAATCAGGCGCGGCAGGGTGTTGACAAAACATTAAGGATGGGCATATAATAAAACAAAGTAAAAGGTCATATTATAAAGAAAAAAAGCAATCAGCAGCAATTAACAGAAAATATTTTATTTTTTTAAAATAAATAGTGAAGTTAATTTGTGGGCTGTTAGTTTTTAAACATCGTGGATTCTAACGAACAAAAAGACGGTGATTTTCAGAGAAAAATGTTCCAGGGAAACTGGAAATGCGCGGAATGCGGAGCTGAAATAACCGAACTTCCTTTTGAGCCGAGACCCGGATCAGAAGTATTCTGCCGCGAGTGCTATCGCAACAGAAGGCCTCCGAGAAGGGATTTTTCTCGCTAAGGCAAGAACTTGAAATCACGCTTTCTTTCGGGAAAGCGTGATTTTGTTTTTGGCGCGGGAAATTGTATAATTAATAAAACGATGAAAAAGATACTGCTGTTTCAGTGCCTAAGCTGGTATTTCATAGATTGTCCAAGGGAAATCCTCGGCGCTTGGAGGAATTTTCTTTTGTTCGGTTTGGATTATTTTTCTATTCCATTGCTTTTTAAAACGTTTTTTTCCCACTGGAGAAGGGCTTATGTTCCTTACGGCAGGGGCTTTAGCCCATCCAGGTATTTTCAGACCTTTGTTTTTAACCTGTTCTCAAGATTGGTGGGCGTCGTTCTAAGGACTTTTTTCATCGTTTTCGGCGCGCTGATTGAGATCGTCATATTTCTTGCCGGCCTCGCCATTTTTCTGGGGTGGCTTTTTTCTCCGATTCTGCTGGTCGCCGTCTTTATTTTTTCCCTTAGATTAATTTTTACCTGAAGCTTATTTTAAATGATCGGATTTAACCTAAAAAAAACGCCGGTTTATTCCAGCCTCAAATGGGAAAGTTTTTTTCCGTTTCGTTTTGCCAAGATTTTCAAGAGGATATTCCTGCTGATATTCTTGGCATTGTTTTTGGCATTCGCTTACGGTTTTATTCCGGGGAGATTCTCAAGAGAGCTTTCGCGCCTTCTCTTGGGTCTTAGCTTGATTTCTTTTGAGCTGCTTTTGTGCTTTTGGACGATGGAATGCTTCGCGGCGTCAAAGTTAAAAAAAAGCGAGCCAAAGGACAGTATAAAACAAGCTCTTTTGAACCCTCGGCAATACAATCTGGCGCAATTTTTGGATTTTGAAGCGGCAAAGGCAGTCAGTTCCTGCTTGAAATACAGCCGCCCTCTTTTTAAGAAGAATATCCAGATTAACTCCAATCATCTTTTGTATTGCGTTCTGGCCGGCGGCCGCCAGGCAAATTTTATTTTCAACAGGGCTCTTCTGGACAAGAACGCCCTTAGAGAAAGATTGAAAGAGGAGATGAAAAAAATGGAAGTTTCCGGCCAGACCGATTTCAGCGATGATTTTGAAGAGGCGATCATTGATTCTTTAAAGACAGCCGCGGAAAAAAACCGCAAAACGATTCAAATAGGGGATATCATTTATTCTTTGGCGAATTTGAACGTGCCTTTTCAAAAATTTTTAATTGAGAATAATATCAAGCCGGAAGACATCGGAAACCTTGCTGTTTGGATTCAAGACCTGGAAGAAAAAATAGAACGGCGGAAAAAATTCTGGGCATACGAGAATCTGGCAAAGAAAGGAACTTTGGCAAAAGAGTGGGCGGCGGGATACACAATTCATTTAGACAGATGCTCCCGGGATATCACCGAATCCGTAAAAGGGGATCAGCCGGAATTCGTTTCCCATAAGGAGCAGGTGGGGGCGGTGGAGAGAATTTTGGCCAGGCGGGAGAAAAACAATGTTTTGATAGTCGGCGAGTCGGGCTCTGCCAGAAGAAGCATTATAAAGGGTCTTGCCCAGAGATGTCTTTTGGGCAAAAGTTTGGCCGAGATCAACTACAAAAGAGTTGTTTCCCTTGATGTGGCCGCCTTGTTGGCTCAGATTGACAATCAGGAGGAGCTGGAAACGATACTGGACGCGATTTTCAAGGAAACGCTTCTGGCAGGCAATATTATTTTAGTGGTTGATGATTTTCACAGCTACATCGGACAGCGCCTTAAGCCCGGCATCACCGATATTGCCGGCATTCTGGCGCCGTATTTGCGTCTGCCCCAATTCCGGTTTATCGGCATCTGCGACTACGAAGGCCTGCATAAAAACATTGAGCAAAATTCCGCCATTATGAATCTTTTTGAAAAGGTGGAAGTGAAACCGGTTTCGGCGCAGGAAAGCCTTCTTGTTTTGGAATCTTTGGTCCCTGTCTTGGAGCAAAAATACAAGATTTTTATTTCTTTCCCGGCCCTCCGCGATATAGTCGCCTTGACCGATAAATATATGCCGGCTTTTTCGTTCCCGGAGAAAGCCATAAAAACATTGGACGAATTGGCGGTTTATGTCGCCTCAAGCAAGGGAGAAAAGATAGTTTTGGCTAAAGACGTTGCCGTGATTATCACCGAGAAAACAGAAATTCCGGTGGGCGGAACCGACGCAAAAGAAAAAGAAGTTTTGCTCAATCTGGAAAATCTTATCCACCAAAGAATCGTCAATCAAGACGAAGCGGTGTCGGACGTAGCCACGGCTTTGAGGCGGGCAAGATCCGGCATTACCATCAGGAAGGGGCCGATGGGAGTGTTTCTGTTTATGGGGCCCACGGGCGTTGGGAAAACGGAAACCTCAAAAGCCCTTGCCGAGTTTTACTTTGGTTCGGAGAGCAGAATGATAAGATTGGATATGTCGGAGTTCCAAGAAACCGCGGATGTTTCCCGTTTGATCGGCTCGGCTTCTGAACCCGGATTTCTGACCACTCAGGTTCGGGAAACGCCGTTTTCTTTGGTTCTTCTGGATGAGTTTGAAAAAGCAAACCGCAATGTCCTTAATCTTTTTTTGCAGGTGTTTGATGAAGGATTCTTGACGGACGGGCTCGGCAGAAGGGTTGATTTCAAAAACACGATAATAATCGCCACCAGCAACGCGGGCTACAAAGTAATTTTGGAAGCGTTAAAAGAAAAATCAGAGTGGGCGAGCGTGAAGCAAAAGCTTTTGGATTATTTGTTTAAGGAAGGCATGCTTCGGCCCGAACTGATCAACCGCTTTGATTCGGTGGTTGTTTTCAAGCCCCTGAGCAAAGAAAATCTTTTGGCTATCGCAGAATTGATGCTAAAATCCCTGAAAAAAAATCTGCTGGACAAAGGAGTTGAGCTCGTGATAACCGACGCCCTGAAACAAAAAATAGTGGAATTGGGATACAGTCCTGTTTTCGGCGCAAGGGAAATGAGAAGGACGGTTCAGGAAAAAGTGGAGAATGTTCTTGCCGCAGCCCTTCTCGCTAAAAAAATAAATAGAGGCGCGAAGGTGTCAATAAACCCCGAAGATTTCAGTTTGATTGTTAATGACTGAGCAATAAAAATCAGAATTATTTAGTCCTAAAACCGCTGCTGTTAAAATAGCGGTTTTTAGTTTTATTTGGTCTCGGGTTTTTAATAAAATTTGGCTCCCTGTGGATTTCCTGTGGAAAACCCCAAATTTCTATCTTATTTCTATGGAGTGGCTTTAGGTGTTGACCTTGGCATATAAAGTGGGATATAAATAAAGTAGAGTGGGTAATTGTGGAAAACTATGGGAAAACCCCCTAAATCTGTGGATAACTCTTATGCTCATCGGCGAATATCAGCACACAATTGACACAAAAAAAAGATTGGCCTTGCCAGCCAAATTTAGAGGCGAGCTTGGAACAACGGTTGTTATCACCAGAGGCATAGATAACTGCTTGACTGTTTATCCTGAAAAGGAGTGGGCGATAATGTCGGATAAGCTTTCAAAACTTCCGGCAAGTCAAATTGAGGCAAGAAGCTTTGCCAGGATTATGCTGGCTGGCGCCATGGCGGTTTCTTTGGACAAGCTCGGCAGGATTCTAATCCCGGATTATCTGAAGAAATACGCGGGTCTTAAAAGAAACGTGGTTGTCTGCGGTTTGAACAACAGGTTGGAGATTTGGGATGTCCAGAAGTGGGATGTTTACAAAAAGAGGGCGGAAAAAGAAGTCGGCGATCTTGCCGGAAAATTAAAAGAGTTGGGAATATAATTCAGTGATTCATTCGCCTGTCCTTAAAAAAGAAGTTTTGGAATGTTTGGCCCCGAAGCCCGGCGAGAACTTTATTGACTGCACCCTTGGGCAAGGAGGACACGCTCTGGCGATTTTAGAGAAAGTTTCTCCGGGCGGGAAAGTATTGGGAATTGACGCGGATAAACGGCAAATTGAAAATTGTTCGGCCGCAGGCGGAAATTGTTCCAAATTGAAAATTGAAAATTATAAAGAGAGATTGATTCTTGTTAACGATTCTTACGTCAATTTAAAAAAGATCGTTGAGAAATATAATTTTTACCCGGTTAACGGGATATTGCTTGATCTGGGAATGTCCAGCTGGCATTTGGAAGAATCGGGTAGGGGATTCACTTTTTTGAAAGACGAGCCGCTGGATATGAGATACGAGGCGGAAATCCAAGATCCGCTGGATGAGAAGTCGGCTTCCGGGAGGGCTGTATCCGAAATCCAAAACCGCTTGACGGCAGAGAGAATCGTTAACGAATGGACGGAACTGGATATCAGGAAAATTTTAGAAGAGTACGGGGAAGAAAGATTTTCCAAGAAAATTGTCAAAGAAATTGTCAGGACAAGAACGATAAGGCCGATCAAGACCACCGTTCAATTGGCGGAGATTATAAAAAGAGCGGTTCCGCGGAGATATTTGCATCAGAAAATACATTTTGCCACCCGTGTTTTTCAGGCATTGAGAATTGCGGTGAACGACGAATTGAATAATTTAAAAAAAACCCTGCCGCAGGCAAAAGATATTTTGGCTCCCGGCGGCCGGATGGCGGTGATATCATTTCATTCGCTGGAAGACAGAATAGTCAAAAACTTTTTAAAAGAGGAGAAGCAATTTTTAACAATATTAACCGGGAAACCGGTAACGCCGACAGAAGAAGAGATTAAAAATAATTCTCGCAGCCGCAGCGCCAAAATGCGCGCGGCGCAAAAATTAAAAATATGAACAACCTTTTAGCTCTAAATCCGTCTTTTCTATCCCGAAATAACTTTTCCAAGGGCTGGAGAATCATCTTGAGAATGTTCTGGATACTGGGTATTTTTTCGCTGGTTTCCCTTTTGACTCTTCTGATCGTTCAGATTAATTCGGAAGCGGCAGAAAGATACTCGGCCGGCGCCTATGAAAAGAAGTTGGGGGAGATCTCAAGAGAAAACAATAATTTGGAAATTTCTTCCCTTCAGTCAAATTCTTTAGACGGCATTTTGGCGCAGATTCAAAACCTTAATTTTGAGAAAACGGAAAAGGTGACGTATATCAGGGTTTTGGGCGGGCAGGTTGTGTCAAAAAAGATTGAAGTGGACAAGAAATAAAAAAATGGCAAAATGGCGGATTAACTTTATCTTTCTATTCTTTATTTTGTGCGCGGCAGCCATTATCGGTTGCTTGTTTTATATTCAGGTTGTCGGGGGCGATCGCTACAAGGCCCTTGCCCAAGGCCAGCAAAACTATTTTCAGATTTTGAGGGGCAACAGGGGAGAAATTTTTTTCAGCGGAGGCCAGGCAATGGCGATTGATGTTTACAGCAAGTACGCCTTTATTTCGCCTGCCAGGATAGAAGACAAAGATAAAGCCGTTGGAGCTCTTTCTCAAGCGCTTAACATCGCGCCCGAATTGATTTCCGAAAAGATGTCTTCTTCCAGCCAGTTTGAGCTGGTCAAGTCCGATTTAAGCAAAGAGGAAGAGAACGCCCTTAAAGAAGCCCGTTTGCCCGGCGCTTACGCCAACGAGAAAATTTTAAGGAGATATCCGCAAGGATCAATGGCTTCGCAAGTGGCGGGGTTTGTGGGGGGAGAAGGAATCGGCCAGTACGGCGTAGAGGGATATTACGAAGACGTTTTAAGAAGCAAAGAATATTTTCCTAAAAAAGAAGGGGGGTTTGCCGGTCACGGTTTTGTCCAAAGCGAAGAGCGGTCTGCCAGCGGACAGGACATTTATTTAACCATTGACTATAATATCCAGTTTATGGCCGAAAAGCTTTTGGAAGAGGCGAGAAATAATTTAAATATTGAGTCCGGCCAGATTATAGTGATGGAGCCGAGCTCCGGAAAAATTTTGGCTCTTGCCAATTCGCCGTCTTTTGATCCGAATAATTACGCAGATGTAAAAGATTTTATGGTTTTTCAAAACAGCGCCATTCAAAAATTCTATGAGCCCGGCTCTGCTTTTAAGCCTATTACAATGGCGGCTGCCTTGGATCAAGGAAAGATTACTCCCCAGACGACATACGTGGACGAGGGCGCGGTAAAAATCGGGGGTTTGGCGGTGTATAATTTTGATCAAAGAGTTTGGGGGCAAAAAACAATGACCCAAGTGCTGGAAAATTCAATTAATACCGGAGCGGTTTTCGCGGAGAGAGCCG
>Ga0172362_10004741_pt1 | contig 11798 bp, 12 predicted proteins | sample LakKivs1_kivu2a2_FD_114534 | JGI IMG/M metagenome (GOLD analysis project Ga0172362, IMG submission 114534) | Sediment microbial communities from Lake Kivu, Rwanda - Sediment s1_kivu2a2 | ecosystem: Environmental > Aquatic > Freshwater > Lake > Sediment | place: Rwanda: Western Province, Lake...
TGAGAACGCCAAGATTGCGCTCATCAGTGGTCCGCTCGAGATCGAGAAGACCGAGTTCGATGCCAAGATAAACATAGACAGGCCAGACCAGATCAAAGCCTTCCTAGATGAAGAGCAGAAGATACTCAAGGAGATGGTGGACAAAGTGATAAGCTCGGGTGCCAACGTAGTCCTCTGCCAAAAGGGAATAGACGACATCGCTCAGTATTACCTGGCAAAGGCGAACGTGCTAGCTGTCAGACGTGTTAAGGAGTCCGACATGGAGAAAGCTGGAAAGGCGACGGGTGCTAGGGTTGTCACGAACGTCGAGGATTTGTCCGAATCAGATCTTGGAGAAGCACAACTGGTGGAGGAAAGAAAGCTGGGTGAAGACAAGTGGCTGTTCGTTGAGAAGTGCAGGAATCCGCTTTCGGTCACTATGCTGATAAGAGGAGGAACAGAGAAGGTGGTTGACGAGACAGAGAGGGCGCTTCATGACTCAATATATGTCGTGAAGGACGTCGTCATGAACCCATACGTGGTCGCAGGCGGTGGAGCACCTGAAGCGGAGCTTGCACTCAGGCTGAGAGGATATTCTGAGAAGATCTCGGGAAAAGAGCAATTGGCCGTGAGGGCGTTCGCCGACGCTCTGGAAATAATACCTTCATCTCTCGCTGAGACCTCTGGAATGGATCCAATAGACACATTGGCTGAACTGAGGCGTTTGCATGAAGGGAAGCAAATCTGGTCCGGAGTCGACACTGTGCAGAGGAAGATGACCGATATGTGGGCCAACAATGTGGTCGAACCTCTCGTCGTCAAGGAACAAATCGTCAAGTCTGCGAGCGAAGCCGCGAGCATGATCATCAGGATAGATGATGTGATAGCATCGGGCAAGCCAAGGGAGACCCCAAGACCCCCGGGTGGCCCGGGAGGAATGGGTGAAGGCGGACCGGGCGAGTTCGAGTAAAGACAGAAAAGGCATCGTTCATTTCAAACCCGTCCGTCACGGACGGTGCGGCCGTGGTCTAGACTGGTAGGACGCCAGCCTCCCATCGGATGGAGAGAGCTGGCAACCCGGGTTCAAAATGGGATTCCCATGGAACTCCCGGCGGCCGCACACACTCGGATCATAAGGGAGGAGGTGTAGACCTCCTCTCCTCGTACTTCTTCCTAGTCCAAGTGATGAAATTCTTGCCCGGTGGCACCTCTCGGTACAGCTGGTCTCTCCTAGCCTCAAGTAGGTTTTCTTCCTTGCCTGAGAAAGAGGCTGCTGTCACAAGAGAGTTGCCAGAAGCTTTGGCAGAAGTCTCCACTTCATGCGCATAGTCCATCCAGTTCATCGTCCTCATGAGATGATGATCGACTATCGTGATCTTGGTTCTCTCTGCTATAGCGCTGAGGTTCTGGATCGCTCTGTCAACCAGTTGTCTTTCCACTTGAAATGGAACCAAGTAGGCTGGAGGGCCTCCGATGTAGACCGTCGATGCTCCCGATTGAATGATCAGTTTCCGCGTCTCATCGCTTATTGGACCCTGCACGTCTGATGCAAAGAGGAACGAATCTCCTCCGCATGATACCTTGAGCATGATTACGTATCCAAGCCTGGTTCCCTCCTCGCCATGAGGGACTGGCTTGGAGAACTCCAACCTCGTCTCCCCAAACTTGAAGCTCGACGAATCGGCAACTCTCACTTCTCGCGACACGGCCTCGAGGAACCTGTTGAAGTGAAAGGCCCTCACCCTCTGTGATGGATTGATGTTCTCTCTGGAATCCTTGACGAGAACTATCTTGTCTCTGTATAGTGCTTCAGCTGTCCCACGATCACTCCACGTCCAGACATAGTCGCTGTCAAAGGGAGGGGAATAATGATCGTGGTGATAGTGAGTGATCACGCAGATGTCTGATCCTTCGGCGGCCGTTCTTATGCTCTTCCGTGATTCTGCCAGTGCTTTGTACTCCAGAGGATGGGGGAGTAGTCCAAATCTGGGCCCCAACGCAACACCAGAATCTATCAGCAGGGTGATATCGGAAGTAGTGACCTTAGTAGCCATGCTCCTTGTCCCCAAGCTCTCGGCCGCAAGGATTTGGACGTCAATGGCCGAACCCATCCTCTTTTCCCCGTCTATGTGTGGCATCTGGCGGACATAAGCTATTAATTCGAACAGGAGTAGCTCTATGTCGAGGGCGATGATTTGGATGGCCTTTGAGCTGCTCGTGCTCGGGATCTTGAGTTATGAGCCCTCGAAGTGCGAGGAGAAGTCACATTGAGTTCAAGGCCGGTTGTCAAAGCAGATCACCTTGCGTTAAAGAGAGGAAGCACTCCCCTGATACAGGATCTCTCCTTCGAACTAGGAAGGAATCTCATGCTGGGAATCGTCGGCAGGAACAGATTGGTGGTCAGATCTTTAGTATCCGCCTTGGCGGGTTATCTTCCATGGAACAGTGGACATCTAGAGTATGTCTTCTCAGGTCAACCTGAAGCAAGGGGGCGAGAGAGAAGCATCTCTTTCTTCTCAAACGAGCTGTGTTTCCCCCCGAAGCTACGCATAAGGGAGATCTTCGGTCTCTGTGGACCGGCCGGTTCGGGTAACTCAGCACGGGTTCAAGAACTCTCCAGTCTGCTACAGCTCGATGAGTTGCTAGGAAGGAGATGGGAGCAACTGAGTCATCCGCTGAAGTCGAGGGTGCGTCTAGCGGCCTGTTTGGCTCAAGATGAGGAGCTCTTCATATTGGACTATCTGCCTCACGACATCGGTGATGATTACAGAACCATAGTGAGAAACTATCTGTCCTCACTGATTGCTCTAGGAAAGACCGTGATCCTAGCCACGGATGAACCAGAGAATCTGTGTGACGTCGTTCTGCTGATGAAAAGCCCATCTTCTTCCGAATTCGGGAATGTAGACGTTCTTCGGAGGAGGTTGGTGGGTTCTGGTAGAATAGAGCTCACAGTGAGTGGTCTGACCCTTCAATCGGTGGAAGATCGACTGGTTCAACTCGGAGCGAGCTGGATCTACACAGGTGACGATAGACTAGCAGTGTCATGCACCAACGACAGACCAATGGTTGAGCAACTGATATCCGAGGTGACAGCCAATGGCGGGGTAGTGGAAGGGGTGAGAGTCTTTTCCAGCCGCCTCATCGACGCTGCAGGGAGGTGATGAAAATGGGGCTATCAACGGCCAAAGTTGTGTCTGTCTTGTTCAGGTCGCTTCTCACGGACCTCGGCTATATCATTGGCGGCTTGGTCTTCCCGATCGTGATTTCATTCTTCATGAATCTGTTCGCAGATGGATTCATGCCTTGGCCACTCCTTTTGTTCCTGAGCCTCTGCGACGCGCTGGCAATCGCCACTTGGCTCGGTGAGACAAGACGAAGCTACATTGCGGCCTCTTCAACGACCACATCGGCCAGTGCAGCCGTAACAATCATCGAAGTATTCATTTGGGCTATTAGACTGACCGCTCTCGAAGTCACGAGTTGGATCATATTCGGTGCTACGTCCATGGCATCACCACCGAGTCTATCTCTGATATTCCTGAACGCGGCCGCAGGCTTGCTTCTGACCTCGCTGTTCCTCTTGCTGGCTGCATGGGATACCCGCGTCCCTTGGGTGCTTGTGGTGGGGCTGTTTCTCATCGCGTTTCTATTTGGAATCTCGATACGAATCTCTGCGTTGTCGGACGATCCACTGTGGCGCTATGTGATATCGGCGCAATCTGACTCCATTGCCGTACCAGCTGCAGGTTTGGTCTTCCTTCTGGTATCCGCTTTCCTTAACCTTTGTATGATTTGGTATTGCAAGGCAGAGACGTTGAACACGATGGTGTCTTCGGAATAGGAAACCAAATTGGTCAGAATCAGATTAGGATTCAAGGGTGCATCCATAAGCGCAGAGGGTGTCACCGTTGCATTGGATCACGCTGGCGGAGAAGCATCGTGCATTCGTTTCGTGTCTCATGCTCACTCGGATCACATATCGGACATCAGGGCCGGTCAACGTGTCTTCTGCTCAGATCCGACGAAGATATTCTGCGCCATCAGGGGCAAGTTTTTTGACAAAACGTCATTCGGATGGGCCTCTTTGATTCCGAACGGGCACATACTCGGGTCCACCGCATTCTACGTTCCCGGGGAACTCTTGTACACCGGAGATTTCAACGACAGAGATCGACCGTTTCAAGACGGATTCCGCCCACTTCAGGCGAAGGTGATTGTCACGGAAGCAACGTTTGGTGTTCGCAAGTTCAAGTTCGGTAAGGAGGAAGAGACGATCTCGGAGGCATTGGAAAGGATAGGGGATCTTCTGGGCAGAGACAAGTGCGTGATAATAGTAGGGTATCCGCTGGGCAAATCGCAGCACCTTCAGATGTTCTTTGACCAACAGCTGGAGGGATTCCGATGCTATGCTTGGCCGTCGATAGAGACCTACAATGACATCTACAGGCTATTCGGCAAGAACATCCGGGAGAAAGAAAAGATCACCGCAGAGAACACACCCGAACTATTGGAGGCCGGGGCCCGGGTCGTTTACATGCCATCTTACGCCAAAAGACTTCCATTGTATGAAGAACTGAGGAAGAGAGGTGCGACCTCGTTTGCCTTCAGTGGCTGGTCAGTCTTAGATCAATATCCTCAGATGGTGGAGGTGGACCATTCATATGTCATCAGTGACCACGCGGACTTCGAGGGGCTCGTAAAGTGTGTCGAGATGACCAATCCAGAGAAGGTGTATGTGACCCATGGATTCACGGATGAGTTCGCCAAGACGTTGCGCGGTAGAGGTATAGATGCGGAGCCGCTCTCTGGCGTTCACAACAGGATATCACATTTCCTTGACTGAACGCGCATCTGATATGAGTTGATTGACTCGATCGAGCATCCTCTCGAGGTCTCCCTTCCCATATCCTTCGGCCCTAATTACCAAAGCAGGCTCTGTGTTCGATGCTCTTATTGAGAACCATCCATTCTCCAATTCCGCTTTGATCCCATCCATAGTATCGACATGAATTCCCTCAGACCTGAGTGTCTTCTCTATGCTCTTGACCATCGAGAACTTCTTCTCTTCGGGAGCTTGGACCCGAATCTCGGGTGAGACAAACGTTTGTTCAAAGCCGCCTAGTATCTCTTCAAGGTCTTGGCCCTCCTCGGATAGCAATTGCATTAATCTAGTAGCGCAGTATATTCCATCGTCGTAACCGTAGTAGTGGTCTTTGAAATACAAGTGGCCTGAGAGTTCCCCTCCAAGGGGGAACGAGCCATCTAGCATGGCGTTGGCTATGTAGGAGTGACCAACACGGGTCAGCTTGACGCTCCCTCCAAGCCCACGTATGTAGTTGATCGCAGATCTTGATGCTCTCGAATCCATGAGAATCGTTGCCCCTTTCTGTTTTTTCAGGACCCCTCGCGCAAGTACGGCCAGCAGAAAGTCCCCGAACAAGAAGCGGCCGCTTCTGGTCACCACTCCAACCCGGTCGCCATCCACATCTAGACCTATTCCTAGGTCGGCGTGTCCCTTCACGACAGCCTTAGCTAACCCAACCATAGTATCCTGATTGGCAGGGTTGATCATGCCATTTGGGAACGATGAGTTGGGCTCGCTGTTCAAGATTGTTGCATTCAGTGAGAGCCTCTTTGCTACCTTCTCCACCACCGGTCCTGTAGTACCGTTTCCGAGCTCGAAGATCACCTTGATGTCGCCTGAGGTCTTGACCCCTCCCGTGATGAAGTCAACATATTCGTCTCGGATGTCCTCTCTTCTGACATCAGCAGCGACGTCGGCGTCTGAATCGATGTTGGTTTCTCCGAATTCTCTCTCTATCTCCTGGATTCCACTCTCATATGTGAGGGGGCGAGCGTCAGCTTCCACGAGTTTGAGTCCGTTGTAGGAGACAGGATTATGAGAAGCTGTCACCATTACACCGCCTTTGGCCTTGCTGTGAGCCACGGCAAAGTACAGCAACGGTGTGGGTACCATCCCTATGTCAACGGCTTCTACGCCAGCAGCCGTGATTCCGGCCAGAGCCGAAAGAGAGATCGGAATGCTGCTTCTCCTGTTGTCCCTTCCTACAATGACTGGTCCCCTCTCTCCGAATCTTTTCGCGAATATGAAAGAAGTCTTCAGAGTATCTTGAATACCAATGGTCTTTCCGTATATCCCCCTGATGTCATATGCCCTGAAGATGGACATCGTGTACGAGATGCAACTCCTGGCTAAAATACTTGTCTGCTTGGCAACAGGCCCGCCTTCTTTGCCACAGCAGGAACTTCTCTCTCTGGTTCTGTCATCACCCCAATCTCTGTTATGATAGAATCTATGAGCTCAACTGGGGTGATGTCAAAGGCAGGATTCAGTATCTCTGGATTTCCTATCAGGGTTGGGTCTTGCTCGTAGACCTCCTCCGGGGGCCTGAATTCTATTGGGACATCGGCTCCAGTCAGGGCCTTCGTGGCGATCTTGTACGTTTCTGCTGCGACCAAGACCTTCTTGTCGAGATGCTTTGCTAACATTGCCATCTGGAACGTGCCAATCTTGTTGACCAGATCACCATTCATCGCAATAGCGTCAGCCCCTACTACCATGACATCTGAGTCTTTCATGTAGAATCCCGCCGCCGAGTCGGTGATGAACTTGATAGGGGCGCCAGAGTCTTTGAGTTCTTTCGCAGTGATCCTGCCTTGGTATCGAGGTCTTGTCTCGGTGACGTAGATAGCTCGCAACAATCCGCTTGCGGCTGCCTTCTTCATGACTGAGACCGCTGCGGAGCTATGGCAATGAGTGATGATCGTTGAGCCTTTTGGAATCAGTGGCATCGCGAGATCGGCTATTCTCTTCGATGCCTCGGCCACTCTCTCCATGAATTGCGCGACGGACTCACTCAAAATCTTCTTCAACTCTTCTTTGGATGCCCCTCTTGATAGACCTCTGTCTAGGGAGTTGTTGAGGAAGGCCAATCCATTCGGGAGGGCTACCGCGGTAGGTCTTGTGTTCAGGAGTTCGTTCTCCACCTCTCTGATTCTGTCAAGAAAGGCTCTGGGGGACTTCGACTCCGCATAGATCTCATCGGCAGCATCCCTTATACCCTCGAGGCCTGCTACAGCGATTCTGCTCGCTCCCCTTATTCTCATTGACCGAATGTCATCCGCTACTCTAGCCACTTTTTCGGGAATCGACAAATCACACGGCCCACCGTTCGCTCGACGGATATGAACACCGTCATTTTATCAACAGTTCTTCATAAGTCTTCTTTGTTCTTTCGCATACGCTCGACCATGAGAACCTGTTCGGGATTTCCGCCATTGCATTTCTGGTCAGCGTCTCTGACAGTTGATTCTCCACCAGTAACCTTCTCAATGCTGAGGAGAGTTCGAGGGAGTTGTCTGGAGGGACCTTGAGTCCGGTTCTCTCATGCTCGACTATCTCTGACAGCCCCCCAGTGTCCGAGACCACGATAGGCACCCCCCTGACCATGCCCTCCAACGCAACCATACCGAACGGTTCGTACAGTGAGGGGACGGCTTGGGCATCTGCTATTCCGAAAAGCCTGTCTAGCATCAGGTCGTCCACGTATCCCGTGAAGAAGACCTTGTCGTACACCCCAATATCCCAAGCGACCTTCTTCATTCTGTCAGATGCATATCCGTCCCCGACTACTAGCAGTTTGGCCTGAACACCTGACTTGATCAAGAGCGGCATGGCACCTATCAATACGTTGAGCCCTTTCTCCTCGACGATCCTTCCAACGAACAGAACGATCTTCTCATCGTCCTTTGCGTACCTTCTTCTGAAATCCAGTCCCGGTCGTTCTCTCTTCTCGGGCGGCTCCACTCCGTTGGGTATGACCCGGACCTTGTCCTGTGGGACTCTGAACAACCAACCTATGTGATCCTTCATGTAGTTGCTGCAGACGATTATCCCCGATGACTCGTATGTACCCCATCCCTCCGTTTCATATATCGTCCTCTGAAAGTCGGTGTGAACTCCTCTTCTTCTCCCATACTCCGTTGAATGAACACTATACACCACGGGCGCTCCAAACAAATTCCTCAGTGAGATCGCAGTTGGCAGGACCATCCAGTCGTGTGCATGAATCAAGTCATATTCTCGAAGGCTGGGCAGAGAGACGATCTCGCTGAGCATGCTGTGATTCATGCCGACGGTCCAAGAAAGGAAATCGGGGGAGGGGAAGTTATAGACATCAATCCTGTGGATCGTCAGATTCTCTGTCACGTGCTCGACCTCGGGTTGTCCCGGGAAGGAGCAGGTGAAGACCTCGACCTCGACTCCGAGCTGGGCGAGACCTCTGCTCAAATTCAGAACATGAACACTGAGCCCGCCTATCTTCCTAGGAGGGTATTCCCACGTCAACATCAGAACTCTCGATTTCATCACCTCCACTGTCCACTAAGGATAACAGCGCCCTTGTCGCATACTTGGAGTGAAGATCGAAGGGGACTATCCTCTTCTGATCCAGCCGATAGTAATCAGAGAGCACATTCATGGTCTGTGTAGAGTAGGGCACCACGAGGTCCGCCTTGGCAAGGAGCGACTTCTCGAAGTTCTCGATGGTTATGCTGAGTGGATCTCTCCTCCAAGCACTCCTCTGAGGCTCGGTCGACTGGACGATGCTAATTAGTGGAACTCCGAATCCCATCTTGAGGACACAAGCAGAAGCCAACGTCAACCATTCGAATGATACGATCAAATCGACCATCTCTCCCTCGATCAATCTTCTGCCCTCCCGTATGAACTGAGTCGTAAGGAACATCTCCACGGTGAGAACAGAGTAGTAGGTGCGTATTGGATTGCTGATCCTGACGACCCTTATACTGTCCTCAATGAAGTTGCCAACCAGCACATCATCGTGGACGAGAGCGCTCACAAGCAACCCCTCGTCCCTCATGAACCCAGCTAGCTCTCGCGCTCTCAGCGATGTCTGGCCGAGTACCTTAGGGGGATATTCCGGCGTGATTATGAGCGCTCCCCTTATCATTGGGCGTTCACGTGTATATTGCGCTAGCTATTATGATTCCGAGAGACGACACGTAGAATCTTGGGTTATCGCCAGAAATCAGCTTTCCGACAAGCTGTCGTTGCTCGAGCGTGCTCAGAATTCCGCCAATCACGCTCGCGTCGGTGTTGGTCAGTTCAGCTATTGCTTGGGGGCTCATAGCCCGATCCTCGCTGACGATGCCGGCCTCATGCATTCTAGATAGGACGTAAAACTCCCTTGATACTCTCTCCATGAGAATGTCTAGGCGATCAATGCTTGCCTATATAATCGTGCTGCATCCTCCGGACGCACCGTGATGATATAGGCCCCAAATCCAAATTCATATCCGGCCAGTTTGTTGGTTCTCGGGAGTATCTCCATGTGCCAATGGAACCTCCGGGCCCCTTTGGGTGGAAGATGGAAGTAAAAGTTGTAGGCAACTTCACCGTGGATCTTCTTCATTGCTGATAACAGAGCCTTGAGGACATTTGCGAACTGTCTGACCTGAAGGCCTTCGGTGATCGAGCGCGAAACCTTTTCCGGCGCTACCCAGAGCTCGAACGGTTCTATCGGCGCATATGGCACGAAGGCAACATACCCCCATCTGTCCAAGACCTGCCTGCCATCTTCTCGCGCCTGCCGAGCTAGAACAGAGATAGCCGATCTGTGGCGATCCCTTTCGAAGCTCCGAAACGCTTTCAGCTCACTCACTGTCTTGGGCGGAACCATTCTGCTAGCAATGATCTGTGTGTGAGCATGCGGAATGGAGGCTCCCCCCTCCTCCCCGTAGTTCTTGAATATGCTAACGCACTTGATCTGTCGATCAGAGCTGAGTCGTACGTACTCAAAGAGCAAGACCTTGAGATACATCTCGATCTGTCTTATGTTCAGTTGATTAAGATCCCTTGCGTGGTCCGGGGTCTCCACCACGATCAGATGGTGCCCGTAGGCCGAGGGGTCGTCAGGAGGAATGTTACTAGAGACGGCTGGAAACATGTTCGGGAATACCCTGATGTCCCACGTGTGCGTGTTCGCGGCCTCTTCTCCGAACTCCAGCCTGACATCTCTGGGCCTCAATAACGCGACCATTTCGGCCGGGGGGGTCATTCGCTCGTTACCACGACAGAAGGGGCATGTCTTTTGTGGTGTCAATGGTGGTGGTCTCACGAGTATGGGTCTCTTACTTCTTGCAGCGGCGATGACGGACACCCTACCCGTGAACCAGTCCCTCCTAACCTCAACTGTATGCGTTGCTACGCTTGAGACATGCCCGCCCATGCTAGTTTCGACAGACTGCAAGGAAGAGTTATCTACTTTTTGGGTAGCCTCCAACCGGAATGGAAAAGCCTATCGACGAGGCCGACCTAAAGATAGCGGAAGCAATATCAAACTCTCCGGATTCCTCCATCAAGTCCTTAGCCGATGCGCTAGGGATGAAGGCGACCGAAGTCGAAAAGGACGTTATCTCCCTAACGCGGTACGGTATTCTTGCGAACAAGGCTAATAAGAAGGGCGGCCTAGAACTGACCTCAAAAGGACAACTTTTCCTTGAAAAGCGTGATCCGAAAATAGCCACTGGATACTCTGCTACGGAATCTGTGCCAGATTACCTAGCGTTCAAGTTCGCTGCCGGGGAGGGTATGATGACCGGAGACGTGGCTCATTCGTATCAAGAGTTCCTGGATGTGATAAAGAGGATTGACTCAAGGTCGTTAGTCTATCACCTGTATAGAGGTGATTTCGACAGTTGGGTCTCTGAAGTCTTCAGGGACAAATTGCTAAGCGAGAAGCTGGTCCGCCTCAAGTCAGCAGTTCGACCCGTAGACCAGCTGAGAGCAAGAATGATAAGAATATTGGAAGTCCGATTGGCGGAGTTGGGAGGTAGCTGAAACGATGAAGTCAATAGGTTGGCTCGAAATGTCATTGACAGTTCCGGACAACTGGGACTTGGTCGCCGAATCTGGTGGGCTGTCTGAGGCTTTCATGAGATTTGAATCCGTCGATCGAACCCAGATGGAGCTAAAGTGGGAGCGGACAAAGAAGAGGGGAGACGCACTTCCACTGTTGGCGCTGGACGGATACATCAAGGAAGTCACGAAGTCAGTGAAAGACAAGAAGTCATTGGTTGTGATAGAGAAAGGAAATGCTCGAGTGTCGGATCACAAGGCGTCTTTCTCCACCTGGAAAGTGAAGGATGATTCGTTCATAACAACTTGCTGGCTATGCCCAAACGAGGGAAAGATAGTGTTGGTGCAGTACTCCCTTGCCCCAGACGAGACCAAAGACGACCGATTTGAGGAGATCCTGCGAGGAATACAATGTCATACCGATGGGGACTTCTATTCCTACAGGCTGTTCGGAAGTAGATTTCGAGTTCCCAAGAACTACAGATTGTCTACTCGCAAGATCCTGGTAGGTAGATTCAGGGTGACGTTTATGCATGGATCCTCTCTCTTGTATTTCTCGTCCATAGGGCTAGCCAAGGAACAACTCAAGAAACATAAGACTCTCGGGCAACTGTTCAACTCCGGCGAGGCTAAGGAGGTAAGAAGGATTCCTGGCATAGGCACGTTGACTAAGAAGATCAAGGACACAGATGAAGTAATAGATCTGAGTCAGACATCTAAGGGCAGGATCCCCTTCATTTCAGGAGCCAAGCGAGATAGGCTCAAGATTTACATGGACGAGGCCTTCAACAAGGTCTTCATAGCTGGCTATTCGTGTAAACCCGATGAAGCGGAGAAGGCTGATGCTTTTATAGCGAGCATAGAAGGATGCGAATGAGAAGTTGGTAGATATTCCCTTCTGGCCTTTCAAAAAGAA
>Ga0172362_10004743_pt1 | contig 11796 bp, 5 predicted proteins | sample LakKivs1_kivu2a2_FD_114534 | JGI IMG/M metagenome (GOLD analysis project Ga0172362, IMG submission 114534) | Sediment microbial communities from Lake Kivu, Rwanda - Sediment s1_kivu2a2 | ecosystem: Environmental > Aquatic > Freshwater > Lake > Sediment | place: Rwanda: Western Province, Lake...
AGTGTAGCACTTAATAACATTAATTATGCAAATAATAATTATGGAAATACATTGAATGATATTTATGAAGAAGATTATTTGGTTGCTGACGTTTCGTCAAATGAGAATGAAGAAAATGAGGAGGGTGAAAATATTGAAAACAATAAAAATAATTTTAACAGGGAATCATATTTGGCAAAAAATGACGATGTTGGTAAAGATGTGAGAATGCAATGTAAAGATCAGGATAAAAAGCATGATGTTTGTGTTGATTTTTGTGAAGATGAATTCTATACATTGCGTCGTCTCCAAAAGTATGACAATCCAGTTTTTCGTTTTAAGAGTGATCCTCGTTATGAAAATTATGCAAGAAAATGTCAACCACAGGAACGACAACCTCTAGTTATGAAGAATGATCCCTCAAAAAATCCCAAAATAGACCCAGAATCATATAAAAACGCTGTTAAATATGGTAGTGCACCTGATCGTCAAAATTGGTATATTTGTGCACAGGTCTGGTGTCCATATGAAGAAATACCCATTAAATATTCTCTGATTGAAAAGGATATCAAGGTTCGCCCCATTAGAAAAGGAAATTGTTTAACTGCTAAGTGTCCAAGTTGCTTAAAAGAGGGAAGAATTACCTGGTTGAGGATTGTCGATCCTAGCTTGTTCCATCCATATGTTGGTTTTATTGATGATAGTAATCACCCCAATCATCTCTGTATGCCTTGCTGTTTTAAGAAGCCAATGGATAATCCAAAATCGAAGGGTTATGCAAAATTTATGAAATGTTTGGGAAAAGATGTGGATGTTAGTGAAGATATTGAAGGAGTTGAATATATTATGGGTAGGGATAAGATGCCTCTTCCAAGAGGTCGTTTTGGATTATTACCAGCAAACCTCGCCAAACTTTTTAAATCACCATGTGAAACAGGAAAAATGCCTCTTGGCGTTACTTGTCATCTAAGATATGGTGTTAAAGACGATATTCAACAATCATTTTTACAGGCAATTACCGGTGCGGTTGAAGAAAACAAGACGATTAATTTGACAATTCTTAAGAAACATTTATTTGAGACAAAACTAACGCAGAAGCTTTTTGATAGTTTAAATCAGGGTGAATTGGCGATAAAATTTGATAATGGAAAAATACCTCCAATTGATAATTTCCGTCAATATATGATGAGTGATGATCAAAAAATAAATGAAGAATTTCTCTGGGATTTTCTACAAAGACCTGGTATTCTGGAAAAGGATGGATTGAATATTTATATTTTCACTTCCAAATCGATCCTTTGTCCTTTTGGTTTCGATGCGAAGGAATTTTATAAACAAAATAGAAAATCAATTATTCTTTATACTGATGGGCGATATTATGAACCAATATTTGTTGCTTTGAATGAAAGGGGATCAATAAATCATAAACATTTCTTTTTATCAACTGACCCCGAAATTGTAAGAATTAATAGCATGATTACAACAAATTGCATAAGTAAAAATATAATAAATTGGGAGAAAATTAGAGAGGATTCATTGGGAAAAGACTTTTTCAAAATAAAAACAGAAATTACAGCGAATGAAGTTTTGGAAAAATATAAGGAACCGATTGCAGGGCAAATCAGGGATAAATTTAATAAGGTTTTTGGATTTTTAACAACATCCGGTTTTATTCTGCCATTTAAGCCTCAGGGTCAAGATGTTGACATGGATGTTATTGATAAATACCGTTTCCAAACATTTAAAAATACATTTAAGTTTTATACAGAGGTATCAAGTAAATATGGGTTTCCTTATGAACCAGTTCGTGTTTTTAAGAAACCAACTGGAGAAATAATAGCAATTCAATTGGAGAATAATGTAACAATACCGGTTATTCCACAAATGATAACGACTGAATTATTAGAATCACCTGGAAGATATTATTATGATGTTGATAATTACATTGCAGAGGGAAGAGAAACATTTGATGAAAGGTCTATAACAACAAGATATTTAATTTATATACAGGAGTCTTATGAGAGATTGCGCATGGAGTTATCACGAAAGCTACAGCAATTACCTGAAAAACAGAAGATTGTAGATTTAATTCAGAGCACAACGATTAGTAAAAAGGAGAAGCGGAATGATATGAAGAATATTATTAAAAAGATACTCAAAAAGATCACGATTGTTTTACCAAAATTACCAACTCCAATTGAATCTTATGTAAAGCCACTTTTAAGGAAAACATGCCAGAGTTTTGGAAAGGATGATAGAAAATGTAATTCTAATCCACATTGCTATTATCGTGGAGGAGAATGTCGACTGATTATTTTGGAGAAGAGTCCAGTCGATGGCGTGAAATTATTTGACTTTTTTGTTGAAAGAATATCTGATGAAATATTGAGAAATAAATTACTTAGGGATGAAATTTTGGAAGATAAATTGGATGAAATAGTTGATAAATCAGTGGAAATCAGAAATGATGAAATAGTTATCTATGGTGCCAAAGATCTTCTTTCTCAAATCACCACTCTGTATTTACCAAAGAAAGAGTTCATATTAAGAGATGTAGATTTATACAGTATTACTGAACCTAATTATAAGGGAATAGATAAGGAGAAGTATTTAACTAGTTCAAAAGAATTAACACTGGATACATTAAATCTTCAGCAACTTCCATCTTATTGGAAGTCTATTTTTGGAGCGAAAGTAAAATATTATGATGATCGTATTATTAATGATTCACTTTATTATTCTATTTTAAGAGTACTGCTTGTGGTACTTCCAGAAGTAAAAACTGTAAATGGATTGAAAAATCTCCAAATTGATAAGATTGAACATATAACACGTCAGGATATTGATCGTGAACTAGTATTCAAAGATATTGAAAGAGATATTCCAGATGGTATTAATAGAATGATTGCGATTTATCGTCATTTTAATGGATCTGATTATAAAAACATAAATACTATTACTCAACTCAAGGAATTTATTATGAATGACGAATATCCGGCGAACATGGTTGATATATATTTGCTTTCACAATGTTTGGGAACTAACATTATCGTTTTGGAGAAGAGGATAAAGAAATCAAATCAAAAAGGATTTTATGGTTTTATTTATTCTTTGAAGAAAGATTACATTTTATTATTGGAACAACCAAGATCTGGTAAAACCCAATATAGTATAGTTGGGAAAGGTGGAAATTACATCTTCAAAAAGAGAGATTTGCCAAAGAATATTAAGGATTTTTTTGGAATCAGGGAGGATGAATCAGAAGTTTTAAGATATGATGTACCCCATTTTTCAAGAAATAAGAGGAAAATAAATATGAATGATGTTCGCAAAAAACTAATAAAGATAAAGATTGCGAAGAGAAAAATAAAGAAGGAAATTGAGGAAATGAATAAGAAAAAAAAGTGAAAAATTAAAGACATCTTCACATCTTTTAATAATATGTTCGATTTTATTAAAAATACATTTTACCACGTTTGGTACAAAGTATTTTCTCATTCTTCGGAAAAATCCAAAAGAATACGCGAGGAAGAACCCAATGAAGCTCGGAGAATCCGTAAAGAATTATATATTTCTGCTACGGAAACAAGGAATTTTATTTTAAATGATCCTATATTGGATTGGTTTAATAGATATGGAGAAGCAAACAATTTTACAAAAGACTCTAATTCATTTCAGGAACATCATACTGAATTTTTATTAAAACGCGGAAATGACTTTGAAGACTATGTTATTAATTTTTTGAAAAGTATTAAGGGAAGCCTTAATTTCGTTGATGTTAAAGAAAAATTCCCAGAGTTTTGTCAAGAAGGCGTACAAGAAACTAAAAACTTAATGAAAAAAGGAGTCGACATTATTTATCAGGGTTTTCTTATGGATGAAGCACTAGGTGTTTATGGAATACCAGATTTATTGATAAAAGCAAATGTAATTGAAGAGTTATTTAATATTCCGCGTGTGAGTTCTATAATTCCGAGTGCAAAGGGATATTATGAACTATATTATGTTGTTGATATTAAATTATCGAGTATAAATGTTGGAAAATCGGGAATTCGAAATGAAGGAAGTATAAAGGCGTATAAGGGTCAGATTTATATATATTCTAAGATTTTGGACAATTTATTTTTTACTTGGGGTGATTTTGATACTCCGGTTCACAATCCATATGGGTTCCTTTTGGGAAGAAGATTGATTCTTGGAGAATACGATATAAGAGATGGCAAAAAAAATCTTGGATTAGTGGATTTTGATAAAGAGTCTTATATTGTAGGAAATGTCAAGGATGCTATCAGTTGGATTAATTGTTTGAAAAAGGAAGGATCAAGATGGGACATTTTTGAGCCTCATCGACAGGAGTTGAAACCAAATATGAAAAATTCCAATGATTATCCATGGCATTTCGCCAAAAAGATGGTTGCGGATAAACAAAATGATTTAACAAAGTATTGGAATATTACTTCCAAAATGAGAGAGGAAATTATTGCCAGAGAAATATCTCCAGCTGAATATTTTGAGCAAAATGTTCAAAACTCCAACCGAAAAGAAATTATGACCAAAATGAATGAAATGCTAGAGAGTGAGCAAAAAATTCATTATACCCTGTGTCCTGAGAAATGTGCTGAAATATCACGTATAATTAATACAAAAAAATTAAATTTTTATGTTGATTTTGAGTTTATTAATGGTTGTGATATTACATTCAATCACATTACAAGAATTCATCTATACATGATTGGCGTAGGATATATTGATCATCAAGGAAAATGGATTTTTCGGACGTTTATTCCAGATAAATTATCAAATCTTGATGAAAAACATAATATCCAGTCGTGGTTTGCATATTTGGTAGAATCATCAAGACAAATGGGTTATACAGATTTTCAGTTAATTCATTGGTCAAATGCAGAGCCTTCTACGTTGAACAAATTAAAGGAAGATTTTGGAATTCGTATAAGTGTTCAGTGGATTGATTTACTTCGGATTTATCAAGACATACAATTTATTTGTAGAGGAATGTGTAATTATTCTTTAAAATCGGTTGCCAATGCAATGAATAAGGAGGGATTAATACTGACTCAATGGAAGGAAAGTGTTGTTGATGGATTAGGAGCAAATATGATTATCATTAATGGACTTAAATCTGGAAACAAATTGAAGGAATTAAAAAATATGGAGGAGGTTATTTTTTACAATGAAATAGATTGTAAGGTTTTATTTGAGATGGTTAGTTATTTATCAAAAATAATTATATCGGTTGAATAAAAAAAAAATAAACCCTTTGTATTTTAGAATGGAAAAAGATAACGATAATAGAAAATTAGAAGTTGTTCATAAAAAACCATTAGTTTTTACGATTGATAACTTTTTAACGAAAGAAGAATGCGAATTAATTATAACAAGAGCAAAAGACAATATGGTTCGTGCACAAGTAGGAACTGGTGATGATGCAAAAGTTTCTCCAATTAGGACTGGATCAGCCTATTTTTTGAAGTATTTAGATGATCCAGAACTGTTCCAGATTTTTAAGAAAATTTCAATGATTTTGAATAAGCCGGGACGTAATTTTGATCAATTTTTTCAGGTTATTAGTTATGCGATCGGGGAAGAATATAAGGCTCATTTGGATCCTAGCCCAGAGAGAAATAAGCTGGAGGGGATTAAACATCGTAAATTTACTTCATTATTCTATTTAACTGATGTTGAAGAAGGTGGTGAAACTGAATTTACTAGACTGAAAGTGAGAATTAAACCTGCAACCGGTCGAATGATTTATTTTGAAAATTATGACAAAGAAGGTAAAATAAATGATGATTCAATGCATCGGTCAATACCAGTAAAAAAAGGTGAAAAATGGGCGTTTAACTTATGGTATCATGAAAAATAGGGTTTTCACCACTTATTTTCCAAGCTAGATAAAGTTACAAATTAGGGTACCGCGAAACCAATTATTATTTTTTCTCAAATGGAAAAAAATTGAAAAAGAATATAATTATTAGTTTACAGTTATAAAATGGCTACTATTTGTCCCCATTCTTGTTATTGTACGTGTTTACGAAAGCCCGGGGATTATACAAATGAAAAAGTTGATTGTTGTCATATGCATAGTATGATTTTATCATCATCTGATTATGATTCTAAAAATTTTGATTTGATAAACACTTATCTTGATTTAAAAGAAAAACCGTTCCCATTAAAAAAATATAACTTTTCAGAAAATGTTATTTCACAAGAAGTCAAACAAAGGCAAACCGAAGTTATGAAAATTTATGAATTTATTAAAGATGAAAAGATGTATAAAGGAAGGATGGGAGAATTGCTCTGTAGAATACGTAACATTTGTTTGGGATATGAAAAATATTCAACACCATCTTGTTTTCAACCAACATTGGATGATTTATATGTGATTAAGGAAGAGTTAAAATATTTTGGATTTATATGGGGTGAAAATTTACATTTGGCTGGATTGTTTCTTTATGATATTTGTATGAGTATTTTATTTAAATTTTCAAAGGAAACTGTTAAAGAGTTTATGGTATCTTATCCAAATATGAAATTGATTAATTGGAAAAATTTAGTAAAAGAATATATTTCATCTCCTCCGAAAGAGGTTATGGATGATTTAATAAAAGATACAATTAATTTTTTTAAAAATAATAAATAAAAATTATATATCTTTATAATATAAAATGGCTCAAAACGCAGGTGCCCCTAAAAAAACTAAGAAAACTAAGAAAACTACCAAAAAATCCACCACAGGAAAGAAAAAATTAACCGGTTTCTTCGCCTTTTTGGGTGAAAAAAGAGAAGAAATAAAGAAAATGTTACCCAAAGATGCTGGTGTTAAAGATATTGGTAAGAAAGCCGGTGAATTATGGCGTTCATTGACTGAATCTGATAAGAAGAAATATAAATAATTATTCAAAGCATTGATTTGAATAATAGTTAAACATGTTGATAAAAATTATGACGGGACTTGAAAAAGGTCCCTTCCTCTTATTGTTAATTAATCTAATAACTTATTTAAAAACTCACTTTCTTGAACTTCATATGTTCATTAAGATATTTCTCTTGTAATGAGCCAGCAATAATTAATCTATAGGTTCTAATGATCCAGAGGTGGTTATTTTGCTGTGAAATACTTCTGTTCGATTCTTCTTCTAATTTTTCCACTCGAGATAATTGATCCTTGCCAAATATATTTTCATGAAGTGCATGAGAATTCACTCGTGCCTTGCAAATCTTGAGAATAAGAGAGCGTAATTCTGGAGTAACTTCCAGGCCAATTTCATTAGTTTCACCGACATCCTTCAGCCAATCAAAGAAATAATCATGATTACATTTGAGTTTTTTAAGCATATTATCAAGCTCATTTTCAAGCTTGTGGTATTCATTCACAAAGCCATCAATTTGATCTTTGCAAGCTAAGAATTTCTGTTTTCGTTGTTCTCTGAAGTAAAGATAGTTCGTAGGAGTATATCCATACTCATCCTTCGCATATGTTATGCGAGCACCCGCTTCGTCCAACCAATTATTAATAGATTTCAAATGTTCCTCCTTCTCAATGAAGGCCGAATTTCTCGTGAAAAAATGAATTGTTGTACATTTCGGGGAAAAACCAGTTGGCGTTTTAACCAAAGTCTTCCACAAATCCGCAGGGAGATTGTCATGGATTAAACGAAGCTTAAACATCGCCCAATCCTTTCTATTGTGATCTCCATACTTCTTATATCTAAATGTTCGCGCTCCAGATCCTATGTACCACAATAACCATTGTACAACAGTTATATTAAAGGTATCATGATAATGCGTAAAAAACGCAGAATCTTCTACAGTTTTGCAGGCATGAACAATCATGTAATCGTTCCTAAGACATTCCCATATATTAGTAGGCAGGTTTCCCTGATATTGGTTGTCATAATCATTAGTATCGATGTAAGATTTAAACATTTACGTATCCACGAATAGAGTATTATTTCTTGTTTTTTTTCCCATCAATTTTTTTGGAATTTTCAGAATCTCCAGTACGGATTTTCAAATTTCAAACAACAGTTACTATTGCTACAAAAACGTGACCGGTTCTGACAATTCTTAAAATTCTCTGATGGTTTTACTGATGTTGGTTTATGAAACATTAATCCAAGTAAAATAAAGGCGAATACAAATATTATAAATATCATTATAATATTTATTAGATTTTTTTAACATATCTTTCAAAATAAATCATCGGGTTTTTCACTTCTTCTTCTTCATAACAACCACCTTCTTCTCTGCAACTTCTTCCTTAGGAGCAGGCTTTGGTTCCTCTGGCTCTTTAGTTTCCTTTTTCACAACTACCATATCGGGGAAAATATGAGGTGCTAAGCTCTTCTGAGGATTCTTAGTGGGATCAACACTAAAACCAAACTGGGAATCCAAAATATCACCCAAATTCTCCTCATATTCCTTCCCGATCTTTTCCTCCAACATCTCTCCCAAATTATTAACCATCTCCTCAGTATTCTTATTCGCATTCTTCTTGATGTTCTTTATTTCCATCATAAACTTACTTTCATCAAACAAGAGATCGAATGAATTGGTTCCTACCTTGGGTAATTGACCAAACATAATATTCGCACTTACTCCACCCATCTTATCCTTCTCCGCAAATGTAGATGCCTTCACCAAGATTTCAGTGCTTTCCTCAAATGTCGCCTTCGCAATAGGACCTCTCTCAGCTGACCTGTTGATACCATGTCTCTCAATTGGCATAATCACACCCCTGTGAGTCATAATATCACCCAACAAACTAATATGTCTGTAATTGACATCATACTGAGGGATCTTCCTTAATTCATTAATGATCATGTTTCTGGTAGCTTCAATGCCGAAAATCTCCATCACCTCATTAATATCATTGCTCACAGTTCTAGTCGCATCAATATTCTCATTCATCAAAACATCCAGTAAATTAACACCCATCGTTGCTAAATGCCATTCAGTTACTTGGCTGAATGCTCCATCTGCCTGATAAACAATTCTCCTTACACTATCTGGCATAACCTTCTCCACATTGGGAATACCTCGAATAGTTATACTCATCAAAACTTTCTCAATGTCCTGAAGGAAAACCATGTAATCACTATCTGGACTATCTGCACGCACTTTCAGGCGTAACATTAACTCCTTTGCATTGTCATCTGAAAATGTGCACTGAATATCATCCTCGACATTATTTCTCTGAATAACATCCTGAATATCAGCCAAATAAATGTTCTTGTTCATCATCTTCTCCTTGTTGAATATTATACGAAGAACCCAGTGACTTAATTGCTCTGGAGGACACTGGGAAACTCCCATCATCTCCGCAAATTCCTGATATGTTTGCACAAATTCCAAATCCTCATTCTCATTGGTTTCATCCTGAGGATTTTCATAGATAATCATAGTACGATCAACAATATCCTGAAGCTTAGTAAATTCAATCTGATTACTGATGTTCTTAGCCTTGTTGTAATCAGTGGTGAATTCATCCTTCAAATAAATCTGCATTGATGGACTCTTTATTGTCTTGGCAACATTGATAATTTCTCTAATACGAGGAACACCCTGAGTTGTTACAATGGCTTTCGCACCTACTCCCGCATTATGAAAAGTATTCAGGGTGTTATGTACCAATATACCATCATCCACCATAAAACTTTCACTTCCTGGTACAGTAAAATCATAAACATATTCATCATCTTCACCATTGTAATATTCAATCGACATAATTTCATCCCAAATAACATCAGAATTAACTGCCTGTTCTAACAATTTAATATTGTCATCAATCATCTGGTTAGTCATATTATGCTTATACAACTTGAAATTATCAATGTACTTCTCCAAGGTTCTTCTGCCGATGCTTTCCTTACTTCTCCATCTTCCATAGATTCGGCTATGTCCCTTGATATCCAAAAGTTTCCCTGTTTCAGCAATCAAATCACCACATTCAGGAATCTTGTCAATGTATTCAGCAACATCATGAACATCTTCGCGGTTCAAATATTTAATTATTTGATCAATTGCATTTACTTTGTCCAAGCATTTCAAATTAAGCTCTCTCTCAATATTGATGGCATATTTACGACTGATGTTCAGTACATAAATCACATTGTGACGTCTTGCTTCAGTATTAATCGTACAAAAGATTCCGAAGTAGTTAAATATAAAAGCTATCTCCACCAAAAACTGTCTATTAATACTTGTCAATCTGATATTCATCTTCTTTGTATCAATATTGCCTTCATTATCAATAAACCCTGATAATACTCCTCTAAGAAAGTTCTTATCAGTTTGATAAATCATAGAGCTAATTGTCTTTGACTCTGCTGATTTCCCAAAAGTCTTTGTCATGAATTCAGTTAAATATGTGTTTCTTACTTGGGCATAATTCTCCTTCATCTCAATCGACCATCCATTCGTCTCACAAAGATCCTCAGTAATACCACTGATTCGAATACCATACTTATTAGATACTCCACTTGCTAAGTAATTGCCACAGAAATAACCAAAGTTTTCATCAAGATTAACCTCACGTTCACCAATCTTAACACTGAGAACCTTATTGTTTGATTCAGGAATAAAAGCAGTTACAGGAACACGATCACCAATACGTAATTCCTTACCCTCAATCGGCACAATACCATTCGCAGTTCTTTTCAAGAAAGAATGTGACAAAGTAGCCCGAGTTGTTCTTCCACTTCTAGTAGTAACTTTCATCAGTTGTCCATTGACTGGATGTCTACTTACCTTGGAAATCTTCTTCCATGCATTCTTCTCATCCTTGCTTACTGACAAAATATAAGAATCATCCTGGATCTCCATAATAGTATGTTTTCCTGTATCATCCACAGTAATAACACCCTTCTTACTTCTAATCTGAGCATCAATGTATTCACCAATATTAGTTTTTAACAATTTACCATTGTGTTGCACTAAAATAACTGTATCACTGGGGACCGACATTTGTGTTAATGGTTCACCCATAGATTGAGCACCAATCACACCAACCATCTCTCCCGGCTGAACCAATGAACTCAGAAATTTCTCTCGAATAGTATCAATCACAAACTTAAATACTGTCTTGTTAAATTTGAATTCAACCATTGACATCTTGAACGACAAATTGCTTTGCAATAATGCGCGGAAAATGTTTAGAGAAAAATCTGGTAAATATTTGAGTAGTTCCTTGTCAAGTTCATCAATACATTCCATCATATATGCAGGAGTAAGATCTGTCTTTTTAGAGAGCTGAATCTTGAAAGTGTCGCGAGCATTCTTGATAGTTCTTACAAAATTAATAGGTGAGAAAACTGTTGTATTCATCACATTCATTTCTTTGAAGTAATTCTGTCTGGCGTATTTTCTGAGATCTTTCAATCTATTGAATTCATCCAAGAAAACCTTGAGATAATCCTTGTTAGAAGACATTTCTTTAAAAGCACCCGGAGTCATAATAGTTTTCAACAAAGAAACATCCTCCTCCGAAATCAAATACTTCTTCTCCATTTCCTCATCACTCATCTCCACTAATTTAAGCTCTTGTTTGTTCAATTTACATGGATCAATTCCGTCATCTCCATAAGAAAACTGGACAATATTGTTCATTCCATTACGAATAGTACCACCATATTTAACACAAAGATCTTCCAAGGCTTTGATCAATCTTCTCTGCATATATCCTGACTCCGCTGTATCTCTCACTTGAAGGCCATTGGCTAATCCAAAATTAAGTGTTGATGGCACAGTAATATCATAAACTTTGGGATAATCAGAAACAGGTAGTTTTTCAATTAA
>Ga0172362_10004744_pt1 | contig 11795 bp, 11 predicted proteins | sample LakKivs1_kivu2a2_FD_114534 | JGI IMG/M metagenome (GOLD analysis project Ga0172362, IMG submission 114534) | Sediment microbial communities from Lake Kivu, Rwanda - Sediment s1_kivu2a2 | ecosystem: Environmental > Aquatic > Freshwater > Lake > Sediment | place: Rwanda: Western Province, Lake...
AGGCGATGGGGACATCCTTGGGAGGACTGCATCACATCCGAAAACGTGTGGCAGTATGAAGATCATCATGCACCTTAACATCGCGTTGTACGGCCCCATCGCCTCGTCGAAGACCTGCAGTGACTGCGGGGCGGTCAACCAGGCACTGACGCTCTCGGATCGGGAGTGGGCCTGCGTGGCCTGTGGATGTGTTCACGACCGGGACCTGAATGCGGCCGTGAACCTGGAGCACTGGGGCGTCGACGCCCTGCTCGCCGTCAGTTCGACGGAGAGCCTAAACGCTCGTGGAGGGGAGGGCTCTGGCCTGGGCTTCGGTTTGGGTGAAACCAACCCCGGTGAAGCGGGAATCAGACACGGGATCGAGGATGGGGCCGCTCTCTTTTTGACTCCCGAATCGATTTCGGTAGGTTCTGAGGAACGGATCCTCCCATCTCATCGACCACCGACCTGGCGATGGAGAGTGCCCTGTCCCTGTCGTGTCCACCAGGATCCGCCAGCCTGTCGGCCCTGAGCCTCTGATGGACCTCTCCGATCCAGGGCCCCGCAGCCATCCCGAACATCGACTGCAGCTCGTTTCCATCCAGCAGTGGGCGGTTCGCAGCGATGGCGTCCATCTCTGCCGTCCGCCTGACCTGGATCTCGTCGGCGATCACCCGCAGGTCCCTCACCATCCGCCTCTGGTCAGCTAGCCTGGTCGAGCTGTCCGACGCGATGATGTGCCAGCGGATCAGCTCGTTGACTCGGATCCACGGATCGGACTCCATCCCCGGCCGCACATCCCTGAGCGTGGCGATCATCGTTTCGATCGGAGTCCGCTTGGACACGTTGCCGCCAGATGCCTCGTCGTGATTTCCGATGGGGTGGTCGTGTGAGAAGAGGTCATCCTGCCTTCCCGGATCGAGGCGATGCAGGACGCAGTCTCGGGCCACCCAGTCGATCATACGCTGAGAGTACCTGAGCCGATGGAGCATCTCCCTCACGATGTCCTCGGCCGCATCCTCGTGTCCGGAGAACGAGACCCTGCGGACCGACGACACCTGCCGATCCATCGGAGTGATGGCACCACAGGCGTGACAGGATATGGCCGTGCTGGAACGGAGCGTCGTCCTCTCCCCGCAGGCTGGACAGAACACCTCGCCCCTGAACATGGTCCTCATCTTCCCGACATCGTGCAGGAGCAGGGACAGACACGCACGCAGCTTGGTCTGGCTGACGAGTCCATGCTCCGGCTCGCACAGGATTCCAGACAGCCGCCTGACCTCATCGATGATCTCCGACGGGAGGTGCCTGCCGTTCTGAAGGACATCGATGGAATGCTCCCAGATGTCCTTGTGCCCATCGCTGCCGAAGTCGGCCATCTCCTGGAGCTCCGGGACCATCTCTCGGAGCACGCCCATCCGCCTCCACATCGTCAGGCCGAAGGCGGCCCGACGAGACGTCACGACATGAGAGAACTCGTCCCTGAACCGTTCCACCGGGATCTCCAGGCGTCCATCTTCGCTCCATGCCTCGGACGCGGCATCGACCGTTGCCCGGGACAGGGATGCACCGGATGTGCACGCGAAGCGGACCACTTCCAGGATGCCCATCGGGCGAAGCCTGAAGTGCGAGACATCACCGATGTCGATGACATCTCCGGCCCTCATCTTCTTGAGATCTGCGAGCGGCGAGAACACTGGAAGATCACTCCGTAGGTGCCACACGGCCCGAGGCCGAATCCATATCGTATGGACATGGCATATCCTGGGTACCAGAGGTTGATCGCCATCGATGGCCACCCGCTGTACCTGCAGGGTGACTTCGAGGGCGAACCCGAGCACGTCCCCGAACCGAGGTTCTACGTTCAGGGTGGCCCCAGGGTCGTAATCTACTACCTCGGCGAGAAGATAGTCAAGGGGAGATTTCGTGTCCCGATGGGTCTCACGCCGGATCACAAGCTGGATCCAGCCCTCCAGGTGCTTCTGAGGGCGGCAGAGTGCCCCCTGTTGGACACCAAGATCAGCACCAACTACACCCTATCCAACTATGGGATCACGGCAGAGCACAACCTCGGGTTCGGGCACTACTCCAGGCTGGCCTACGAGAACGTCGGCATCACCGACCTCACGATCACCGTCCCCAACAAGGGGGCCGCCATCGCCGACATCCAGTTCTTGGCCATGGTCGCAGAGGCAGAAGCAGGTGTAGTCCCCAATCCGTCCGTATCATCCCTGATGAGGCGGAACATCGTCTCGGCAGACTGCGACGTGAGGCTGGAGAGCCCACAGTACGAGTGGGAGACGGGCCGATCCATGACCCTGAATGTCCGGAACAAGATCGATCCAATCGTCGTGTTGCGTGGCTACGTGAGCACGACCGATCAACCGGAGTTTATGGCCATGAGCACATCGGAGATATGGGGAGAGATCTCCTATTCCGTCGACCGAGGGACCGTCTACGACGAGCAGGCGAGCTTGCCGTCGGGGGGTTGGTTCGGGGTGAACTTGGCCATGGATTTCGCCGGTGTCGCGATCGCCAGGATCTTGCACCCGATCATGCAGGTGACGGATCAGACGATCAGGGGCACGGAGATGATGGAGAGGAAGACGAGGTTCCTGGCCGCATTCGCTACGCCCGCCCTGAGCTACACACTTGGGAAGTTCTTCGAATTTCCCGGCTCGTCATAGCAGGATCACTGGAGGTATCACGATGCCAATCAGCAACAACTTCTACGGCGTGTGGAAGCTCCTGCAGTGGTATGATCCGGACCTCGGGATCTATGATCCCTCGACGCCGGGGCAAGGCGTGTTCTACGTCGTCGAGAACGCGAGGATCGGCACCCAGCAGAACATCCAGAGCTCTCCGTTCGTCCAGGGCACGGCCCTTCCGGTCATCCTGAACGTTGGTGGATCCGTCGCCACGATCGAGCTCAACGCCCCACTCCTGGTGACTCCATCTCCGAGGACCGAGGACAGGACGACGGACACCGTGTCGGATGGCTACAGGATGTGGGAGGACCTGCTCGGTGGAACGGGTGTGACGGGGGCGTCACACCGGCCGTCAAGCCTGCTGAAGTCCGACTTCACGGCGGAGACCGGAGTCATCTTCGACCAGCTCAACTTCTCGGTCGATAGCCGACAGGGTGCCCGCTACACGATCGGACTCAAGGGAGATGCCAACTACCTATACGAGGAAGTGCTGTCGTCTGGAGAGGAAGTGCCGTCGTCTGGAACGGCCGGGATCTCGCTCGTCAACGGTTCGTCCGTGGACTCCGCTCACCCGGGCGTGTACGACACGCTCGGGGTAGCGGGAACGGGGTGGGCTGGACCATTCTGGATGCAGAGCGGAAGGATCCTCCCCTGTCGCGTCGGGACCTTCTACGACGTCATCGCTAAGGTGTATTACTACGACCGTGCCACCGGACAGTCCTCGCAGATCAAGGGTTACATGGAGAAGTTCCAGGTGTCGTACCGCTTCACCACCAACGGGTTCAACTACGTCGGGCAGCCCACTCAGAGGCAGATCCTCGGAATCTCCGGTCTGGAGGCCAAATTCAGCGGGACCATGATCTGGAGCTCCCGACAGCCGCCAGGATACCTCTACCCCTGGCAGGCCATGAACTCCTACGACGACCTGACCCAAGGACTCACGGCGAGCCAGAAGGCACCGGTGATCGGAGGAACCGACTACGCCACCTTCGGCGGCATCACGTGGGTGGGTGCCGCCACCTCGTTCGGCGTGCACATCCGCAATGGAGGGACCGTCGGCATCGAGCTGTGCCCGCACATTTCGATCGACCAGTCCCTCTTCGAGAACTCCACCCAGCAGATCAGCAACGACCTGCTGAGGACGGACTTCTCCGGTTTCGGATGGGTCACCGATCCGTCGCCGTTCAGCTAAGCGAACGGGAGGACCAACATGCCGATAGGGAACATCTACCTGTCCGAGTACCAGGTGGGACGGGTCTCGTTCCCATCCAGCTTGATAAACTGGGCCTCGGCAGGGGACCACATCGACGACACCAATGACGTGATCAAGATCGAGAACGCGACCGCATCCACGGCAGCGGCCCCACCGCTATCGCCGTTGGATGTCGCGTTCACGAGGTTCGACACCAAGGTCGATTCCAGGGCCCAGCCGGTCGAGTTGATCCAGGGCTGGCCGATGGCCAAGATCCTGGATTTCTCTGCCGCCACGTATGTCCACGAGATCGAACTGCCAGTCATCCTCACACCATCTCCGAATCCAGGAGTGGCGTTCCGCATCCGAACCAACGAGGTCGTCTTCTGGCTCGCATGGCTCAAGTACATGATGAGCACGTTCGATCGGGCGTCGTCCACGGAGGGGATCGAGTGCTCCGCCGTCGTGGAGAGGGCATCCTGCAGGGTGAGTCCGGACAGCATATCGCTCGGCCTGAGGATAGTGTCGAACCTGCCGCTCTCCTGGACCCTCGTGCTCTCACCCGGATACACCATCATGGGTAGACAGGCGGCCAGCCACGACACGTTCGTCTCCGTCGAGGACTACGCCACCGGGGTGTCTCCTGAGGCCTACAGGGGAGTCGGATTGAAAGACAGGTGGGGGATCACCTCGCTCAACATCGAAGCATCGACGAGTCAGCAGCAGTTGCTGACCAGCAGGAGCGGATACTTGGTCGCACCGTCTGGATCCGACTACCTCATACCGGACCAGATCAACGCCAAGATGGTCAGCTATGCCGGAAACATCGACGTCTTCGGACTCGTCGACGGACGGATCCTATACTACAACCCGAATGCTTCGGCTCAGACCGATCGGGCGTTCAGAATCGGAACGGCCACGACAGATCCCGGACTCAGCGTGTTCACCAGGGCGATGGCGAGCGGTGGCCTGTGCGTGTACGTCGGATCATACGATGGAGGACTCGGCACGATGAAGGGTGTGCCGATGCTGATGCTGCCGAGCGGAACAGCCGTGGGGACGACGGGATTCAAGGCTGGAAGGGGGCCAATCTCCATCTCCAGCGAATTCTCTGGTGTCGTGACGAACGCACCGTGGCAGGGCACTGGAAGACCCTTCTCTGCTCTGTGATCCAGATGATCGGTGAGGACATATGCCCATACTGAACGCATTCCTGAGCGTCTGGGACACTGCAATGCTCAGCGTCCCCTTGGATCCCACGCACGACAGCAGCGGCGTGGACGCCTGGAATGCGTGGATGGCTCCAGCCAAGTTCATCGTCAACAGCTTCTCGGTGAAGGAGGTATCCACCCTAGACTTCGACACATCGGTCGCCAAGGGGGCCCCGACTGGAAGCATGTGGTCGGTGGGAGATACGGTCTGGCAGGTGGACTTCAGCATTCCGTTCCTTGTGTGGGATCCACTCTACTTCTCCAGGAATGGCATCTCTCACACGTCGTTCCAGTCACCCGCCTTCGCCAACATGCCGGTGGTGGGAGGATACGCCTATCCGACGAAGGGGTTCATCCTTGCGGCGAAGAGGTACCTGCTCGGATCGGAGAGGATCAATCGCCCGCTCTGGGACGAGCATTGGGTGAACTCGATCTCGACGAAACCGGATTTCTTGGTGCAGAGGGTATCGATCGAGGTATCGGACAACAGGTCGATGCTGTCCGTCTCGTTGCTGTCGACCACCGATCCCAGGCACTACTTCAACACGCTCCAGACCCCGATGGTGGTCAGCCCGGGCCCTACGAGGGTCGCTCGCCCGTGGGACTTCTCGATCCCGAGCGACATTCAGGTCCTCGGATCTCCTCTGACCGCCTACTCCCATGGATACCAATCCATCCCCACCAGGACCGCCACGACTTCGATTCCGAAGAATGTCAGCTTCGTGACCGAGTGGTCCGTGAACATCGAATCTCAGATCACGAGATTCCGTTCGGTCGGGACTCCTTCTGGCAGGCCGATGTTCGGAGTCACTTCGCAGCAGTGCAGCGGAAGGTTGAAGTACCTACCACTCCACGTGTCGAGTCTCTGGTCGACATCGATCGTGGATTCGGGGGATCTATCATCCGCCCTTCCGACCGGATGGAGGACAGATTCTCAGTCCATGGAGATGATCCAGAGGTATGGAGGGCAGCTCTTCGTGTCTGGACATCCGAGCTATCTGGTGAATGGGTATCGGCCGGTGTTCCCGGAGATCGGTCTTCGCTATGGCTCCAACCCGCTATTGTACTACATCATCAGCCGAGATATGCTGGGGCCCGTGGGAGCCGCAACGGTGGGCTTCGAGGCCGCCGCTGGTGGAACGAACGCCGTGGTGGTGGACTACAAGACGCTGTTGGGGAAGGACGACGCAGAGGCCGAGTTCTTCAACGCTCTGACAAGTAGTTGACGACTCCCTTGGTCATGTACATCGGAAGGGACATCGTGACGGCGTAGACGATGGCGTCTCCCGCCGACATCTGCAGGTAGATCCTCTCGCCGCCGAGCATCCTCATCTCCACCCTCCCGCCGACGATCCGGTCGAAGTTCGTGTCGAGGACCACGGCGGTGCTGTGGGCCCCGAAGGCCTGTGCGAGGCGATCGATCGTCTGATATGGCGTGGCGAAGAGCATCTCTCCCGAGAGCTCACGCATCGCTGGCAGCAGGTGGGTGACCTGGGGGATCGTGACACCGACCTTCACGAGCTTCTCTTCCTCCGACTTGAGCACGACGATCCAATCCATGTTGTTGCCCTGGATTCCGTCGATCGAGACCTCCGTCCATTCCGCATCACGGAACGGCCGGAGTGCCTTCCTCAGCTTCTCCTTGGCGATCTTCACCCGATCGATGTTCATCCGTCATCCTCCGAGGATTCCAGGTGGACGAAGGTGGATCTGTGCAGGCCCGGGATCATCCCGTGCGACCTGATGGCGGTTATATGCTCAGGTGCACCGTACCCGACGTGCCTCTCGAAGCCGTACTGCGGGTAGACGTCGGCGAACCGCTCCATGATGGAGTCTCGCTCCGTCTTGGCGATGATCGATGCAGCGGCGACCGCTAGGCTGGTCGCATCAGCGTTGGGGAACCAGACACACTCGATGCCGTCCACCGACCCCGCCCAGAGAGGATTCCCGTCGAGCACGGCCACGCATTCGTCTGGATCGAGGTTGAGGCGGCCGATGGCCTCGATCATCACCCGCCTGTTGCACTCCTGTATGCCGATGCGGTCGATGTCCTCGGCGTCGAGATGGGCCACCGACCATACTATGCAGTGTTGCTTGATCTCATCAGCCACCTTAGCCCTCTTTGTTCGAGAAGAGAACTTCTTGCTGTCCTTGATCTCCAGACGAATGGCAGACGGAGACAGAACGACTGCCGCGGCGTAGATTCCTGCAGCGAGTGCCCCTCTTCCCACCTCATCAACACCGCACACGAAAGACTTTTTGTGCTCGTCCCTGATCGTGGCGTCGAATGATGCCAGTGGATGGAACATCTCGATCTCTCGGTCATCAAACAGGCGTAGCATCCATCTGCCCCGTTCTGAAGTGCTGGTTCTTTCCCACCGTAGCCGACTCACGCAGCACTCGTTCGAGCGGCCATCCTCGCTTGAGGCGTTGGTGGATGGTCTTTGGATTCAACCTCTCGTCTCAGCTCGCTCCTATGCTGGTTGAATCGTTTCTGGACAGCGAGCGAAGACCCGATATAGATCTGCCCCCTGACACACTCCCACGGCTGAAGCCGTGGGCTTGAACGGCGAATCGTCACCATGTTCCTGATCTCGTAGATGCCCATCAACGGAATCACCTCGTGTATGGATTCCGAAGATGGGCATCTATGACCCACCTCGTCGATGCCTCCATCAGAACTCGTAGACCGGAGCGTCCTCGCCACACTTCGGACAGATCGTGTCCGCCCTGTCCCGCTGCAGGAACTCCGATTCGTCCGCTTCGTACCCGCACGAGGGACACCTCACCCTGCTGTTGAGCTTGGCGGGCACGGAGCCCTCTCTCTTCACCGGTTCCTTGCGTCCACGTCCGAGCAGCTTGTCCAACCATCCGAACACGGTCCTCACCTCCGCTTCTCGATCGGTGAAGATCCGCCCGTCAAGCACCGACCCACCGTCGAGTGCTGCGGTGGGCCGATCGGCTCCTGACCCTGGATGTCGACGGATCTCCATCGACATCTTCGGCGTGAAGGGGGTTCGGACCTATGCCTCCTGACACACTCCCACGGCTGAAGCCGTGGGCTTGAACGGCGAATCGTCAGTCGTCACCATCGTCGCCGTCTCCATCATAGTACCCCAGGGCCTCGTACTCATCAAGGACGGCGAACGCTTCGATCATACCACGGCCACCATCCTCGGAGATCGACCTGTCGAACTCCTTCGTCTCCGCTTCGGTCGGGGCCCTCCCATCCCTACGATTCTCCCGCTTGAGCTTGATGGGGAAGTCGGGATCGTTCGGAAGCGACTGCTTGAACTCGTCGGCGGCGATGACCGGCATCGTCAGGGCGAAGACCCGCTTGCAGGAGTTGCACCGGACGACCACGTTGATCATGCCGATGAACTTCGGCATGACGCCGAGGACCCACTCCTGGTGGAGCTTCGCACGGCACGACGGGAATGGGCACTTGCTGGGGAACTGGTTCTGTCCCTCGACGGGTGGCATCATCTCGTCAAACTCCCTCCAACGACAGGTCTATCGCCACGATCTCGCACGCCTCCGACATCGTCGGAAGTCTGGATGGAAGCATCCTACCCACCTTGACCTCCACGGGCCACCTCTCGATGGCTATCCGGAACAGGTCCACGAGGTGGTCCCTGGGAAGGTCGGTGCGACCGAGTCGCTCACCTTCGATCTCTGGAACGTCGATCCAGGAGGCGTCTGCGACGTGGGATGCGATTCCGTGGACCCTCGTGCACAGGATGGGCTTGCCAACTCGGCAGGATTTCGCCAGGACGGTGGGCCATCCGCATCCGGTTATCGGGACGTCGACGACGAGGTCGGCCCGCAGTATCATGGCATCCACCTGGTCGGCGTTCGGAATCCCGATCGGAGAGATCCGGTCACCGATTCCGTCCCTGCCACACCTCCTCGCCACGGCCTCCACGGAACGAAGGCAGTCGTGCCGAGGCACGTCTGGGCTGGACAGCACCAGGTTGGTAGCCTCCGTCCACGGCGATCTCATCCAGGCCTCGCAGAAGGCCTCCACGGACAGCCAGTCCCTAGACCTGGCGTGGAGGTACGCCGTCATCCCCGCCCGTTCGGCCTCCGATGGGAGCTCCATTGGATGGATCGACACGTTGGGCTCGACGAGCATCACGTCCTCCACCCCGACCCGGGACATGCGATCGACGAACCCGGGTTCCGTTGTGAGGACGCGGTGGCACCTCGATCCGAAGGTCGTCCAGTCGACGCCCACCGTGGGGTCCGGCACGAACAGGGCGACCCTCCTCCCGCTTCCTATGGCAGATTCGACGGCCCCGCCCACGGCGAGGATGGGTGCCAGGGACGTCACCGTGAGTTCGGAAGCGAGGCGTTCGATCTCACCGATGGATGCACCGCTTCCCACCAGCTCGAGCTGCACGGACGTCCTTCCGATGGACCGCAGGGAAGCCACCTGGTCCCTGCCGACCATCTCCGAATCTCCGCTTCCGGCCCTCTGGAGCCACAGGATCTCTCTCATCTCTCGGTGCGGCCTCCTGCCCCATCGGAGGCCTCGAAGGCCGCCTGAGGCCCATCCTGGCCCAGCGAGGGGGCATCCTGCGATGGGGACGGTCCCAGGTGGGCCGCCACGGCGGCACGGATGTCCTCGATCGTGCCAGAGAGCGTCACATCGGGCATCCCCGGTGGGAGAACCTGGTACGACAGGGGGCCCGCATCAGGTGGCCTCTCGTCCGAACTCAACAGCCTCCTGAGCTTGCCCGTCAGCTTGTCGAACTCCACGAACGTAGGCATCTCATCACCTCACGATTGCAGGGAAGTCCATCCGTCTGATGTCGCCTGGATCACGACCCACTCCTCCTCCTGCAGGAAGACCCTCACACGCCTCCTGGAGTGGTTGGAGAGGTACTCTCCCTGATCCCTGAGGTCGACCACGATGGAGTAGTCCTTGCCCTCGTGGATCCTGGACGTCCGGCCGACCCTCTGCTTCAGCTTCCCGGCCGACTTTCCGGCATGGCACAGGATCAGCACCTTCAGCTCGACGAGATCCAGTCCCTCGTCTCCGATCGGGGTGGCGATCAGGACAGGCAGCTCACCGGACAGCAGGTCCTTGATCGCTTCCTTCTTCTTCGTCTTGGGAGTCTTGGCACAGATGAACCTGCTCCCGGGGATGAGTTCCTCCAGGGACTTTCCGTGAGGGATCTCCTGCACGAGCAGCAGCGTCGGACCGATGGGGGAGAGCGTCGTCGCCAGCTCGGAGATCATGCGATTCCTCGGCTCGCATCGCACGATGCAGTGCTTCACGACCTCCTGGTACGTGTCCATCGGGATCGGCGGAATCATCGAGCTGGGGACCTCGGCCACGAACACGTAGGGCCTGGACAGGAAGCCCTCACGGATCAACTCGGAGTGCGTCTTCTCGTAGATGACACGTCCGAACGAGGCCGTGATGAGCATCCCGGTGTTGTCCTCACGCCACGGCGTGGCCGAGAAGGCGAACCGATAGTAGGCCGCCTTCGACTTCTTGAGGACCTCCTGCCAGATGAACGATGCTGCACGGTGGCAGTTGTGTACCACGCACCCATTGGCGATGAAGTTGTTGTTGTCTTCCACCTCCAGGCAGTAGACATCCTGCCTAGATTCGGATTCGCTTGCAGGAGATACCCCTCTGACTGGAATCCACCTCAGAGGTGAATCTTCCACATCCCTTGGAGTCATCGTCTCGATGGTGTCACGATACTCTGGTGGAACCTTGCGACTCATGCACATCGGCACGAATGGAGCGACTAGCTCGAAGAACCTCGGGGTAGTATCCTTCGAGATGTCCAGCACCCACCCCTTCGCAGTTTCGTTGGGCAACGGGTGTAGTCCGAACTCACGCAGCTTGGAACAGAGGGCGTCGACCTCACCCTTGTTCATGGAGTAGATGTTGAGCCTTGGTCGGTGACAGACCGTGCCGAGACTTCCGTCGTCGCAGTAGAAGAACGAGAGTCCTCTTGGAGTGAGCAAACCGATCCGCTCGATGCGGCTGAGCCTTCTGATGCGGGCCAACTCTGGAGACGATCTCGTCACACCCCTCCACTCTTTCGCTCCGGTATATCCCGACAGCACGTCATCCTTGATCCAGTATCCAATCGACTCGAAGTACCTCATCTTGTACCTGAGGTAGCTCACATCCTTGTCGGCGTGCGTGGCTCTATATCGCCACGACAGACACGTCCTATGTCCAGGGGCTATGTTGCCGTCGCCTAGCGAGCTTCCGATTGCCACCTCCATAGCCTCTGACGATAGACCGTTGCAGGCCCTGTTGTCCTTGAAACCGGGTGGCGAGAGGAGCATTTCCCCACGCTCGATCTCTCCAGCGGGTTTCCACCCATCGGGCGTCATGATCAAGTGGTTGGATGTGCAGGTGATGGTTCCAGAAGATCCGAGGCCGATCCGGACGACATCATGAAGTGGAGGCTTCCTGATGTGGCCGATGACCCTTTTCGGTTCCATCATCTGTGTCTCGATATTCCACGACATGACGTCGCCGGAATAGCCACTATTGACGAGGGACGAGATGGTCTTCGTGGTTCCATCCGGCATAAGGACTCTGGTCCTGCCCGCAAAGCACTCATCGCAGATGACGACCCTCGCTCCCTCGATGAGTGTCCTGATCTCATCCTGCTTCGTCCTGACGAACCCAAGGTCCTCTGATCGGTCGGGATCTTCGGTGTTGCGACG
>Ga0172362_10004745_pt1 | contig 11794 bp, 8 predicted proteins | sample LakKivs1_kivu2a2_FD_114534 | JGI IMG/M metagenome (GOLD analysis project Ga0172362, IMG submission 114534) | Sediment microbial communities from Lake Kivu, Rwanda - Sediment s1_kivu2a2 | ecosystem: Environmental > Aquatic > Freshwater > Lake > Sediment | place: Rwanda: Western Province, Lake...
GACGTTGTTAATCGGAAGCCGGGTCACCTCATCGTAGATGGCACCCACGTAGCTGCCCAGCGTGTGCGCTTCGCGCGGATATAGGTTGAAGCTAATCAGGACGGTCTCGTCCGGAACCAGGTCAACACTCGTATGGTCGCTGGTGTAGTTGACCTTGCTCGCCACCAAGTAATACTCGCCGACGGGCAGGTCCTGGAAGCGGTACTCCCCCATGATATTGGTTTCGGTGCTGCCGATCGGGCCGTTGGCGTTGGACACCGAAACCACCGCGTTCGCAATCGGCACCCTCGGGGTGATGCCAGCGTTGTAGACGAATCCACCCACGCTCCCGAACAGCGGCTGGGAGGGCGCAGAGGGGAATACCCGGAGCAAGCCTGCCGCGTCGCCCCCACCGTAGGTGTCGCAGACGAAAACCGTCCCGTCAAGGGCAATCGTCAGGTCGCTGGGGGCAACCAAATGGTTGCCCGTCGTTCCGCGAACACCGTCTCCAATCTGCCCGATGTAGAACCCGTCGGGGTCAAAAATCTGAATCCGCCGGTTGCCCGGGTCGCAGACATAGAGGTTGTCGGTTTTCGGGTCAACCCCCATACCGGACGGCCCGCCCTGGTCAAGGTCGGGGTCCTCCAACCCTCCGTCAGGGTTAAGCGGCGGCCCCCAGGAGAAGCTGCCGGGAAGCGAACCCGCCGGGATACCGATGATGCGCCAGTAGCCGTAGTTGTTGCCCGCCAGCCCGCCCACGGAATAGGTGAACGGTGCGATTGTCTTGTCCACGGTGAGGCTATTGAAGCCCACAAAGTCGGTCTCCACGGTGTAGTCCTGAACATAGAGGCGCTGGGTATCGGTGCGGCTCTGGGGATAGACATTGGCGAAGGCAAGCTGTCCAAGCGCACCTACGCCATCGTCAAAGCCCTCCCAGAAGAAGGGTGCCGTCAACGTCCTTCCTGGCCCCCCCTCCGGGTCTTCCAAGAATATTTCCCTACCACGATTAGGTGAGACAAGATAGCCTTCGTGCGGGTCGAAGAAAATCATCACCTGCGGATAGGCAATGGGCAGCTGGCCATCAGGGTCAATATCATAGATGCCCACTATCGCCCCTTCACGCGTGACATCCATGTCGTAGGTGTAATAGAAGGGGAGGTCGCCCGGTTCATCGGGCAGAGGGGTACATGGGTATAAGCCGTAGCGGACGTAGTCGGCTATTCGCGGCAGGGGGTAAAATTTAAGTCCGGCATAGGGGTTATCTGCCTGCTCAATCGTGACTACGTCATCCAGATTGGGCGCATAGATGACGGCAATGCCGCCCCAGGTCCCCGCGGTGAATGGGTTTACGTTTATCACCGGGTAATCGGGGAAGGGGTAGCGCGTTTCGTCACCGTCCTCCGGCATCGGGTCGGGCGGAATCACATTCACCGCCTGGATGACGGTCCAGCCAGCAAAGCCCCCTGTCACCACGTTCACGAAGTTGCCAAGCTTGTCAAAGCAATAAAGCGCGCCAGTGTCAGCGACATAAACATACCGCCGCCCCACGGCTACGCCCCGCAAGTCGCCATAGTTGGCGCCACCGGGAAGCGTAAAGTCGCCAGTGAAGTATGGCGTCTGCTCCTCCGGGTCACCGCCCGGAGGCGCGCCCGGGGGCGGAAGCGGAGAGAATCCACCCGGCCCCTCAGGGGGAGGTGCACCCTCATCGCCCCCGCCGCCACAGGAAGCGGCCGCTGCGAACAGAGCCATGACAATGACCATCGCCAGCCTGATTATGAATCGTCTCATAGTCCCACCAACACCTTAGTGACCATTGATTCCACTGCCACCTGTGGCCAGGCCCCTTTATCCAGCCGGTCCCCCTCCGCCCTCTGGCGTTTGCAGCGCGGAGATGCTGAAGTCCGTCTGCCGGACTCCGCCGGGACCGATGTCAATCGTCTTAGATTGCGGCGTGAAGCCTGTTATCGGGTTGCCCGTGTCGTCCACCACCACCGCGGTCACGGTAATCCTCCCGGCAGGAACAACCAGGATGTAGTTGTGGCCCGGGTTGGTGCGTTCGTTCTCGTCGTAAGTCGGATACACATATCCTGCGATATCCCCGCCGAAGTAGTACTCGCCAGTAATCGTCCACTGCAGGTCAATATTGATGGTCTCCAGGTTACCGTCCGCATCCTGGTAAGTGACTTCCTGCTGGAAATTCCCCACTTTGCCGTGCAGCACTCCACAGCTCAGGTCGGCCAGTGCCGGGTCGCGCGGAGCCAGGTCATCACTATCTGCCGTGCTGATAAACGGGTACATCAGCGACACCTGAGCATCCTCTCTGAAGTCGCGCGATATCGTGTCCTCACCCAGGTGCGGGAGCTGCAGCCAGAAGAACTGGCCGTTATGGTACTTTGACGACAGCACCGCGCCGCGCAGAATGACAATCACCTCGTCGTTCAGGTTGAACCCCTGAGTGGTCCAGTTGCCGGTGTTCACCGTCACCGAGGGTACTCCGTCGGTACCGGCATGGTCCGCATACATGAACTTATGGTTGAGGTGCGCGCCCACCTGAGCCCAGACGGCGGTCGGAGGCTGGTTGACGAAGAAGGCTGCCGTGTATCCTTCTTCCTCCTGCGTGCCCTCCATACCCGCCACCAGAGCATCATACACCAGATTCTCATCGGCATCGCCGTAAACACCGATGTCGTTGAGCGTCAGATACAGCGCGCGTTCACCTGCCGGAGCCGCACCGGCGGCGCCCTGCAACCACTGAATAACGTGGTTGGCCATCGTGAAGTCCGAAAACTGCTGCACCGCCGCGATCACAATTGCAGATGCATCCAGTTCCGACATCAGAATGTCGCGGGGATTATCTGTCGGGCCGAAGTAGACCTCAATCTGCCCAGTGCCCCCGGCCACCGAAAACGCGTGCTGCACCGCATCGCGCTTCGCCGCCCCGAACTTCCGCTCTACGAACATCTGATTGAACTGGTTCGTGAACGCTTCGGCGACTCTGCTGTCGTTAATCACCAGCACATCGCCAATCGTGCGCTCGCATCCCTCAACTTCGTAGTTGTAGCTCCCCAGCGCGACCTTCGCCCGGTCTACAATCATGAACCGGGCATGCATCAGTCTGGGCGTGCCGTCGTTGTCGGTGACGATTTCAATGTTGCTGTTATTGCGCAGCGGGTTGAGCAGCTGCTGGTAAAAGGGGCGATAGAGCGGGTCATCGAAATAGGCCTTCTCAGTGACTATCCGGATGTGCGCCGTAGCAGACTTGGCGAGAAGAGCATCCACGAACGCCTGCCGGTTAATCCGCATCACCGCCACATCAAGACTCGTCTGCGCCTGCGTTATGAGGTCAAAGACCGGGTCCCACTCCTTAGGGTCATCGGTGAAATCAAGTGTGCGGTAGGTCCGGTCAACTGTATGCACCGCGACGCCCGGGAACACGTCGTAAACCTTGGCAGTGCTGGTTCCGTCACCGCCGCCCGGCGCTGGACCCCGCGTCTCGTCCCCGCCGCCCCCACAGCCGACGAGAAGGAAGGATGCCAGGAGCATCAAACCGACTGTTTTCCGGATTACTCTGGCAAGCGACATTGTTCCCTCCAGATAGAAGTCAACCCAGTTATTATCGTGCACATATGTTGCGCGTGTCAAGGAACGCCCGATTCCGCACGAGCGTACGCACAACCCATTATACCCAGTTTGCAGGCCTGGCCAAACACGGGACGCCTACCCCATCTGGCGCCTGCAATGCCCGCCAGGAGAATGCACCCAAGCTGCAGAGACGCGCTGCAGCCCCGAGCTTTGGCGGCGCGACTGCTGCCAGCCAGCTGGCAGCGGGCTGATTACCTCTGTCCAGACCAGACCCGGGAACGGGCGGCGGCAACTGCGGCGCGGCCTGCTGCATCCCGCGGGAGAACAGAGCGTCCCTTCTGCGGGCTAGGCGAGATTACGGGCCTTGAGCTCAGAATACTTATTGATGACCTCTGCGTTGAGCTTCTCCGCAAAGGTACGAACTACCTCTGCCCCCGACCGCCGTAACCGCTCGCACAGCCGCTTCCTCTCCTTCAGATAGAGCAGTGCTGATGCATGGCGGTACAGGTCTTTCTCGGTGGCCAGAGGCTTCACCGCCGCCGCATAAAGCAGGGGGTCGTCCATCATGATGATGACAACCTGGTGTTTTTTCGCCAAGGAAGCGAGTGCGTGGATAGCGCGGCGCCCGCTGATGCTGTCGGATATTTCAGTGAACACGAAGAGCAGCGACCGCTTCGCATGCCGCCGGGCAATGAAGGAGTGCAGCGCCACGAAGTCGCTCTCCGTGTGGCGAGGGTAGAATGGATAGAGATCCGCAAGCACGTCCGGACGGCGCGTGGGCTTGGAGTAGAACCGAATCTCGCGGTCAAACAGCACCAGGCCCAGCCGGTCGCCTTCCAGGCGCAGAGCGTAGCTGAACTGTGCAACCGCGTCCAGACACCGATCAAATCTGGACTTGCCGTGGATTCCCGCGAACATCAGGCGGCCCCCGTCTAGTGCAACGATGACTTCCCGGTCCCGCTCCGCCCGGTATTGGCAGACAATCGGGCGCCCGGTGCGGGCGGTTGCCTTCCAGTTCATCTTCCCGTAATCATCGCCCGGCTGGTAATCTCGCAGGGTGTCAAAGTCGGTCCCCTCGCCCAGCATTCTGATGGCGTGCTGTCCCCGCCTGTAAGTCCGCTGGCGATGGAGAAACGGATTGAGCGACAGGTAGTCTGAGATGTGGGGGAAAACCCTAACCGTTTCCCGGGCGTCGTATCTGCGCGCAATGAACCACAAACCCAGCCTGCTGGTATAGCGCAGAAAGCTAGGCCCCAGGCCAATCTCTCCACGCACTGCGGGGGTGAAACTTACCGAAAGTCTGGCCTCTCCCCCCCGTGCGAGCGAAAAGGCCTGTGTCTTGAACCGTTTCTGGAAGTGGCTGTAGGAATGCTCGTCCACCGTCCCCGAGAGGCGGCGGGCAAGCCGGTTACGGATGATTATCGTATACTCCCCCGCAAGGTCCACCGCCCAGATATTGGGGGCCTCGCGGGACACTTCGGGCCCGTCTTCAAGACGACTGAAGATATAGTCCACAAGCAGCAGCAGCAGCAGCGCACCATTCGCCCCCCAGAAAAGCGCATAAGAGAGAGGCAACGCTCTGCCCGTGATGAGAAACGGCATAGTAAGCAGCACCAGGAGACCGTAATTGCGCGAAGGGATGCTCATACGCGCAGGGATGAGAGCTTGCGGCGCATCCGCTCGTCAACGCGGGACAGGAAGGCCAGCACCTGCGCCACGGCCTGAAACAGCTTCGGCGGGATAAGTTCGTCGATTCCCACTCTGTAGAGAGCCTGGGCCAGCAACCGGTCTTCGTAAAGGGGGACTTCCCAGCGCAGCGCCTCACGCTTGATTCGCTCTGCCATGTACCCCTTACCCTTGGCGATAACGCGGGGCGCCTCAAACTCCGGTTCATAGAGCAGCGCGACCGCGTATTCGGTGGGGTTCGTGACCACGACGTCTGCCTCTTTCACCCGGTGAATCATCCGCCGCAGGGCAATGGCGCGCGCGAATTCCCTGAGTCGCCGGCGCACCAGGGGGTCTCCCTCCTGTTCCTTCAGTTCATCCTTGACCTCCTGCCGGGTCATCCGAATCTGCTTCTCAAACTCAAACCGCTGGTAGGCGTAGTCCAGAACCGCCAGAATCATCAGCACGGCGGAGCAAAGCAGGCCGATGCGCAGAGCGATGCGCAAGACGTAAAGAAAGGATGCAGAAGGCGACAGGTCGGTTAGTAGCAGCAGGCCCGGGGCCTCCTGCCGCAGGACCGAAAGCGCAATGGCCCCCACCAGGATAATCTTCAGGAAGTTCTTGAACGTGTCAAAGACCGCCCGGAAGGAGAACAACCGCTTGAAACCCGAAACTGGGTTGATGCGGTCAAGCTTCGGACTCACAGGGTCGGCTGAGAATACGAATCCCACCTGAGCCACCGAGGCCAGCAAACCTCCGGCGAAGGCGACCAGCAGCACGGGCGCTAACACTATCAGGACAACCGTCAGAGTCATCTGGGCGATTGCGGGAACCGTAGCGACTGTAAGCTCGATCTCACCGGCACTTCCCAGAAGGTGTTCCACAAATCTCCGATACTCCGCGTCCATGAACCCGCTGGTCAGATAGAGCGTTGCGAATACAAGGAACAGAGACACTGCAGACACAATCTCCACGGAACGCGCAACCTGGCCCCGCTCGCGAACCCGCCGGCGCTTTCGCGGCGTTGCCGGCTCAGTACGGTGTTCCTCCGCCATCCCGCGCTACCCTTTGACAAACATCAGCACGTCCTGGAGTATTCTCGTGCTTCCCCGCTCAAGCACGACTCCGTAGGCCATGACCGCTGAAGCTAGCATGAACAGGCCGAAGGCAATTTTCACCGGGATGCCGACGAAGAACACGTTCATCTGCGGCATGATGCGCGCAATGATGCCCAGAGAGATATCGGCGAGGATTAAGAAAGCCATCAGCGGCGCCGCCAGCTGAAACGCAATCAGAAAGAAGTCCTGGCAAACACTCACCACATCCGCCACTGACAGCGCCGCTAAAGCTACGCGCCCGGGCGGTGCCAGCAGTAGGGAGCCGTGCCAAGTGGCTATCATCCCGTGATGCAGATTCAGATTGAGGAAGAGCAGCATCGCCAGTGTAAACAGAAACTGCGCAACCAGTGAAACCTGCTGCTGGCTGGCGAAGTCAAACACATTGACTACCGCAAAGCCCATCTGGTAGCCGATATGTTCGCCTGCCACGTGGAAGGCAGCGAAGATGAAACTGACGAAAAAGCCCAGGATTAGCCCTATTCCCAGTTCGGTTATGAGCGCCGGCACGTAGATTGCCGCATCCAGCAGGCTTGAATCCACAGAAGGAGAGTTTACGGTGATGAAGATGAGCGCAAGAAAGAACGACAGGGCTATTTTGAGCGCCGGCGGCGCGTTACGGGACGAAAACAGAGGAACAACGAAGATGAACGCGCTGACGCGTGCAAAGTAAAGAGTGAACAGCGCGAGCTGCGCCGCGCCAAGGTCAAACAGCGTCATCTACCCCTACCCCCGAGGCCCCGCCGGTTCCGGAGCCAGAACTGCTTAGCCGAAGATGTTCCTGTAGATGAAGGAAAAGAGAAAGGTCACAATCAGAAACGTGTATCCCAGGCGGGAGAGAAGCTGCCGCTTCTTCTCCTCAATGCCGACCGCGCCACGGTAAGCGTCGCCCGCGCTCCCGGTAATGGCCGCGCCCAGCCCCTCGCTCTTTGTGTTGAGCGAGAGCGTGAGCACTATCATCGCGACGCTTATCGCAGCGATGATGAGAAAGAGTATCACGCCAATGAATCCGCCCACATGAACCTCCGGTGCCCAGCATTGTAGCAGATACATCCCGCACCGGCAACCACACCGCAGCGGGCACAGAGGCGTCTGGTAAAATGCTCCCGCTCGTGTTAGACGCGCTATCAGACCGCCTGCAAAGAATCCTTACGGGTTTCCGCAGCCGCGCGCGCTTGAGCGCAAGCGAGGTAGAGAGCGGACTGCGTGAGATCCGCCTAGCGCTGCTGGAAGCAGACGTCAATTTGAGAGTCGCCCGCTCATTCACCGACCGTCTGCGCGAGAAGCTGCTCGGGGAAAGCGTTGCCCGCGCACTCACCCCAGCCCAGCAGATAATCAAGATGGTCTACGAGGAGCTTTCGGAAGCGCTTGGCGGCGAGGCGGCAGGTGTCCTTGCAGGCAAATCCTACGCCGGGCAATTCTCCCCCATGATGCTGGTTGGGCTCCAGGGCTCCGGGAAGACCACAACGGCGGCCAAGCTCGCCCTGAGATTCCGCACGGAGGGGCAGCGGCCACTGCTAGTAGCGCTTGACCTCCAGCGGCCGGCCGCGGTGCAGCAGTTGCAGACATTGGCCGCCCAAGTTGGCGTCGCCTGCTATGCCGCATCTGTGGCCTCCCCGGTGGAGCTCGCCGAGGCTGCGCTGCCGCGTGCGCGGAAGGATGGCTTTTCACCGCTGGTCTTTGATACCGCCGGCAGGCTCCAGATTGACGACCAGCTGATGGACGAACTGGTGGCTGTCAAAGCAGTGGTTCACCCGGTTGAGGTGTTCTTGGTGGCCGACGCGATGACGGGACAGGAAGCCGTGAACATCGCGAGCACCTTCCAGCAGAAGGTCGGCCTTACCGGGGTGATACTTACTAAGTTTGACAGCGATACTAGAGGGGGCGCTGCGCTCTCCATCCGTGAATCGGTGGGTGTTACCATACGCTACGTCGGAACCGGCGAGAAGATCGACGCCCTTGAAGCGTTCGTTCCCCAGCGGTGGGCCAGCCGCATCATGGGAATGGGAGATGTGCTAACTCTTATTGAGAAAGTAGAACAGGCAGTGGAAGCTGAGGATGCTCTCGCCATCGAGCGGCGCCTGATGAAGGAGCGGTTCACACTGGACGATTTCCTGAGCGTGTTGGAGCAGACACGGAAGCTGGGACCGCTGTCGCAGATGCTGAAGCTGCTTCCGGGCTTCCGGCTCACCGAAGAGCAGATTGCGCTCGGAGAGAAAGAGCTGAGCAAGATCAAGGCCATCATCCATTCAATGACGCAGGAAGAGCGAACAGAGCCCGGGGTTCTTAACGCGAGCCGGCGGCGGCGGATTGCTGCAGGCAGCGGGACGGCAGTTCAAGACATCAACCGCTTTATGCAGCAGTTCAGAGAAATGCAGAGACTGATGAAGCACCTGAAGCAGGGAAGGCTGCCGCTTGCCGGGCTGCTGGGGCGGCTCAGTTCCTGAACACGCCGCCCGCGGCGGCAAACCACTCTGCGGTCACCGCCAAGCCATGCTCCCACGATACGCTGGGCGACCAGCCCATAGCTGCGTGCGCCTTTGACCAATCAAGGTGAACCAGGCGCTGGTCAGCGGGGCGCGGCGCGGCATGTTGTGGCGCTAGTGTGTACCCCGTGAGGGAGGCTAAGCGAGCGAAGATCTCATTCACCCGGCGCGGGTGGTTAGTGGCGATATTGAATGCGCGTCCATCCGCACCGCCCTCCAGAACCTGCGGACAATCCGCCGCCCGGGCTAATGCTTCCACTACATCGCTGACGAAGATGTAATCCTTCGCCTGCTCACCGTCGCCGTGAATCTCCACCGGCTCACCTGCCAGCATGCGGTTGAGGAAGATGGCGATTACTCCGGCTTCGCCCAGCGGATTCTGGCGGGGCCCGTAAACATTGCCCAACCGCAGCGAGACGGTTTCCAGTCCCCTAAAGCAGGCGAAATGGTAGCAGTAGTACTCCAGCGCGAGCTTGGCAATTCCGTAGGGCGCGAGCGGCTCCTTGCGTGAAGTCTCGGTGTAGGGCAACGCATCATGGACGGAATACACGGCGCCGGTGGAAGCGAAAACCAGGCGGCGCACGCCGCTTGCCGCCGCGGCCTGCAGGACGTTGAGTCCGCCGGCGATGTTGATCTCCGCATCGCGTCGCGGGTCTCTAGTGCTCTCGGAAACACTAATCTGCGCCGCGAGATGATAAACCAGCTCCGGCCGGAAGTTCTGCAGCACCGCAGTGAACTCAGCCGAGCAGACGTCGCCTTCAACAAACTCCGCCGCAGCAGCGACGAACTCGCGGCGACCGGTGCTGAGGTCATCCACCACCAGCACCTCGCCGCCCTCCGCCAACAGGCGGTCAACCAGATGGCTGCCGATAAAGCCCGCGCCGCCGGTGACAAGTGCTTTCACGCGTGAAACTCTCCGCTGAAGATGCAGCCGCTGCGCCGGAAGTTGCACACGCTAGGCCTCCAGCAGTTCCCGGACGCGCCCGGCCAGCTCAGCGAGGGGCACTGCCACTTGCTTGCCTTCCTGGCCAAACTCCGTCCGCAAGTCCTTGAGCTGAACAACCGGCGGCTCAGCGGCGAGCTCGTCTTCACCGGCAACCACCGCGAGCGGGATACCCACCTTGTCGGCGTATTTGAACTGCCGGGAGAGTGTGCGTCCACTTCGGTTGCCGGAAGGCAGCCACATTTCGCTCGGCACACCTGCTTCGCGGAGCAGCCGGGCGATCCGTGCAGACTGGGAAACCAATGAATCGTCAAAGACGGTCACAAGCACCTGGGCGGTGGATTGCGCCGCGGGCACGCCGCCGTCCAGGCCCAGCAGCTCCATCGCGTCCAGCAGCCGGTCAACTCCCACCGACATACCAACGCCTGTGATGGATGCAGTACCGTATCTCTCCAGCAGGTTATCGTAACGGCCTCCGCCGCCTACACTGCCGAGAGATTCCGCGCCCGCAAGCTCAATCTCGCAGACAAAGCCGGTGTAGTAATCCAGCCCCCGCGTCAAAGAAGGGTCTGCGACCAGACTCTCGGGAGGCACTCCGTCCTCAATTGCCCGGCCAAGCAGGGGGCGCAGCAGCGCCCCCAGCCCCTCTCTGTCGTTCAGTGCGTTCAGCAGGCCGTCCGCCGCCTCCTCCGGTATCGCCACCTCCTGCATCCGTTCATATTCCAGCGCCGAGTCGAAATCCTGAAGCAGCAGTTTCCCGGTAAGTTCCGCCCGCACCTTCTTCTCGCCCTGTCGGCGCAACTTGTCCAGAACGCGGAACACATCTTTTTCCCGCTGCCTGTCCACGCCCAAAGCCTCAAGCTTCTGCGAGAGGTAATGGCGGTCGTTCAGGCGGAACACGAAGCGGTTGAGCTCCAAGCGTGATAGAGCCTGTGCGAAGGCTACCAGGATTTCTACTTCTGGCTCCCACGGGGCAGCGCCGACGATGTCGGCATCAAGCTGCACAAACTCGCGGTAACGGCCGGCTTTCGGCTTGTCAAACCGCCACACCGGGCCAACTTGGTAGCGCTTGAATGGAAGCTGGAGCTGGTTGAGGTTGGCGGCAACCGTCCGCGCCAGCGAGACGGTGAAATCGTAGCGCAGGCCGATGCTAGTGTTCTCCAGGTCAGAGAAGCGGTAGATCTGCTTGTTGGCATCCACCCCCATGTCCGAAAGCAGAATCTCCTCCCGCTCCAGGGCCGGTGTCTCAAGGGGGGCAAAGCCGTAGAGAGCCAAGACCTCGCGGAAGACCTCCACAATCCGCTGGCGCAACCGGGCGCGCGGGGGCAGGAGGTCCTGAAACCCCCGCAGAATCCTCGCTTTTGCCCGTTCGTCCGGCATTTGAGATCGCCAACACCAGCATAGGGAGGGAGGGGGTCGAACCCTCGACCTCTGGTTCCACAGACCAGCGCTCTAGCCAACTGAGCTACCTCCCCCTGTAAACTAGTCATTATACCAAGCTGCGCGCGGAAGCATCGCTAGAAGGTGGCGTGCGGTATCATCTACCTGCCGATGGTAGAAAGACGCCTGCACAAGCGCCCACTCACCCGCAAGGCCGGAACCACCGGCAATGTTCCCGGCGAGGTGCTTGATTGTATCGCCAGCGAGCTAAACGAGCAGCAGCTGGCTGCCGTAACGGCTCCAGAGAAGCAAGTGCTGGTGCTCGCAGGAGCCGGTTCCGGAAAAACACGGGTCATTACCTACCGTGTCGCCTACCTCCTTGCCCGGGGGGTGAATCCGCGCAGCATCCTGCTGGCCACTTTCACCAACAAGGCCGCAAGGATGATGCTGCGGCGTGTAGAGGAGCTGACGGGCATCCCGCGGCGGCGGATTGAGGGCGGGACTTTCCACCACATCGGCCACATGCTGCTGCGGCGGCATGCGGAGGCTATCGGCTTCCGGCGCGACTTCACCATTATTGATGAGGAAGATGCCGCGCAACTGATGAAGGCTGTGCGCAAGGACGTGCCGGTGAATCTCACTGA
>Ga0172362_10004750_pt1 | contig 11791 bp, 11 predicted proteins | sample LakKivs1_kivu2a2_FD_114534 | JGI IMG/M metagenome (GOLD analysis project Ga0172362, IMG submission 114534) | Sediment microbial communities from Lake Kivu, Rwanda - Sediment s1_kivu2a2 | ecosystem: Environmental > Aquatic > Freshwater > Lake > Sediment | place: Rwanda: Western Province, Lake...
AACTTATATAGGAAAAATAAGAGCTTGTGTAATAATGACGAAGTTGTATAAACATTTTTAAAATGGATATTTTGGATACTGAACCCACTTTTTTGGAGAATACTTATGCACTCGGTGGCTGTGTATGTCCGTATGTGCCCAAACTTAAAATCATCGATAGGTATAGGACTACTTCCACGCAATAAACGTAGACGACTACCAAGTCCTGCAAGGTTAGGGGTTGTCAGAATTAAGACTCCGTCTTTTTTGAGAACTCTGTTGATTTTCTTCAAAGCTATTTGTAAGCTGCGTACGGATAAGTGTTCAAGTACTTCACAAAAAAGAACTATATCAAAATATTCATCCTGAAAGGGAATTGGATCTTTTATAAGATTACATAATTCAAACTTTATACCTTCCCCATCGAAGCGTTTTTTCCAATGATATACTTCTGGTCTCCTGATGTCAATTCCAAAGACTTCATAGTCGAATAGCTTTTTGACTAAAATACTTAAATGTCCATACCCAATACCGACATCTAACACCATTAGTCTCCTTGGCGATTTTGGTATAACTTTCAAAATTTCGATATATCGGGAAAACTGATCACGCATATAGATTATTTCTCTTTGAATCGCTGGCATACCATTAATTAATAATCTATTGGGGATTTCTCCCTTCCATCTTGAAAAATATTCGTCTAATATATCATGAACTACTTTAAGCTCGAAGATTTTTGGGGATAAAAGTTTTTCCTTACACATTCCTTATTCACTTAGTAACTCAAACAGTTTAATATCAATTTCGAAAATACTAACCCTCTCACTATCTTCTGGCTAAAAGCTACTCCTTCCTGCACTGGAATCGAATTTAATTTGTTTTGGTAGATTGGTTCTGAACTAGATCATTATACATATTCATTGTTTTCCTTGCCACCATATCCCAAGTATTCTCTCGAATGTATAGCTCAACGCCATTTATTATTTTGGTACGAACTTCTGAATTTTTGAGGATATCGTGCACTGCGTTGGTTAGACCTTTGGCAGAAGCTGGGGCAACCAGTATCCCTCTCCTCCCAAAATCTAGTTCTTCAGGGCGACAACCAATATTAGTGGCTATCACAGGTTTTCTGTAGCTAAAGGCTTTATATAATACCCCGCTGGATCCTAGAACAACAGTATTTGGAAGCACCACTAAAGAAGCTGCTGAGAAGTATAAAGGTACCTTATTTTCCGGTATATAGTATGGATGAATTCTCACAAACCTTTCCATTTTTATTTCCCTTACAAGTTTCAAAATTTCTTTTAGGTAACGTGGACCATCAATTGGGTGTAATGGACCCACGAGAAGGAGACAAGTGTGGCCAACGGATTTTGAAAGTTCTGGCATAGCTCTTAAAATGAATTCTATTCCTTTATTTGGCCATATGAATCCAAAGCACAGTATAACATGTTCGAAATTTATCTTTAGTTCTGATTTTGCTTTCGATGCATTTACAGTCGGTGGTACAGGAATTACACCATGTGGAAAAACCTTAATCTTACTTTCTGGAATATAATACAAGTGAATTAACAGCTCTTTTGCAAAATTAGAGTGAGTTATAATCTGTGTTATTAGTCTTAACATGATAAACTGGAATGTGTAAAAATACCCAGCCATAATCAATGCAAACATTTTGTATTTGCAAAATCTTTTCGCACGCTCCACAACGCGAGATAAGGGCCAAACGTCATGCATAGTTATCACGGTGGGTATTCTGCCTGTTAGTTTAAGAAAGAATAAAAGAAATAGTAAGGGTTCTCCTATAAGCCCAGTATAACTTGTTCTCAGTTGTGGGTGTTGTATGTGCACTATATGCGGCCTTATTGTTAAAACGGATCTGATCAACACAAATAAATAGTCCAAAGGAGAAATTCCGTGAGTTCTGATTATATGAACATTACGACTTTTCTCTTTTGTCTGGAGTAACTGATGTACATGAATGCTTCCGCAAATGACATACACTTCATCTCTTCTATTAGAGACGTTCGACATACTATCTACTAAATGCTTCGAATAGTCAGCAACACCGCTCTGTTGAGGAGGATAACAAGAAATTATGCATACCCGCATTATATTTCACATCATGGAAGCATTGACAGAAGATCAAAGTTGAAGATGCTGACCATAGTATACTAAGGCAGTCACCCCAACGACTGCTCTTTCCGGTAATAAGTATAAAGGAATAGAAGATTTCTCTAACGTACATAGGTATTCAATGAACTTGTCGCTTCCTGTGGCGGAGACCACCATGGGTTTATTATACTTTCTCCGTAGCTTCAAAATAACATCAACGAACTTTTCCATATCCAATGCTGGAGTTGGATATACCATTAACATGATTACATCAATTCCGTCAAACTCAAGTAAGCAATCGAGTGCGTCTGCATAAATTTCGGCGGTGGCTGACGCCTTGAGGTCAAGTGGGTTAGTAACTCCTGAGAACAGTGGGAGTTTTTTCTGGAAATATCTCTCTATCGATTTAGGTAGTTCAGGTACTTCAAGTCTCATGTTTATGCAAGCGTCTGCTGCAACGATCCCTGCTCCGCCACCGTTCGTCACTATCGCAACTTTGCGACCTTTCGCAGGTGGCTGAAAAGATAAGGCTTTGGCAAAATCAAGCATGTCTTCTATAGTTTGTGCTCTTATAACACGTGATTGCTTGAATGCAGCATTACATATCTCGTCAGATCCAGCCAACGATCCTACGTGACTCATTACCGACCGTGCACCAACTCCACTTTTTCCGCTTTTCAATACTATTATAGGCTTCAACCTGCTAACTTTTTTAGCTACATCGATAAATTCACGCCCACGCTTTATTGATTCTAGGTGAAGCATAATTACATCAGTTTCTTGGTCGTGCGCGAGTTTCTCAAGGTATTTTGCTACATCCCAATTTGACCTATCATCATCATAAGTAATGAGCTTAGATAGTCCAAGTCTCTCTCTAGCCATCATGTTCAACACAATAAGCTTTACGATCCCGCTTTGAGTAACAAGCGCGATGGATCCTTTCTCAGGTTGGCTAAGGAGAGACTGATCGAAGGATTTCATGGCAAATTTATCGCCCATTATTAACACAGGCATGGGAACGTACTTCAATAAACTTCGAAAAAACTGTTTCGAAGACACATATCTAAATAGATAAATGAACACCTTTGAGATATAAGCGATAACCGGACTCACAACCCAACTGAAGACTTTCTTCAACATTTTATCGCCATAGTTATACAATCGTTAACACCATCAAGCATGACCGAAAAAACAACCTCAGCAACGGAAACGGAATATATCTCAACAGAACTCGTGTCCGCTCTTTTGATGACATGTATATATTTAAGTACACTATCGCAGCGATCAAATAGGATGCAAAGCCAGATGGGGAAGGCTTAGGATTAATGTAAGGGGCGCTTTTGCCAAAAAGTTTTAGAAGAAAAATGTGGGCGGCTAGAGCTTTCTTTTTGAATTTTAAAGAAAAAAATTGGGACTGCTCAACCTTTTTTGCGTTTATATTCGCAATTTCTATTTTGCCTTTTGATTTCGCAGAATGCAAAAGTTCTTCACCGGTTTTGGTTCTAGCTATGATTATAGATGTACCGATTTTATCTCCTTTTAATTCGGGTAGCCACGCGTCTCCACATGAAATATCAGATAGCTCAGTAAGCATGTCAGCACATAATGTGCATCGTATGGGCGTAAAGAGAAAGTTCCCAAGAACACAGTCCCAATATTTTGTGTATGGTTTGACAGAGATTTCACGACCACTTTTTAACCTAACCGATGTCTCTCCCGGCCACCCTTTTCCTCTGTAACTTATTGCAGCGACATTTTCTTTTCGAATACCCATTTTCTCAAGTAATAATTCGGTTGCTAAAAAACTCACGTTGTGCGTACAAAACAGTCCTATGTGCAAAACTATTTTTTCTTTCAATTCTTTATTCAACATTTCCGCTTTCCGTACACCCTGGATATGACAGGGGAGTCCTACAATTGCGAACCTCCCGTTTTCTTTGAGAATTTTTTTAAGTGCGACGTTAACAGGTACCGGACAATATTTGGATTTGGATGCTGAAATAATCTGATTTTTGGTTCTTGCAAGAATCACTTCGGGTTCTAGAGGGTTGTATTCCTTCATTCTCGTCACCAAAGCCCCGTCTATTATCCCCTCTTCAAGCGCGAAGATAAGTAAAGATGTGACGATTCCTCCAGATGATGAATTCCATCGCAATTCTTTACTGCTTGAATGCCCAATGTAACAACTATTATAGCTGCCTAGTGAAACATCTTCTGGAATTTTGCCGAAAACAAATTTGTTTAGCTTATTAAGGTCTAATGAATAACTTGGGCAAACTTTAACACAGAAACCTTTGCATTGACGGTTACATTTTTCATAATCTACATTAGGTAAATAAACACCATCGATACTTCTGTTCATTTCTATCGCATTATAGGGACACATAGAAACGCAAGTTCCACACCCTGTACAAAGTCCCTCATTTTTGATTCGGTCAACATTAATAGAACTGTATCTAGATTGCATCTTGTGCAACACCTCTCTTAAATCCATTGGATGAGTAATTTATGGACGAGTTTTTTCATTCTTCCAAAGCCACGACAAGTCATCATTTACAAATCTAGCGGCATAAATCTAAGACAAGTTTCCTTAATTTTCGTTCTAACATCTCTTTGAAGTATGGGAATTTCAAGCGTAAGTTGTTCCTTAATGTTCTGTCTATTATTCCAAACGAATTCTACCTTAGACAACAATTCTTCATACGTCACCTGATTAATATCGATGGTACAGCTGTCTAGACCAAGCTGCCTAAAAAAGCCAGTTTGTTTGTGGTCATAAACAATCATTGTAGTCGGGACTTTATCTGAGCACGCCATAACCGCTGGGTGCATTCGGGAAGTTACTAGCAGATCTAATTGCCCTATGTAATTTTTGAATTCCTCCAATTTCTTGGTAATAATTATTTTTCCTTTATCTTTCTGCCTCATATTTTGCAATATTGCATTGCAGAACCTCAAATCATCGTAACTTGAACCTGTCACCTCATGAGGCAGGAAAAAAACGTTAATATCATACTTTTCAATGAGATAATCCAGTACTTTAGAATGCGCTATCACATATTCCCATTGTGCACTATCGGGAAGACTGGCAGCGTAAATGCCTGGGGAAATTCCAATAGCTGGTCTCGCTAGAGGAGGTTGAGAAGTTTTTGTTCCCTCGGCTTCAAATAACATGGCAATGTCCGATGTAATAAAAGTAGGCGTTTTTATCTTCAGACCTTTCAGCAGGAGATATGAGTCAGGTTCCCTCAAAAGAATCAAATCCACGTTACTTAACGAGATTCTTGCCATGAAGCGGCCTAACCATGTTCTAAAAGGTCCAACCGAATTCGGGAAAACCACAATTGGCTTTCTAAACATCTTCTTAGCAATAAGAATATCCCACATTCTCGAAAATAATATGGACCACCAGGCTAGTTTCCAGTATATGTTCAAAGGCAAAAATAGGCTGCCCTCTTTGAAGTTTTCATTGCTAGTGGAAATGATAAGATCAGAATCCTTGAACCTTTTCATGACATCAGGACGATATACAGGTTTAAGGTTCATTTTCATCAATATGCCTGATATAATCGAGAGAAATGCTTGTAAAAACGCCAGAAAAAGAGAAATCAATGCGTGAAATTTGTACTTTAAGGTCTCCCTGCTGTATTTACCTTTTCTCGCTATTAAGTCAGCACGTTCATAGGGTATGTCAACTAGAAGGGAATGGACCTTAAGAGTCGGTTCTAAATATCTAAGCGTCTCCACATCGGATGTGGATATGTGGATTTCTACATTTTTGTAAATTTTTTCGAGTTCTGAAATTTCGCTTTTTAGAAGAGCATAGGTTCCTTTGTTTACAACGCTGCCCACATGGATAATAAACGCACGAAGCAATCCTCAACGTTACCTCTTGCTAGTCCATATATGTGGTTTGCCAAAAACCACTGCGGTCACCGCGCATGTAGTCAATGAAGCCAAGCAAAATGCCCCTCATCCAATAATACCCTTTCTTACCCAAGATCAGCAGTAACGGAGAGGTTAAGGGCAAGAGGACATAAAACACCCTTATCATGAAAGGGGGTTTAGAGTAGGAGAGAGCCTGGTATATGCCAGTGACCGTTTTTCTTTTATATATCTCCTCTTTTTCTGGCGTTTTCGTCCTTTCCGTTTCAGCATAACATTCTTCGCTGAAAATTGCCTTATACCCGTTTTCTAAGACTTTGAACAGAATGTACGTGTCCTCCGCCTTGCATGGCTTGAGGGGAAGGACCCTTTTTAGTACGTCACGCCTTATCATCATCAATTCTCCACTGGCTGCCACCGGAATTTTTTTTCTTAAAGGATTAAGAATACGGTAGAAGGTTTTTTGCGGTCCTGTTCTCACCAATTCTGTTGCAAACGTAAGCGCAACTTTTTCATTCTTAAAGTATTGTGGTAAAATGTAAAAATTATGAATTCTTGTATCTACATCATTTAAAACAACAATATCAACGTCTTCAGGTATAAACCTCTCACCAAAGTTAATAGCGTCATACTTACCTTTTGGAGCTCGATAGATAACATTCGGACAGTTTAGACGTTCACCACACACGATTATATAAGGCACCCCAAGTTTCCTTAACTCTTGGATCTTCTCCATTACATGTTCCTTGTCTCTGGCTAAAACCATGAAGAACAGCTTCATCTTCTATCCTCGTCATATAGTTTACTCACAGCTTCTGAAACTGTGAAGATTTCGATCGAGTCATTACTAGCCAGATATTCACATATCCATCTAAACTTCAAAAGTTCATTTCTATCAAAAATTGTGTTTCTTACGAAACCTGGCACGTCTGATAAGGCTTGTATTCGCGCAAAAAATTCTACAGTGGCACACTTTCGTTTATATATAGTCCATGCAATATTTCGTAGGAGCGTTTCACTTTTGCCGTGAAACGCAAAAATAGCATGTGTTCTTTCTTCGCTTCGATTTTCCATTATTTTCTTTATCACTTCTTTAAACTTCTGGAATGGAAGTCCTAGCAATGGAGAATTATAAAGTGGAAAAGCATGATCTGTCGGAAAAACATTTAATGCGTACTTTTCTTTGCTTAAATCAAAATTATATCCATAACTTCGACCGTGCGTTGTTGGGTCGTAGTAGCCTCTGGCTGCAATGTAGAATTTCTTCGCATGATCTATTACCCTACGATTATATTCACCATACGGGTAAGACAATGTTCTGCATTTAAATCGATCAAGTAAAGCTTTACTTTTCTTGAGTTCAAAATCTAATTCATTATCCGAAAGCTTTGTCAGATGCGGATGAGTATGCGTATGGCTTCCTATCTCGTTACCGTCACGATAAAGATCTTCCAGTTCATCATAATTCATCTTCCCGGGCCAACCGATCTGATTGGTAACTATGTAAAACGTCGCCTTTATGCCGTACTCCCTTAATATAGGGTAAAATTTAGTACGTTGAACCTTATTTCCATCATCAAAAGTTAAGGAAACAAAAATTCAAATCCCCCCTTTCTCTAAATTCAAGTGAAAGTGTAATTTTAGAGCATTAAAACGGCTAACAACAATAACGGAAGTAAAAATGCGCCTGCACGTTTTCTGGAGGTTTTTCATAAACCAATTTGACATCAGCCTTATCTATAGTTGTAAATCTGATTCTCCAAGGCGATAGAAGCTCTTGAATAATTTGAGGCACTTTCATTGCTTTGCTTGATATCCCAATTTCAACAAGTCAGTTCATCACGATAACGTAAATAACTGGTGTTCTTATCGAATGTGGATCTTAGTCAGGACGAGTTGTCCTTCGATTATCACAGTTTATTTCATAATTAGTTTTGTTAATTCCTCATATCATTAAGGCGGCTAACAACATCATCGACAAGAAGATTACTGTAATTATCATTATGAACCGCCAGAATCCGAAACTCACTTTATAAGGACCCAAGTTCGGTATGTTGCCACTTTTCGCGAGAGAATTATGAATGTAGTCGCGAATCTTGTTTATCTTTCCTCCTAGCCATGGCAATAATTCTAATGCTACTTGATGGAATTGATAGTAAAGATCTCTCACCGTTGGGTTATTTTCATCCACTTTGAGGTAATTTCCATACGGTTCTTCAATAGCCAGCTGACCTATGATCGACTCTGCAATTTGAACGTAATGAGCAAATCTACAAATGCAGTAGATCACGGAAACTGAGAGAAGAACGTATGCGCACAACAGAAAGGCTACCGGCCAGCTAAGAGAATTGTGCCATGCACCTCGGAGGAAGCTTAAAATGGCTAATATTCCGATTGCTGGCATCAACATTATCCTAATATGTGAATCAATTCTTCTGTCGCACCGATGGCGCGCGCGTTGGTGTTGGTGTTCCAGGTGCTCCAGGCGTTTAAGGACCGATGTAGGCGTCAGCAACAACAACACAATCCGTGTAAACCATAGGATTTGTTAAAGTACCACCTTGCTTATTAAATGGACAGTCTATTTTGTCAGGAGTTGGCGAAGCACTTGTATCTAACCCCGTATGTGTAATTACTTCTACTCCGTTAAACCAGAGACGATATTCCCCTGCAGAAGCATCTTTTACAAATTTAACTTCTAGGCAATACCATGTATCAACAACAATGTCCAAAGCGGAAGTAAACTTATAAAGTCCTGTCGGATAAAATTCATATAGCCGAATCGTTAAGCTGTTTGCCTCTCTTCTAATTAACGCCAACTCAAGAATGTCAACACCAGCACCTTCCAAATAGAACAATTTTATGAGGTCGTTAAGTACTTCACCGGGCAATGCCGTTACTCTGAAATAGAACCTGCCAAATATTGTGGTTTGTGGAGCAAAGATTTTCTCTGCCATCGCATAATCAATAGTGTTGCTTAACACGACTTTTGCGCTGTAACTTCCATGGTGTGCCACATCATTTGAACAGCTAATTACTGCTCCTACACCGCTAGAATACGTTCCTGTCCATGCGCTGAAGTCTCCACTCTCAAAACCATCACTAATTAATGTTATTTGTAGCAACATTTGAGAAGTTTGATTAATTATGAGAAGCGTGATTGCTAATAAAGCAATAGCAAGCAACATGGTTTTTCGTTGTTTTTTTGTAGGCACTAACCTTTTCTCCTGTTATGTCTGCACATATAGCGCGCACGCTATTTACTCCTTTTTAGGGGTTTGGGGGCGGTTTTGAGGCGCATATCTGTTTTTGACTTTCTTGCAGTGTCCGCCTCACGCGGCCAAGATCTACCTGTCAGACAAGTCCATATCAAAGGCAGATGGGTAAAAGAAGAATAAAAACCATTTTACACCAATTTCGGAACACACATGCGCGCTCGATTCATGTTCCATCCCACACATGTTCTGACGCTATTTCTTGGCGCCTAGTTTCAGGTATATCAGAGGCCCAACTATTTTCCACCAATCTCGAAACGGAGAGATATTCGAATACCCACCCTTATGCCTATATGGATACACCTTAGAAACTGGAACCTCTTTCGTTTTGTAGCCTAACGCGAGAACCTTATAGTGAATGTAATACTCCAACTCATAACCGTCAAGCCAACCCTGCCATATATCAATCCGCTTATCCAAAAAAATCTTCAACTTGTAAGCTCTAAACCCATTAGTCACATCAGTACATCGAACATTCGTCAACAAAGTCCAGAAGAAAGGAAAAAGACGGCTGAACACACCACGCAAAAAAGGATTTTTCACACGTCTGCCGCCAGGTAGAAACCTCGACCCCTGCACATAATCAAAATCTTCCTTCAAGATAGGCGCCAAAAGCCTCGGAATCTCTCTAGGATCATCCTTATTGTTGCCCGCCATCACCACAACAACATCATATCCATTGCCAAGTGCGTATTCAATGCCCTCTCTGATGACATATCCTACACCCTTTCTTTCTCTATTCCTGATAACGCGAACTGGAGTTCCGATCTTCGCTGCCGCCTTTCCAATTTCGTCTAAATCATCTTTAGTCGCACAGTCCGCCACTATGCATATTTCATCAACAATTTTATCCCTGAACTTAACCAGAACCTTCACTATGCTACCTGTATCATTGTAAACAGGAATTATTGCAATCTTCTTAAAAGAATCAGCATCATTCATTTTTATCCCTATAACCTACAATGCGCGCTGGATTTCCAGCCACTATCGCCCTACTTGGCACATCCTTTGTCACTACGGAACCAGCTCCAACCAGAGCCTCTTCCCCAATCGTTACCCCAGGCAAAATAACGCTATTCGCCCCTATCGAAGCTCCCTTCTTAACCCTTGTTCGAAGAAGCTTCCACTCTCCCTTAACCCTAGGATACTTATCATTAGTAAACGACACGTTAGGTCCAACAAAAACATCATCCTCAATAGTCACTCCAGTCGGAATAAAAACAAACGGTCTAATCTTACAATCATCACCAATAACGACGCCCTCTTCGACATAGACGAAAGCGTCAATTTTACAGTTCCTACCAATCTTGCACTTGTACAAGTTTACCTGATCATGCACGATTGTACCTTGACCTATGTCCACATCCTTTAAGAGACGATACTTAGGCATGCTTCTCTCTCCACGCTTCTAGACTACACCTTATTGTCCTACTAGTTTCAAGCGACCTCTTCATACTTTCGAGAATGGCCACATTTCCAGCGCCTACCGCGCCAGGGTTTCTAGAGTTTTTGCCTGACAAGATGCTTTCAGCAAAGTGGCTCACCTCGTCGAAGATTGTATTGTTCTTAACCACGTTGAGGTTAAAACTGTCACCGTCACCATTCTCGTAAACTTGGATTGTCTGGTTTAGGCAATCGATAATCGCGGCCCTTTCCGATCCTATAGCTGTTATTTGTCTTGTCTTTCCGGGTTCCAGCCAGCTTAGTTCCATATGGGCAATCACTTTTTCGTCGAATTCCATCGTCGCATAAGCAAGTTCTTCGAGTGTTTTCCTTCTGTATGCCTTCGCCTTGCAAGTCACTGTTTCAGGCCATTTGCTCAGCAAGAAGTTCAATATGTCAACCGGATGCGGACCAAGATCAAAAATTATGTCCCTACCCAACTGAGATGGACAAAGTGTTGTCCACTGAAGCTTTAGATAGTACAGCTCACCCAGATAGTTCTGAACCATGAGGTCCCTTATCATTTTCAAGGCATTGTTAAACCTGAAGATGTGCCCAACTTGCAGAATCAAAGCCTTGTGTTCGGCCATTCCAACTAGCTCCCACGCATTTTTCGCATGCAACGCCATGGGTTTTTCTAGCAGCACATTTTTGCCCGCGTTCAGCGCTTCTTTGCATATCTGGTAGTGCGTCTCGTTAGGAGTGCATATGTGAACAGCATCAATAGCATCAGAACTTAGCGACGCTGCATAATCATTGATCAACTTTTGGTTCGACAAATGAAAAGTCTCACTACATAATTTCAGATTTTCATCTTTCAAGTCACAGACCATCGATAGATTAACTTCAGGGTTAATGTTGCTCAGTCGAAGGTACTCTGCTATCACTTTACTGCCCCAATACCCAGCGCCTATGACGGCCACATTAACTGAATGTCTCAATTCCCTTCACCCCCTCTTCATGTTGCCTCGAAGAATCCATGGATTGCGTCGCTGATGAAAGTGATCTCCTTGTTCGACAAGCCAGGATACATGGGTATGCTTAGACATGTTCTGCAAAGTTCTTCACTTTTAGGATACATTCCTTCCCTAAAT
>Ga0172362_10004751_pt1 | contig 11790 bp, 9 predicted proteins | sample LakKivs1_kivu2a2_FD_114534 | JGI IMG/M metagenome (GOLD analysis project Ga0172362, IMG submission 114534) | Sediment microbial communities from Lake Kivu, Rwanda - Sediment s1_kivu2a2 | ecosystem: Environmental > Aquatic > Freshwater > Lake > Sediment | place: Rwanda: Western Province, Lake...
AACAACGACTAGAGCCTGTGGTTAGAGAGGCACTATCGCTAATTGGTTGTCAGGTTGAACCCCAGCCTGACAAAGATAGCGATGGCGCGATACGTTGCGATTATGGGACTGCTCTACTTGAGGTAGCAGGCTCAAAGGGAACAATAAAGATCGAAAAATTTGGTGAACTGAAGAAGAACATGGGAAACTTTATTGAAGAAAAAGGAAACAGAATCAAAGGAGTATTAAAGGGCATATTAGTTGGTAATCCTTTCTGTGAAGAGCCTTTAGATAATAGACCACCAGAGAACTCTCAGAAGGATCTTTTCGCGAGACAACTGATTGAGAGTGCCGAAAAACAAGACGTATCTATTTTGTTATCTGCCGATTTATATCAAGTTGTGTGTAGCATACTAAAAGGCGAACTATCTAAAAAAGATAAGCAATCTCTACAAGAACGTATATTTACCGGTAAAGGACTTGTAAGATTAGTTTAGCAACCCATCCCCCTTCCCCCCCATTTAAGTCTTTCTTCCCACCCACCCGCCCTATAGGGACTTCGTCCCTCTAAAACTCCCTATAATATATTTTGGGGCTTCGCCTCTGTTTGACTCTCTTTATTTTGTTTGGGGTGTTTAAGAGGGGCGTTAGCCCCTCTTTTATAAAACTAATTCCCCCTCCCTTATCAAGGGAGGGGGACAAAGGGAGTGGGTCACCATATAAAAATCGCAATTTTACTCTGGAGGCTATCTTTTGACTTGCTCCCTGAATCCCCAGTATCTAATGACATTGGTTATGGCTTTGGCGGTGCGGTCAAAGCTGGGATAGACCGGGATGCCGGCTTGGGTAAGCCTCCCCTCCACCTCCACCCGTTCTGCCTCATGTCTACCACCCGGCGGTGATATCACCACCAGGGGCTTTTTATTACTGTGCTGGAAGCCCACCAGAACATTATTTATAGCTTTAAGCTCAGCCTTGGATGCTACCTCCAGCAGAAAGGTGGGGCGCTCGTTGAGCAGGATTAAATCAATATCAGGAAGGTCAGCTAATACTTCCAGCACCTTGTTAAGCAGTGCTGGCTGACGACCCGCCAGGCTCAAGTCCAGAGGGTTGCGCAGGATACTGCCGGGGACATTGACTATAGATTTGAGCCTGTCTTTTATCTCTCCGGCGAAAGGTGGTAGCTCCAGACCGAGACTGGTGCAGACATCGGCGGCAAGGACGCCAGCCCCGCCAGCCCCACCTCCCAGCTGGGAGACGATGGCTATCCTGTTGTCGGTTATAGGTGGCAGATATTGAAGTGCCATCAGGGTATCGGCCATTTCCTCAAGGGTGGACACCTCAATGGCTCCTGTCTGTTTCATAACTGCTGTCCACACGGCTGCTGAGCCAGCCAGAGAGCCGGTGTGGGACATAGCCATTTCTCTCCCCGCTTCGGTTCTGCCTCCCTTTAGTATTACCACCGGCTTAATGGGGCAAATTTCAGCTAGCAGCTCAAATAACCGGCGACCGTCAGTGGTACCCTCCAGATAGAGGGCTATGAGCTTGGTCTCCGGGTCTTCCTTGAAATACTCCAGAAAGTCTATCTCATTGAGGTCGCAGGCATTGCCAAAGCTGCTCAGCTTACTGAAGCGAATATTACGGCTTAACCCCATACTGGTTAGGGTCTCAGTATGTCCGCCGCTCTGGGATAGAAAGGCAATATCCCCGGGTTGCCCCATCACCCCGGTGGTCTCCACCGGTATCCGATGAGCTGGACTGCAGATGCCAACACAGTTAGGGCCAAGGAGGCGGATGCCGGCTCGCCTGGCTCGAGCCACCATCTCTGTTTCCAACTTCGTTGGTTCCTCCTCCCCGGTCTCGGAAAAACCAGCAGTGAACAGCTGAGCCACCTTTACCCCCTTGGCAGTGCAATCGTCGATTACCCCCAGGACTGCCGTTGCTGGAATTGTAATGATGGCATAGTCCACCGGGTCTGGTATCTCCCTGACGCTGGGGTAAGCCTTAAGCCCCAGGATTTCCCTCTGGGTGGGGTTTACGGGGAAGATTTTGCCCCTGTAGCCGGCGACCTGGAGATTATGGAGTATCAGCCTGCCTATTTTCCTGCCTGAGGAAGCCCCGACTACGGCGATGGACTGAGGATTAAAGATAGCCTCAAATACATTGAGCCTCTCCTTATTCAACTAGCCCTCCGTAAACAAAACTATCTGGCATTTTACCATCGCTGCCGCTAGCTGTCCATGACATCAACCATCGCAATTTTATTCCACAGGCTATATAATGAGACAACATAGCTAGAGAGGGGTTACTCGGTGACAGGCTCAGTGGCAAAGGGTCAAGGGCAAAGGTGGGAGCTAATGAAGGTGGCTCTGGGTGAGGCTGAGGCTGATTTAGCCATCGTTAACGGGTCTATAGTAAATGTTTACACCGGGGAGGTGCTGGAAGGGGCTGTCCTCATTAAAGGTGACAAAATAGCCTATGTCGGCAAAGAGGCTGGTAAATCTATTGGTTCCTCAACCAGGGTCATTGACGCTGCCGGTAAGACCCTGATACCTGGGCTTATTGATGGTCACACCCATATAGACAGTGCCTATTCTATCAGCGAAATACTAAGGTTTGCTATCAAAGGGGGCACCACTACTATTATCACTGAGACTTCTAATATCGCTTCTGCCGTGGGGTATGAGGGAGTTATTCAATTTCTAGCCTCTATCAAAAACCAGCCGGCAAAAATCTTTATTGCCGCTCCACCACTGGTCACCTTAAGCCCGGTAACTGAAGAACATGCCATCACCGTTAAACAACTGCGCAACCTGCTTAGGCGAAAGGAGGTTATCGGCTTAGGTGAGCCTTACTGGAGTGGGGTGGTTAATGGCGAGCGCAGAATCCTTGACCTTATCACCGAGGCAATAAGGCTAGGTAAGAAGGTTGATGGGCACAGCTCCGGTGCCAGGGGCAGCAAGCTGCAAGCCTATATTGCCTCTGGTATCTCTTCCTGCCATGAGCCAATCACTGCAGAGGAGGTCGTGGAACGGCTGAGGTTGGGACTGTTTATATTGATACGGGAAGGCGAAATAAGAAGGGAACTGGAAGCCATTTCTCAGATAAGGGAGGAAAATATTGATTTCACCCGGCTGGCACTATCAACCGATGGCTTGGGACCGTGGCAGCTTGTTAATGAGGGATATATGGATTTCGTGGTACAAAAAGCAATTGACCTCGGCTTCAATCCTATTCTAGCTATACAGATGGCAACAATAAATACCGCTCAGCACTTCGGTATAGATGACGTTATCGGTGGCATCGCCCCGGGCAAGTATGCTGATATTGTTATTATCCCAGAGCTACCGACTATCCAGGCGGAATATGTCATCAGTAATGGGCAGGTGGTTGCCCAAAATGGTGAGCTAATTGTCCTGCCAAGAAAACATAATTACCCCAAATCAATTCAAAACAGCATACATCTAGCCAAGAATTTTGAGGCTAGCGACTTTGCCATCCCGGTGGAAAGTAGCCGCCGCCAGGTAAAAGTCAGGCTGATAGACCAGATTACCAATTTAGTCACCAGGGAAGAATTCATAGATATGCCAGTGTCAGATGGTCAGCTCAAGCCCGATACCAGTAAAGGTATATTAAAGGTAGCTGCTATTGAAAGGTCTTACCGAACAGGGAAGAGCTTTGTCGGGTTAATCAGGGGAATTGGACTTAAGCACGGGGCTATTGCCACCAGTTCTGTCTGGGATTGTGGCGATATTGTAGTAATCGGTGCCAGTGAAGCCGATATGGCGCAGACAGTAAACAGGGTTAAGGAATTAGACGGGGGTATTGTGGTCTGTGCTGGCAACAGAGTATTGGCTGAAATATCACTTCCCGTGGCGGGAATAATTTCTACCCAACCTATGGAGACTATAGCTGGTGAATTTCACCATATCCAGCAGGCAGCTACCGACTTGGGCTGCAATTTACCTGATATACGTATTACCCTGGCTGTCCTCACCACCCCAGCTATACCCTTCCTCCGAATATGCGAACATGGGCTGGTAGATGTTAGACAGACTCGGTTTATTGATTTGATAGTGGGGTAGGTAAGGCTATGAGTTGGGATGAGGTCAAAGAAGCCAGGCGGCGGCTCTCCAGGGAGCGGGGCACCATTATCAAGGACTGGGGGGGCAGAATCCCTATTGCCCTGGTCTATCCCAACTCCTACTATGTAGGCATGTCCAACCTTGGAATCCATGCCATCTACAAGCTGCTCAATAGCTATAGCGGAGTTGTTGCCGAGAGAGCCTTCTGGGAAATAGAAAACAGAGAGCAACGTCTGTCCCCTCTGTCCCTGGAGTCTCGGCGCCCGCTTTCTGATTTTGCTGTCGTTGCCTTTTCCGTCTCCTATGAGCTTGACTACTTCAATGTCGTCCATATTCTTAAAGCCAGTGGTATACCCCTTTACGCCGCTGACCGTGATGAGAGGCACCCCCTGGTGATAGCCGGTGGTCCCTGTATCATAGCTAATCCCTTGCCCTTGTCCCCCTTCTTTGATTGCCTGTGTATTGGTGAGGCTGAGCCAATAATCCCGGCTATGCTGCCCGTCTTGGCTGAGGGTATCGGGGGCAGGCGGAATGACCTGCTCAAGGCGCTAGCCTCGCTACCTGGCATTTATGTGCCACAATGCTATTCGGGAAAGCCTGTGGTTCGTCAGTGGGCAAAAAACCTGAATGACTTTGCCGTCGTCTCTATTGTGCTCACTCCGGACACTGAACTGGGCGACCTGTATCTTATTGAGGTGGAGCGAGGGTGCAACTGGGGTTGTCGCTTTTGTCTCGTCAATAAAGCCTTTCGTCCCATGCGCTATCGCTCTATAGATAATCTATTAGCCCAGGCTGAGCAAGGACTGAAGTACAGGAAGCGCCTGGGTCTGGTTGGACCTGCTGTCTCAGACCATCCCCAGATAGAGGAGCTACTGTTTAAGCTACGCCAAATGGGGGCTGAGCTCTCCATCAGCTCACTGCGAGTGAGCCCCCTTTCTAGAATTGTATTGAGGGAACTAGCTAAGGGAGAAGCACGAACCATTGCCCTTGCCCCTGAGACTGGCTCCCATCGCCTGCGCCAAATGATAAAAAAGAGCATCTCTGAGGACGATATCCTGGAATCAATGGATAAGGTGGCTGAGCAAGGAATAAGACTGCTCAAGCTCTATTTTATGATTGGCTTGCCCACGGAGACCGATGAGGATATAGAGGAGATTATAAAGCTGACCCTTAGATATAAGAACATCCTTGATAGGCGGCAAACCGGCTGTCGTATCGCCGTTACTATTTCCCCCTTTGTGCCCAAGGCAGGCACACCCTTCCAGTGGCTACCTATGACCCGACCCTTTATCCTGAACCGACGTTTGTCCTTACTCAAAAACAGCCTGATGCCAAAGGGAATCAAGCTTAAATGGGAAAGCCCGGCCTGGAGTCAGGTTCAGGGGGTGTTAGCCCGAGGAGACGTGAAATTAGCCGAAGTATTGGCTAGTATGGAAGAGGTATCGCTATCTGGCTGGCATAAAACGACAGAAAAATGCCATCTAGATATTGATTTCTATGTTCATCAAAGGTGGGATACCGACCAAAGGTTACCTTGGGAAGTATTAGACTTGGGCACCAAACCGGAAAAACTTGGACTTGAGCTGAATAGGGCTCTGGCTCAGCGTTAGGTGAGTAACTCGCTGACTACGGCGTTTATCTCTCGCCCGTCGGCTTTGCCCTTGAGCTGAGCGATGAGCCTGGGCATAACCTTTCCTTTATCACCGAGTCCCTGCGCCCCAACCTCGGGAATAACGCGGCAGGCTTCAGCTATAATCTCCTCCCGGGTCATCTGCCGAGGGAGATACTCCTCAAGAATAGCTAACTCTGCCTCTTCCTGAGCCACCAGGTCCTGGCGTTGTCCTTGCTTAAAGGCTTCAATGCTCTCCTTGCGCTGCCTAATCTCCTTGGCAATAATGCCCAGGATATCAGCGTCTTCCAAAGTAGCCTGGCGAGCGATTTCAGCATTCCTGATGGCGGCTATTACCAATCGGATGACCGAGCGCCTCACCTTATCTCCATCTCTCAGCGCCTGCTTAAGGTCATCCGTTAGTTTTTGTTTTAATCTGGGCTTTTTCTGTTCCATAATATCTACTATCTTCTCGGTCGTCTAGCACTCTTGCGTCTCTTGGCGGCTTCCTTTCGCTTGCGCTTAAGGCTAGGCTTCTCGTAATGCTCTCGGCGGCGCACCTCAGCTAAAATACCTTCCTGTTGCACCTTTCTATTAAACCGTCGGAGCAAACTCTCAAAGCTCTCATTGTTAGAGGGTATTACGTTAGCCACATAGCATCATCCTCCTTCTATAACCTTGCCGGTAACTCCTTTTTGTGCCATCACATTTTAGTCAGCTTAAATCGCCCTGTCAACTAGCTGTAGTTGAGACTGTTTATTAACCTCACCCCCTTTAAGCACCTAGAAAAATCTTTGATTTTCCTGGGAGCCCGCTTTGTCCCTCTCTCCTAATTGAGCAAGCTCTCATCGAAGAAGGAGAGATTTTAGAGAGGAGGCGAAGCCCCCTCTCTAAAACTACTTCCCCCTTCCCCTGGAGGGGAAGGGGGTCAGGGGGATGGGGTCAATACCACAGAGAAACGAAACATGATAATCTGTGTCACTAATTTATCTGAACTAACTCACTAGCGGCAGGCAGATGGCACCCTCATTGGTTTCACCACATAGCTCTGTAGTGTCGTGGTAGTGAAGAAAGGCGGTGCTAATGCCTGCTTCTCCTCAATATCTCCTGAGCTGCTATCACCCCGGAGGCTGACGCCTGGATTAAGCCACGGCTAACGCCAGCGCCATCACCAACAGCAAACATGTTGCTGACCTCGGTCTCCAGACTAGGGCTAAGTTGAGGTCGGCAGGAATAGAATTTGACCTCAATGCCGTAAAGCAGGGTATGGCGTGAGGCGACACCCGGAGCCAGCTTATCCATTGCCTGGAGCATCTCAACTATGTCGGTGAGGTAACGATAGGGAAGGGCAAAGCTGAGGTCGCCGGGGGTAGCATTCTTCAGTGTAGGTTGAACTAAGCCCCGTTCAATGCGGGCTGGGGTGGAGCGCCGACCCTCCATCAGGTCGCCCAGGCGCTGCACCAAGACGCCGCCGCTGAGAATATTAGCCAGCCTAGCCAGATATTTGCCGTAGGCGATAGGCTCGCGAAAGGGCTTGGTGAAGGCGGTGCTCACCAGCAGGGCAAAGTTGGTGTTGCTGGTCTTATGTTCGGCGTAGCTGTGTCCGTTGACCGTGATTACCGGGTCACAGCCGCCGGTAGACTCCATGATGACCTTGCCACCGGGACACATGCAGAAGGTTCTAACCCGGTCGTCAAAGCTCTTGGACAGGAACTCCAGCTTTGACTCATAGAGGACGCTGGTCAATTCCTCCATTACTGCCGCCGGCACTTCCACCCTGACGCCAACATCAATGGGGTTACTGTGCATGGTCAGTTTGAGGCGGTCAGCCTCTTTAGATAACCAATCGGCTCCTTCCCTGCCCGGAGCCAGAATGAGGTAACGGCAGCCAAAGCTTTCCCCGGCCTCGGTTTTGACCCCTTTTACCTCGCCATGGTCAGCTATTATGGTGGAAGCGGCTGTCTCAAGCCTGAATTCTATATGGGGGCTGAGGTAATCCCATATCGCCTTGAGCACAGAGCGACAGTGCTCAGTACCCAGGTGGCGGATAGGCACCGGCACCAGCTTCAATCCAGCCAGGTCAGCCTTGCCGCGCAGTTGCTCAATCCCCTCCCCAATGCCATATAGTTTATCGGGGGCGCCAAACCTGAGGTATACCTCATCAACATAGCGGATAAGGGCTCCAGCCTCGCTCTCGCTGAGGTAATTGGTGAGCCTGCCGCCAACCTGAGAGGATAGGGTCAGCTTACCATCGCTGAAGGCACCAGCCCCGCCCAGGCCACAGGCGAGATTGCAGGGTGAGCACGGAGCGCAGGGATTGCCTGTGTCACGAGCTGGGCACTGGCGATTATCAATGTGCCTCCCCTTCTCAATGAGCAGAATATCAAGGTCTGAAGCTTGAGACAGCTCCAGGGCGGCAAAGATAGCCGCCGGACCACCGCCAATGATGATAACGTCATATTTCTCAGCCATTTCTCCAGCCATGCCATTGTATAACCACTGGCTTTAGCCGTCAAGGAAGTATACTCGTTCACTACCTAGCGACACCTCAGCTTTCTGCACCTCACCCCCTTAGTCCCCCTCTCCTTCCAGGAGAGGGGGAGGAAAAGAAAGAGGGGCTGACGCCCCTCTTAAACGCCCGGTTAGGTTAGTCTCCTTCACAATGAGGAAAAGGATTTTAGAGAGGCGCAAATGGGGTAACAAGCCCCTATTCAGACGTCTCTAAGGGGGGAGGTAAATAGATAGCTCCTCTCTTTTTAGATACTTTAGAGAGAAATATAGAGAGGGGCTTCGCCCCTCTCTTACTACATTCCCCCCTTCCCTTAATAAGGGAAGGGGGTTAGGGGGATAGGTTACTAAAGACCTCTTGAAGAAATAGGGGAGGAAATGTGCTAAACTAGGAGTGGTGAGGAAGTGCTATGATGAAGCCAAGGACAGCCATTGTCAAAAGAGAGACCAAAGAAACGAACATCAACTTGGAGCTTAACCTGGACGGCAGTGGCAAGTGGGAGATAAATACCGGCATTAAGATGTTTGACCACCTCCTCTCCCAGCTTGCCCAGCATGGAAGGTTTGATTTAAAGGTCTCCGCTACCGGGAATGACCCGCATCACCTGATAGAGGATGTTGCCCTCTGTCTGGGCAAAGCCTTAAGCCAAGCGCTGGGGGAGAAGCGGGGCATTGTCAGGATGGGCGATGCTACCGTGCCCATGGATGATGCCCTAGCTATAGTAGCCGTGGACATCAGCGGCAGGGGATATACGGTATTAGAATTGCCCTTCAGCGATAATGACATGGCTGGTTTTCCCACCGACCTCATCCGCCACTTCCTGGAGTCCTTGGCTAATGAAGCCAGGCTCAACCTCCATGCCAAGGTTATTTACGGCACCAATGACCATCACAAAGCAGAAGCTCTATTTAAAGCCCTGGGCAGAGCCCTGGATATGGCTACCGCAATTGACCAGCGGATTTCAGGCGAACTGCCAAGCACCAAGGAATTGCTGGAGGGTTAAGAGCTAGCTCAGTTTCCTCCCAGTCAATCTTTCGTAAGCCTGCTCGTATCTTTTGCTGGTAGCCTCAACGACCTCTGGCGGCAGCACGGGGGCGGGGGGCTCTTTATTCCACCCGGAAGCGGTGAGCCAGTCCCTGACTGGTTGCTTATCATAGCTCTCTTGGGGCTGACCAACCTTATAGAGGTTAGCATCCCAGATGCGGGATGAGTCCGGGGTCAGTAGCTCATCAATGAGGATAAGCTTATCACCATCCAGCCCAAACTCAAATTTCGTATCGGCAATGATTATGCCCCTAGTTACGGCGTACCCGCGGGCGTAGCTATAGACAGCTAGGCTTTTCTCTCTTATCTCTTCGGCTATGCCTTTGCCCACCAGCCTCCCCATCTCATCCATAGATAGCGGCTGGTCGTGCCCGGTCTCCGCCTTGGTGGTAGGGGTGAATAGCGGCTGGGGCAATTCCTGGCTCTCCTCTAAGCCCTTGGGCATCGGGCTTCCGGAAACGGTGCCGTGTTCCTTATATTCCGCCCAGGCCGACCCAGATATATAACCACGCACCACGCATTCAACCGGGAGACGCTTGACCTTTTTAACCACCATCGACCGCCCGACAAGGTAAGAAGGATAAGTAAAATGGCTCTTAAGATAAGCGTCAAGGCAGCGAACATCATCCACCATCTCTACTAGATGGTTGGACAACAAATCCTCGGTCTGGTTGAACCAGAAAGCGGAGAGTTTATTCAGCACCAAGCCCTTATTAGGGATGCCACAGGGTAGGACAACATCAAAGGCTGAGATTCGGTCAGTGGCGATAATCAGCAACAGTTCACCCAGGTCATAGGTATCACGCACCTTGCCCCGAACAAACAAAGGCAAGGGTAAATCAGCATTCAACAAGACTGGCGGCCTAATACTCATTATATGGCTCTTGGTGCTAGGTCTGTCGGCTTGGCTATCTCTGTCTTCCACTGCGCCTCGGTCAATCCCAGCCGCTTAAAGATATCATCTATATAACGCAGGTAATACTGCTCGTCAAAGTTTTGCTCCAGCTCCTTACCCGGCAGGGTAGCACTAACCTCAGGGTCAGCCTTGAGCATACTTAAGAAGCTCTTATTCCCCTTCCACGCCTTCATGGCATTCCGCTGCACCAGTTCATAGGCTTTCTGCCGGCTCAGCCCTTTATCAATAAGGGCGAGCATTACCCGCTGGGAGAAGACCAAGCCTTTGGTGAGGGCTATATTGCGCTTCATCCGCTGCGGATAAACCTGTAACCCTTGCATTATTGAGGTGAAAAGGCTAAGAATGTAATCTACCACCAGGCAGGAGTCGGGCAATATAATTCGCTCAGTGGAAGAATGGCTTATATCCCGCTCATGCCACAGGGCGATGTTTTCCATTGAGGTTAGGCCGTAGCCTCTCACCAGGCGGGCTAAGCCACAGATTCGCTCGCAAAGCTCCGGGTTGCGCTTATGAGGCATGGCTGAAGAGCCGGTCTGGGTGGCAGCAAAGGGTTCCTCTGCCTCTCGTGTCTCGGTTCGCTGCAAGCCCCTAATCTCGGTGGCAAATTTCTCCAGTGAGCTGGCAATTATAGCTAAAGTGGTAACGAACTGGGCATGGCGGTCACGTTGCAAAATCTGGCTTGAGATTGGAGCTGGAACAAGCCCTAACTTGACGCAAGCCTTCTCTTCGACCTCAGGGGATAGGGTGGCGTAGGTGCCAACGGCTCCTGAAATCTTACCTACAGCGATGGCTTTTTTGGCTTCGCCCAGCCTTTGCCAATTGCGCCTCATCTCCTCAACCCATAGCGCCAGTTTAAGACCAAAGGAGATTGGCTCGGCATGAACGCCATGGGTGCGACCAATCATCGGTGTATATTTATATTTTATTGCCTGCTGCGCCAATATCGTGATGAGTTCCTTTATATCCTGACTAATTAGCGCAGCCGACTCAATTAGCTGCAAGCTTAAGGCGGTATCCATCACATCAGAGGAGGTAAGACCGAGGTGGATAAAACGAGATTCTTCCCCCACGCTCTCTGACAAAGCGCCAAGGAAGGCAGTTACATCATGGTGGGTTTGCTTTAAAATCTCCTCCATGCGTTTAAGGTTAAGTCGGGCTAGCTTTATCTTGGGTATAGCCTCCCTGGGAATGACGCCGAGCTCAGCCCATGCCTCGCAGACGGCAATCTCTACCTTGAGCCACTTATCAAACTTATTCTCGTCCGACCACACCCTTTTCATCTGAGGTCTGCAGTAGCGCTCAATCATGGCTTTTCTCCTTGCAGCTCGGCTCTATATTTTTCATAGGCTTTTCGTATCTTATCATATTTTAGGCCTAAGATTTCAGCCGTTAGATAGGCGGCATTCTTCGCCCCGGCGCCGCCTATAGCTACCGCAGCTACCGGTATCCCAGCTGGCATCTGGACTATAGAGTAGAGGGCATCAATACCCGCCAGCTCCCCAGCGGCTAGCGGCACACCGATGACGGGCAGGGTTGTCCAGCTAGCCAGAACCCCAGGCAGGTGCGCCGCCCCACCGGCAGCGGCAATTATAACCTCAATCCCACGTCCCCGGGCACTTAGTCCAAATTGCCTTACCTTCTCCGGGTT
>Ga0172362_10004756_pt1 | contig 11784 bp, 16 predicted proteins | sample LakKivs1_kivu2a2_FD_114534 | JGI IMG/M metagenome (GOLD analysis project Ga0172362, IMG submission 114534) | Sediment microbial communities from Lake Kivu, Rwanda - Sediment s1_kivu2a2 | ecosystem: Environmental > Aquatic > Freshwater > Lake > Sediment | place: Rwanda: Western Province, Lake...
ACCCACGGAACATCGAAAACTCAACAACTAACCACTAGCAAGCTAGCGCAACTTCAAAACTGGCGCGTCGGGCTAAGATACTCAACTCGCCACGATCCCAAACAACAACCCCGCGAGCACCACCAGCGACACCACGACATACGTCAGGTCGCGGTCCACGACGAACGCCAGCACGCAGCCGATCACCCGCGCGATCGGCGTTCCAATCAAGAGCAGCAAGCCGACCATCACCAGCGCCTCGCGGTTGCCGCTGCGTGCCTCGCGCAGGATTCCGTCGATGCTCTTCAGCTCCGCCGGTTCGCCGTGGAAGGCCGCATAGCCCGGCGCGTCCTGGCCGTGCCGCGCCAGGTACAGCGCACCTGCGATCAGCAGCACCAGAGCCGCGAGCAGCGTCCCCGCGCGCAGCAGCGAAGCCAGCCAGACCTCGACCTTCTCACCGACGTTGGCCGCCGCCGGTTCTTCCTGTTGTTTATCCCGAGCAGGCATCAGAACGTTCCCCGAATTCCACCGTAGATCATCTGCACCGCGACGGCCACGATCACCAGCGCGAACACCACGCGCAACAGCTCCGGCCGCCCGCGCGTGAGCAGCTTCGCTCCCAGCGTGGCTCCGGCGAGCACGCCCAGCACGATCGGAATCGCCAGTCCCGGATCGAGATATCCGCGGTGCAGGTAAACACCGGCGCTGGCGGCCGCGGTCACTCCGATCATGAAGTTGCTGGTCGTGGTCGAAACCTTGAACGGCAGCCGCATCGCCCGGTCCATGGCCAGCACTTTCACGGCGCCCGAGCCAATACCCAGAAGTCCCGAGAGCACGCCGGCCAGGTACATCAGCGCGAAGCCCACCGGCACGTGCTGCACGATGTAGGCCTGCGGTCCCTGCGGCGTGGGAAACGTCGAGTCCAGCCGCAACCAGGTCGCAAGGCGGTTGGGCTTCGTTTCCAGATGCTCGGTCGGTGCGCCTTTCCAGGAGAAGTACGCCGAGAAGAGCAGCACGGCCCCGAAGATCACGGCAATCACGTTGGCGCTTGCCCCCAGCGCGAGCATTGCGCCCGAGATCGCGCCGGCCGTCGTGGCCATCTCCAGAAACAGCCCCAGCCGCACGTTCGTGAAGCCTTCGCGCACATAGTCCGCGGCGGCGCCGCTCGAAGTGGCGATCACCGCCAGCAGCGAGACGCCAATCGCATAGCGCATGTCGACGTCGAACAGCAGCGTCAGCATCGGCACGATCACCACGCCGCCGCCGAGCCCCGTCAGCGAACCCAAGAGTCCGGCCAGAAACGCGCCCAGCGCGAGCAGCAGTGAGAACTCCCAGATCGTGAGTCCCGCTTCGTGAATCATCGTGCTGCGACCTCCCTGCCGGTTGACAATCCTGTCAGCGCGCTGTGAGTCTGCGATCCGCACCTGGACGCCGTGCTTCGAACAATCGCCGAATATCAAAAAAGAAAGGCCGCCCGCTGGGCAGCCTTTCGTGTGCATCCGCAAAATGGTTGTTCGAACCGAGTGGACGCGTTTGTTGTCAGCAGACGAAGGATTGTCGTCCGCCAAGGCACGGGCGTGCGCGATTAATAACGGCTGCGACCACCGCCGCCGCCACCACCGCCACCGTAGCCGCCGCGACCACCACGGCCGCCGCCGCCACCACCGCCGCCGCCTGGACCACGGTCTTCGCGCGGACGAGCTTCATTCACGGCCAAAGGACGGCCGTTGTGCTGCTGCTCGTTCAAGCCGTTGATCGCGGCTTGAGCTTCAGCATCACTTCCCATCTCGACGAAACCAAAACCCTTGCTGCGGCCAGTCTCGCGATCCTGAATCACCTGGGCACTGGTGACCGTACCGTACTGCGAAAACAGCGACTCGAGTTCCGAGCTGCTGACACCGTAGGCGAGATTACCTACATACAACTTCTTACCCACTCCAAGACTCCTGTACGAAGCGCACAATACGACCCTGCAGAACTTTCCGGGTCGCAGACGAAAGGGGCCAAACAGGGGTGGCCCAACCCGGTGGCAGGCGATAGAGGCTACTGGAGTGCACAGCACGTGGGTCTCGCTCGACGAACCAACCGCGCAAAGTATATCATGTTTTGCGAAACCAGATAAGACGGGCGACATTCTCGCATCGGGCCGGTTCACGGGGTTTGTGAAATAAATCACAAGGCGCCGACGACGATTCCCAACCCCTTACAACATTCGAGGTTCCAATGCCCAGCTCCCTGCCTCCGCTCGTCGGCATCATCATGGGCAGCAAGTCCGACTGGGACACCATGCGGCACGCCGCCGAAACGCTGACCAGCTTTGGCGTCGCCCACGAGTGCCACGTGGTCTCCGCGCACCGCACGCCCGACTGGATGCGTGACTACGCCACGAGCGCTGCCTCGCGCGGTCTGCAAGTCATCATCGCCGGCGCCGGCGGCGCTGCTCATCTGCCCGGCATGGTCGCCGCGCACACCACGCTTCCCGTGCTCGGCGTGCCGGTCGAAAGCGCGATGCTCCGCGGTCTCGACTCGCTGCTCTCGATCGTGCAAATGCCCGGCGGCATTCCCGTCGCCACGCTCGCCATCGGCAAGCCCGGCGCCACGAACGCAGCCCTGCTCTCGATCAGCATCCTCGCGCTGCACTCCCCCGAGCTCGCGCAGAAACTGGCCGACTATCGCCAGAAACAAACCGACACCGTCATGGGAGCCGAACTACCGTGACGCAAGTTCTTCCCGGCGCAACCATCGGAGTCCTCGGCAGCGGCCAGCTCGGACGCATGTTCGCCATCGCCGCGCGCCGCATGGGCTATCGCGTGCACACCTTCTCGCCGGACGACGACACGCCCACCGGCCAGGTTGCCGATTGGGAGACGACCGCCTCGTACGACGACCTCGACGCGATTCGCAAGTTTGCTCAAAGCGTCAACGTCGTCACCTTCGAGTTCGAAAACATTCCCACGCCCACCGTCGAGCGCGCGGCCGAATATGTCGCGGTCCGACCCGGCGGGCACGTGCTCTATCACACGCAGCACCGCCTGCGCGAGAAAACGTTCCTCTCGCAGGCGGGTTTTCCGGTCGTTCCCTATCGCGCGGTGCGCTCGCTTGAAGAGCTGAACGCGGCGCTCGTCGAACTTGGCGCGCCCGCCGTGCTGAAAACCGCCGGCTTCGGCTACGACGGCAAAGGTCAGGCCAAGATCCATTCGCCGGCCGAAGCGGCCGCGGCCTGGACGGCGCTCGGCACCGACGAAGCCGTGCTCGAAGCGTTCGTCGATTTTCAGTCCGAAGCTTCCGTCGTCGCTGCCCGCTCTGTCGAAGGTCACCTGGCCGACTACGGCGTCATCGGCAACACGCACCGCAACCACATTCTCGACGTCTCGGTCGCGCCGGCCGATCTGCCGGTCGAGGTCGGTCGCGAAGCAGTCCGCATCGCCCGCGCCGTGCTCGAAGCCCTCAATGTCGTCGGCGTCCTATGTGTCGAGTTCTTCGTCACCCGCGACGGCCAGCTCCTGATCAACGAGCTCGCCCCTCGGCCGCACAACTCGGGCCACCTGACGTTCGACGCCAACGTTACCAGCCAGTTCGAACAGCAGCTCCGCGCGATCTGCGGTTTGCCGCTCGGCTCGACCGAACTTTTGCGACCGGCGGCGATGGCCAACCTGCTCGGCGATCTATGGTCGGCTGGCGAACCGAACTGGTCGGCCGCGTGCAGCCATCCCGACGTGAAACTGCATCTGTACGGCAAGGAACAAGCCCGCGCCGGCCGCAAGATGGGGCACCTCACCGCGCTGGCCACTGATCCGCACCTGGCCGTCGAAGCCGTGCTCTCGGCGCGCCGGGCACTAACCGATCGATAAAATCCCACACGCAAGGACACACCATGATCCTGGACGATCTCAAGCGAGCCGAACGTTACTATGCCTTGCATCCCGGCTTCAAGGCGGGCTTTGAATTCCTGCTCAAGCACGATCTGCACTCGCTCGATTGCGGACGGCACGAGATCGACGGCGATCGCGTGTTCGCCCTGATCAATCGCGACCCCGGCCGCGGCCGCGCGGGCGCCCGGCTCGAAGCCCACCAGAAGCACATCGATATCCAGTTCCTGGTCGACGGCGCGGAAACCATCGGCTGGCGGCCCACCGGCGAATGCGAAACCGTCACCGAGGAGTACACCGCCGAGCGCGACATCATGTTCTTCGGCGACGCTCCGGCCACCTGGATCGAACTCCCCGTCGGCAAGTTCATGATCTTCTTTCCCGAAGATTCCCACGCCCCGCTGGCAGCCCATGGCGACAACGTCAAAGCCGTAATCAAGGTCGCGGTATAGTCGCTCTGGGTGCCACTGCTGGCTTGCCCAGCAGTGCTTGTTTTCAGGTCTTGCCTTGCACTCTCCGGTTCGAGAATAGCCTCGAACCCGTGTGCGGCGAGCGGCATCCTCCGCCCCTTCCCCGCCGACTATAATTGGAACGCGATCTTTCGATCCTCGCGTTCCCTCCCGAGTGTGTTTGTGTCCGACCAACTGCCTGCCCGCGAACCTGACGCGACGCTCCGTCCGCCGCAGTTCACGCTGCGGACGATGATGATCGTGACGCTCCTGGTCGCGGTGCTCGTTTCCGTAATGACCGCCGTGGGCACGGTCTGGGCCCTGGGCATACTCTTCTTCGTGTTGCTGATCGCGGCGCACGTCGTGGGAAACGCTGTCGGCACCCGGCTTCGCGATCGGGCGACCACGCGGCCGGAAGTTGCCGCCGAAATGCGCCGCGCGGCCAGTCAGGGGAAGTCCGTCGTCATGCACGGACCGAGTCGGCTCGGTCAGCATCGCCGGTTGCACTGGTTCACGCGGGTGCTCACCGTGGCCGGCGCACTCACCGCCGGCTACTTCGGTGGCGTGGCCCTGGCCGCGGCTTATCCCGACGCCACGACGGCGGCCGTCTGGCTCGCGCACCTTTCCTCGGGCGTGCTGGGTGGGCTGGCCGTGTTCATCGTCACGGCCTTCCTGATGATCGTCCGCCAAATGCTGAGCGAAGCCCACGCCGGCAGCGATCCCCATCACCCTCCCGGCTTCCGCGAGGCGAAACCGGTCGGCCCGGCACAAGAACAGGCGGAAAAATCGTGACTGGAGATTCCGCTCTTCGAGCGGCAGCGGGCAGTCGGAAGCGAACCACGGATGCACGCATCGCGTGCACCCGTGATTCGGCCTCCTCGTGCTACATCCCGATCCTCTCCAGAATCATGTCGGCCAGCACGAACGTGCCGACGATCGAGATAACGGTGATCACCACAATCCACAAGCAGCCTTTCGCCGATCGTGGGTTCTCAAACGGACTCTCCGGATTACTCGGGTCCATGGAGTATGCTCCTGCGGTTTGAACGGACGCGCGCAGCAGCACTTGCTTACATGTCGAAGTGGTGGCGCGCGGAAGTGTTTCGATCCCGAATCTGGTCAGGATCGATTCAAACCTGTAGACGCACGTCGAGAGTTTGCAGAGTCGGCCGATGCTTTCCGCCGCCAGACTTCCATTCGTCTAGCGCGCATTCGAACCCCACCGCGGCGACCTCCGGCACGACATAGGCGGCCAGCAGCGCCTCGGCTACGCGTGGCAATCGCGCGAGCTCGGAGCTTCTGAGCAGCACGTCCGTCACCGCTTGTTGAGCGGCCGCAATGTGCGCGCCGTTACCGTCGCCGTCCGACGGAAGAGCCTGATAGGCAACCTGATTCAGCAGGCAGCCCAGCACCAGCAAGATGACTGCGATGCTTCGCATTCCTTCGCCTTACACCGCCGCCGGCAGGTCGACGTTGTGATACACCTCCTGCACATCGTCGCAGTCGTTCAGCATCCCCAGAAACTTCTCGAAGATCGCCAGGTCGTCCCCTTCGAGCGTGACGCTGGTTTGCGGCAGGAACGTGATTTCCTGCACTTCCAGCTCCACGCCCGGAAACGCCGCCAGCAGGGCCGTCTTGGCTTTGAAGAACTCATCCGGCGCGGCGAACACCGTAATCTTGCCGTCCTTGCATTCGACCTCGGTTACGTTCACGTCGGCGTCGAGCATCGCCTCGAGCACCTTTTCCTCGTCGTCCCCCTTGAACGACAGCACCGCCTGGCGGTCGAACGACAGCGCTGCCGCGCCTGTCGCCGCCAGCTTCGAGCCGGTCTTCGTGAAGCAGGCCCGCACTTCCGAGATCGTCCGCTGGTTGTTGTCCGTCAAACAGTCGACGATCACCAGCGAACCGCCGGGCCCAAAGCCTTCATAGCGGGCGGTCGAAAAGTCCTCGCCCCCCACGCCGGCCGCTTTCTGAATCGCCTTGTCGATCACGTGCGCCGGCACCTGGTCCTTCTTGGCCTTTTCGATCAGGTTCCGCAGCGCCGGATTGGCGTCCGGATCGGCGACGCCGCTCTTGGCCGTCACATACAGCAGCGTGCCGTACTTGGAATACAACTTCGACTTCTGCGCCGCCGTCTTGAAGATCGCGTGCTTGCGGTTCTCGAAACTTCGTCCCATGGCAATTCCCGTGTGCTGTTTACTTCTGGTGTCAAACGCTCGCAAGGCCGGCACGATGACGAAGCATCCCGGCCAATTGCGAGCTTTGGATTGTGGTTGGTGATTTGATAATAGCCCGAAGCGCGATTCGAGGGCACCCTGCAATGCGGCTTCGCTACATGACTTAGCTTCCCTTTAGGCGCGCTTCCTTTTAGCCGCAGTTTGGTCACGGCACAGGCCCCCAGCCGGTCCGCCGCGCAGCACCTCAATTCTAACGGCCCACGCCAACCTTTTCCCAGGGGGGCATCGCAGGGCGATACGCCGTATCGCGCTACGCCATCCCAGCTTTGGGCAACCGCCGCCGACGCTTGTTTGGCCGGTTACACGCCGGTGTGGTAGAATTGCCATGAATGCCCGATTGCCGTCGAGGGTTTGCATAGCATGAGCATCGTCATCAAGCCAGAACAACGTGATTTCATCCGCCGGGAACTGGAAAGTGGTCATTTCGTCAGCGAACAAGAGTTAATCGCCGCAGCAATTGAACTGCTCAGAGCTCGCCAGGAAATGCTCGGTAAACTGCAGCCAGACGGCACTTCGAGTGAGCAACGCTCTGAGTCGAATGGCGATAAAGTCGCCAGTCTGAAAGAGCTGATCCTCTCAGGCCCAAGTCTCGAAGGCATCGACCTAGAACGAGATCAATCGACAAGCCGGGAGCTTGAACTTTGAGAACCCTGGTGGATACCTGTGTGCTGTCAGAGCTACAGCGCCGACAAGGGAACCCCAGAATCCGCGAGCGTTTTGAGGCCATCGCCAACGAGGATCTTTTTCTCAGCGTGCTCACCTTGGGCGAATTGAGGAAGGGCATCGACAAGCTCGACACAAGCGCCAGAAAGCGATCCTTAACCGCGTGGTTTAACCAAGTTGTTCTCTCCGCGGAAGGCCGCATCCTGCCGGTCGATCTGGATACGGCACTGATCTGGGGTCAACTCACTGCCAAGAGTGAAGCGAACGGCAGGCCACTTCCGGCGATCGACTGCCTTATCGCTGCAACTGCACTTCGCCACGGGCTGCACCTGATGACGCGCAACGTGGCCGATTTTGAGCCCACCGGAGTGATGCTTATCAATCCCTGGGAACTCGACTCATAGGATACGGCGATACTAGCGATTCGGACTCGACCTTTCCGGAAAAAGCACAAGTTATGAACTCGACGCAACTCCGTACCCCCCAAAGCCATCGCTCACTGAATCCTCTTGCGCTCATCTTGTTGTGCATCGCAATGCTGAACTCGCTCACCGCTCACAGCCTCCACGCCGCCGACCCGCTTCCGTCAGGCACTGTCCAGATCGAAAAGGGCATCGCCTACCTCGGCGCCGACCGCGCGGAGCTGGCCGATCTCTATCTCCCACCGACCGCCCCGCCCGGCGAGCTCCGGCCCGGCATCGTCATCATTCACGGCGGAGGCTGGACTGGCGGCCGCCGCGACGCCAATCGCGAAATCAACATCGGCACCACGCTCGCCGAGCATGGTTATGTGTGCCTCAGCATCGACTACCTGCTCCAGTCAGAGGATCCCGCCGCGCCGAAGATCTGGCCGCGGAACCTGCACGATTGCAAAACAGCCGTCCGCTGGCTCCGGGCCAACGCCGCCAGGTATCAGATCGACACCGATCACATCGGCGTCATCGGCGGTTCGGCCGGCGGGCACCTGGCCGCGATGGTCGGGCTGACAGGATCGGAACTCGATCCGCCGAGCCCTTACGCGGATCAATCAACCCGCGTGCAGGCGGTGGTCGACATGTACGGTCCGATGGCCCACAACCGCTCGCAAATCGATCGGCTGGTCGACCCGGCGAATCCCGACGTTGAAACGCTCGCGAAACAGATCACACCGCTCTCGCACATTGATGCCGGCGATCCGCCGATCCTGATCCTGCATGGCACCGCCGACACAACGGTCGACGTCGCAGATTCCGAGCTGTTCGCCGCGGCGCTTGCCAAGGGGAACGTCCCGCACGAGCTCGTCATCATCCCGGACGCCCCGCACACCTTCCACCTGCAGCCCAAGCAGCGCGACCTGCGCCCCGTGGTGCTGGGGTTCTTTGATAAGTATCTGAAGCCGACGCAGCCCGCGAAGTAGTCTCGTAGTTCTCCGCGAGATTCTGCTACCGATTGTGCCCAGACCGGCCGGCCGCCGCTGACGACTCGATCTTCACCCGCGTGTGCGCGCTCCGCGCCGTAAATGCTTCGCCGGATTCACCTAACGAGGATCACCATCCACACGGCCGCGAACCACACTTGAAATGTGGCCAGCAGATTCCTTAGGCTGCAAGTCGAGAACCAGGCGAGAAGCCTTAAACGTCGGAGACGCACCTCATAGCCCGACGCGTGAGCGAGGGAAGTCCCGCAGGGGAACGTCGCTCACGCTTCGGAATACGATCGCGAAGACGCTAGCCAATGCCGCCCGGCCACGGAGAAGCCGCATGAGAAAAAATCGCACGACCAAACAGGACTTGCCCGCCTGTGTGGCGCGCTGCAATCGCAACTCGTTGCGTGCAACGGCAGCGCGACGTGCACCGCGCACACCACGCAAGTGTCCACCAAGAATTGAAATCAGGCCAGCGATTCGCTTATGGTACGTTCAGCGGATTGTGTCGCGACTCGCGAGCTTCGCGCGAAGCGTCTCGGCCGCTGCGAACCTGGAGAAATCGCGAAGACGGGTTGCCACCCGCTTGGGTCCGAAACCCCAGGGTGTGTGCGCCCGAAACATCATTTCCACGAAATGCTAAGCGCACACGCGCGAAAAATCGTTCGCCGGGAAACAGCCGGAAAAACGATTCGGTGTGAAGTGTTCAGTTTTCAGCACAAAAGAACAACGAGCATACTTCTTCGCTGAGAACTGAACACTGAAAACTTCAAACTCTCCCCACGCTCTTTGAAAATTCGAACCCGCCAGCGGCCTGGCAACGATCGCTGCTGACTCGCCGCTCACTCCGCCGGCACCAGCCGCGTCGAGAATACGATCTCGACTGCCGCTTCTTCGTCCGTCGGCAGAGCAGGGCGGCGCGTCAGCCGATCGGCCAGTCCGATTAGCGTGTCGAGGTCGAGGCCCATGTACCGGCCGCTCCCCACGATCGTCCGCACGCCGCGAAACAGCGTGCCCGCGCGGCTGCCATGTCGGGCGACGCCCTCGGGCCGTCCCTCGCGGACCTTCACGCCGGCCGCGGCCAGCTTGATCAGTCCCTTGAGAAAGTCGGCCTCGACGCCGCGGCGACCGCAAGCGTTCCACACGCCTTCCCAGGTCTCATGCGCCTCCCAGTAGTAGCCGTGATTGAACAGGTCGCAGCCCAGCAGGTATTCGCGCGACAGCTGCCAGTGCGCCGGATCGAGCGGCGTGGCTTCGCGCAGCGAGTGGCCATAGCTGTGGCCGGCCGGGTCGCGAATCGGATGCGGAAAGCGGCCGCTGACGTACGAGTACGGCGGCAGCGGCGCCTCGGGCACCAGCCGGGTGAGCATCGTGTGCGGATGCTGGGTCGATCGACCAGCCATCGAAACGCTCGAGCAGTGAGTATCCACGGTTGCCATATCGATTGTTGCTCCCACGCTAGGCTTGCTTCAACGTTATTCTGTCGTTCTTGGCTTGCAAGTTATGCTTCTTCGACGATCACGGCCGTGCCATAGGCCAGCACTTCGGTCGCGCCCTGCATGATCTCGGTCGCGTCGTACCGCATGCTCACCACCGCGTTCGCACCCATCTCGCGGGCGTGCTCGAGCATCAGGTCGAAGGCCTCGGCCCGGGCATGTTCACAGAGGGTCGTCAGAATCGAGATGTTTCCGCCAAACAGCGATTGCACGCCGGCGGCAAAGTTGCCGACCACGCTTCGCGACCGCACCGTGACGCCCCGCACGACGCCCAGGTTGTGCACGATCCGATAGCCCGGCAGTTCCCAACTGGTGGTGATCATCGGGTTGGTCGTGAGCGTCGCTTGGGGATGGGGCTGTGTGGTGGTGCTCCAGCTCATGAGTGCTTGACCTCGAAGGGGATTCGCCGAGCGATTTCCTGCGCGGCACAGAAAAATGACTTGCTACGGTCGGCCCGCTCAGCGAAAAACTGCAGGGCCGCCCGACGTTTGACCGGGAGCACGCCGGACGAGTGCACCTGCAATCGCCCCCCGATACCTGGAGTATACGTTGCAGTTTTCGCCCGAGGTTTCCGCTCGTTCTTTCGCTACCGCACCGCCGATGGGCATCTGTCGGCGTTGGTCCGGCTGGCCGCTTTATTTGCGGATCGTAGGGGCCGTAGTGATTGGCGTGCTGCTCTTCAGGGTTCTCGCTCGCCGTGAATGACGAGTCGCCCGCAGCAGCGGTTTCCCCTGTGCATTGCGGCCGCGAGTAGCTTTAGCCCGGCATGTCGCCAATCACCGGGTCGAATTCGTCGTCCGCCGGAACAGGGCGTGTCGCCTCTTCCGTGGGCTCGCCGTGCACGCGGCCTTCCTCGGCCGCTTTCTCTTCCTCGCGCATTGTCGTGAGAAACGAACTGCCCACGAGGCTGATGAACGTGCCGAAAATGCCAATCCCGATGACCATCGTGATCATCGCCACCAGCCGCCCGCCAATCGTCACTGGCACGACATCGCCATAGCCGACCGTCGTCAGCGTGGCGATCGACCACCACAGGGCGTCCCACATGTGCTTGAACACGTGTGGCTGCGCGTCATGCTCGAACTCGAACATCGCCAGCGAACTGGCGAGCAGCACGATGACGGCCACAAACCCCACGACGGCCAGTTCCGGAGCCACGCGTCGAAAGCCGTGCATGACGTTCTGCAGTGCCCGGTTGTAGCGATACAGCTTGAGCAGCCGCAGCATCAGGAACGCGCGGATCAACTTCAGCGAGCGAAAGCCGGTGCCAAGTCCGACCAGCACCGGCAGGATCGCCAGCAGGTCGATAACCCCCAGCACCGTGAACGGATAGCGCCAGCGATTGGCCGCGGTCACCCAACGGATGATGTATTCGAACAGGAACCAGGTGAGCAGGATGCGCTCGTTCCACTGCCAGAACGTGGCGCCGGCATCGCCCCGGCGTTCCTCGGCTTCCATGAACAGCACGACGATGCTGAAGAACACCATCGCCTGGGCGACGTATTCAAACCAGCGTCGGACGGTTGCTCGTTGTTTGGGGGTCATGACGGCAGGCAATGTTCGGGCGAGTGGCAAAGTGGCTGGCGTTCACAGGCGGATAGGCAAGAATAGCTTCTATAGCTAGCCTGCATAATCGGCTTAACCGGCCTTGCGATATCGCGGGGTCGGCAGTGGCTCGGGAATCGGCAG
>Ga0172362_10004757_pt1 | contig 11784 bp, 12 predicted proteins | sample LakKivs1_kivu2a2_FD_114534 | JGI IMG/M metagenome (GOLD analysis project Ga0172362, IMG submission 114534) | Sediment microbial communities from Lake Kivu, Rwanda - Sediment s1_kivu2a2 | ecosystem: Environmental > Aquatic > Freshwater > Lake > Sediment | place: Rwanda: Western Province, Lake...
CCCTTCCTGGCGGCGGCCGTGCATATGCACCTGCAGATCGTCGACTTGCCCGTGCCTCCGCCGCCGGTGACGACCGTCAGGCGACTGGAGAACGCCGATCTGACGGCCGTCCGCTGCAGTTCGTCGAGCCGCAGGTCTCGACCAGACGCCCTGGCGATCTCCCCCTCCGCCGCCAGGAGCTCGTCGTCGCCGAGCGACAGCACCGGGGGGCGGGACGCCAGTCCGGCGATGGCCGCGGCGATGCGCGACTCCGCGGCGTGCACCCCCTTCAGATAGGCGAACCCCGGCGGGTCGACGACGAAGAGGTCGTCCCTCGACAGTGCCTCGCTCACGAGCGGCCGGTACACGTCAGCCTGGGCGTGCGTGGACATGAGGGTCATGGCCTCGCGGCATACCGACGCCACGGGCATGCACAGGTGCCCTCCCGACGCAAGGGCGTCCTCAAGGACATGGGTCACGCACGCCAGCGTCCTCCTGGCAGGGTCGACCGTCGGCAACACCTTGTGGGCCACCTCGTCTGCCGTCTTGAACCCGATGCCCTTGACCTCCACGAGCCTGTACGGGTCGGACTGCACCACGGACAGGACGTCCTTCCCGAACTTGGAGATCGCCCTCTTGGCTATGTCGAGCGAGACGCCGTGCTGGCTGAACCACAGGTATGAGCGCCTCGTGTCGCGGTCCTCGACCCACCTGCGCCTGAGGGCGTCCGCCCTTTCTGCCGTCAGCCCGATCCTCGCCCGCACCAGGCGCTCGGGGGACTCCTCGATGACCCTGCCGACGTGCTCGATCCCGAACATCTCGACGATGCGCGTCGCCCGGTGCTTGCCGACGTGGGGCATCGTGGACAGGTACGCCACCATCCCGGCCGCACTGCTCGGCACGTCGACGAAGGTGAATGCGCAGTCCATCTGCAGCCCGTACTTCGGGTGACGCTTCGACGCCCCGACGAAGACCATGGGCTTGCCGATCCCGCGGTTGAGGTCGCTGAGGATCCTGCCGGTGACGACGACGTTGTGAGGGGAAGCGGCCCACTCCGGCGGGCACTCGTCCGCACAGAAGTACTCGCTGTCCCTGGTCATGGCGACGGCGGCGACGGCATATCCCGTCGCCTGGTCGCACCAGATGACCCTGACGACCGTGCCGGGCAGGTGGAGCTCGGCTGGGTCGTTCGACCCGTTGGCTGGCTGTGACATGCCGTCTATGATACCGCAACGGGCGTGAACGGTTCAAAACAAAAGCGGCGCCGCATCACATGCGGCGCCGCCTTGTCTTCGAGACATCGACCTCAGTCCGGGCTGATGCTCGACGAGACCGAGGACGGAAGGGCATGAGTGGACTGCGAACTCTTGGTCATCGAGCTTGTGGACAAGCCGATGGTCGACGTGCTCAGGGAGCTCTGGCTCGACGACATCTCGTAGCCGCCGACGCCGCTGATCTCCGCCAGGATGTCCGCCACCTGGCTCCTGATCATCGTGCTCACCGCCCCGGCCATCACCGCGTCGGTCATGACCCTCTGCGGGATTGTCCCGCCCTCCGGGTTCGTGGCCGTCGTGGAGAGGGTGACATAGAACGCATATCTGCCCTGGCTCTCGCCGGCAACCACCGCATGGTTGATGTTCACGGTGACCGAGTACGTCTGATCGCTTACCTTGTCGTAGACCTGAATTGTCGCCATGTTGTCCTCTCCATTTCCTGGTTGCGCGGAACCCAACCAGCGGCGCTGACGCCGCCGCCGGGACCAACGGCACGCCTATTGGTTCGCAGCGGCCTCCCCTTTTCCCTTTATGATTCAACAGTGCATCCTGAACACCCTTCCCCTGCAGGCGAAAACGTCGTCGATCGACGAGGGCGACAGCACCTCCCCCTCGCCAGACCAGTCCGTCTCCTTGATGCCCTCCATGGCCCGGTCGATCTCCTCTTTCCTCTCCCTCTCGAGGATCAGCCTCTTCTGCCTGGGCTTCAAAAGGGCTGGCTTGAGGGTCTTGTCGTCGAACAGCGGCATCGTGTCGTCCGCAACCCTCCTCGGCCTCCTGCCGCGCAGGATGTCGTCCCTCCTGCCGACCATGTCGCGCAGCACACCCACGAGGCGGTCGGCGTCGCGTCCTGCTGGCGTGGATTGTATCCTGCGCTCCAGGGCGACGATGGAGCCTCCGAGCTCGTCCACCTCGTGCTGCTTCTCCGGCGGCAGGTGCCTGTAGTACAACATGGGGTTGATCAGCCCCGTGGCCTCGAGGGCATGGACGACCTTCTCCGTGGTCACGCTCTCGTCGGGGTCCATGTCGGCGCGCGACAGCCAGCCGTAGACCTGTTCCGCCCAGTCCGTCGGCGGGGTCTCCATCACGAGCCGTTCCCCCAGACCGACTCCGCCCCTCTCGCCCTCCACCTTGATGTCCTCGATGGCAGCCTGCTCCTTCCGGCGGTGGTAGTCGTCTTCGTCGAAGATGCCGTTCTCCTCGATGGCCTCGGCGACCTCGGCGACGGCCGCAAACGCCTCAGTCGTCTCCCCGACCTTCTTGTCCTCCTCGCTGTCGTAGACCTTGAGGTAGACCGTGTCCTCGTCGCGGATCGCCACCGTGCGGTCGTCGACGAACTCCGACAGCCTCGCCCTCGTGGAGCCCCGGTTGCTGACGTCGGCGATGGCGTCCCCGCCGCCGGCTAGTTCGTACTTGCCCCACAGCAGGTAGTCCTCGTCCTCGGAGTGGTTGCGGGCCAGCCAGTCGATGTCGAAACTATCAAGGTTGCCGGCGACCTTCTTGGGGTTGAAACGCGCCGCCAGGAAGATGCCATGCAGTCCGCTGATCTGTCTTTGGCCTCTCATGTCCTCCTCGTATTTCGCCCATGGAAGCCGGGTTCCCTTGCAGAAGGGGAAAGCCCACCCATCGACGAAACATGACCCATGAGGATGGTCGTTGTCTCACAGGCTGTCGAATATCCGTACTACATCGCCGAACGGCGCGAGGGCAGGCTCAAGGGCATGGCTCCGCCGAACATCAGGGCCATCCCGAGCCTGAGGCGCAAATGGGACGGCGGCGGGTTCGGCACCGGCGTCAGGACGACGGAGGAAAGGGCTCCCAACCCGAGAGATCTGCTCGACAGGCTACGTTCCAGGAACGTCAACCCGCAGTTCGACGACGTCGAGTTCTACGTCGTGCGGGCGCCGAACTCCCCGCGCGAGAGGATCCAGTACGGCAGGCTGCTCGCCGAGATCCACCAGCACGACCCCAGATGACGCCCTTGCAATCAGGGCGCTTGACCTCCACGACAGCGTCGGCATCCGGGTCGGATATTCCGATCTCACGCTTGAAAGGAGGGCCGGTTATGTGGTCGCACAGGTCGGCGCCGCACAGGGGGCACTCCAGTGGGTCGTCCCACCTGTGCCAGTACGCTCCCCAGCCCTCGACCATCTTGAGATGGGTCAGACCATGGGCGGCGGCCTCAGGGGTCATGGCGGGATAGACCCCGCAGTGCACAAGCTCCTCGACCATTTCCTCCATGGAACTCTTGTCGGAGTCGATGAGTTTATCCCTCTCCCTAGCGAGCCTCTCTAGGAGTCCCAGGTTGTCGACGCCCTTGAACTTGGTCATTGCACGGCCCTCAGCATCCTGTCCAATATCGCCTTGATCACCGGAACCACGACGCTGTTCCCGAACTGGGCCCATGCCGTCCTCGGCTTCGTCGGGATGGCGAACGAGTCCGGGAAGCCCATCACCCTAGCACACTCCCTCGGAGCCAGCTTCCTGACCCTGCCGTTCACCAGATAGGCGGCGGTGTCGGCGAATATCCCCCCGCTGTTCGAGGACAGCGTGATGGCATGCCCGTCGGCACTGTAGATCCTGTTCCCCTGGTGCTCGCCCTTGCCGCGGATCTCACCGATTCTAATCGGCTCCTGGTAAGCCACGAATAGTCCCTCGATGGCGTCGGGGTTGTCGTATCTGAACTCGTAGTCGTCGCGGGAGACGACATAGGCGTCAGTCTGGTCGTCAGGCAGTAGGATGTCACGCAGCGAGACGAACCTGCCAGCGGGGCGAGGGAAATCGAACGCGCTGACATCAAGGTCCTTGCGGAAGCAGGCAATGTAGATCCTATGGCGGCTGGTCGGCACCCCGAACCCCGACGAACTGAGCACCTTGTGGTGGACATCGTACCCGATCCCGTCCAGAACATCTTTGACGGTCGCCAGCGTGCGCCCATCGTCATGGGCGGCGAAGTTCCTGACGTTCTCAAGAAGGAGCATGGCCGGCCGATGGTGCTCGGCTATCCTGGCGACATCGAAGAACAGGGTCCCCTTCGCCTCGTCGAGGAACCCCAGCTTCTTGCCAGCGATTGAAAAGGCCTGACAAGGGAAGCCGGCACATATGAGGTCGTGAGGCGGGATGTCCTTCGCCTCGATCTTGGTGATGTCCCCAGAAGGCCTGTGACCGAAGTTGGACTCGTACGTCGAGGCGGCGTTGTCATCTATCTCGGACGAGAACGCGCACCTTAGGCCTAGCCCCTCGGCGGCTATGCGGAACCCGCCTATCCCGGCGAACAGGTCTATGAATGTGGAGACGACTGACATGGGGGCATTATACGCGGGTTCGTGCCGTCCCGCGCGTCACCCCCCACGGCGCGGCAACCGAGCCGCGCCAGAAGTCGTCCACAAGGTCGAGGCGCATGACGACCCTGCCGTCCGACAAGGAGCGCGACGGGTCGGGGTGGGTCTCCAGGAAGACGCCGGAGCAGTATCCAGTCGCCACTGCGGCCCTGGACAGCGCCCATGCGAACATTCCGTCTCCGCCGGACTCGACCCCTCCGCCCGGGAGCTGGCAACTGTGCGTGGCGTCGAATATGACCGGACGGCCGGTCTGCAGCACCATCGTCATGATGCTCCTCATGTCGACAACTAGGTTGTTGTAACCGAAGCACGACCCGCGCTCCGTCAGGCAGATGTCTGAGCACCCGGACGACGCCACCTTCTCGACGACGTTTGCCATGTCGAACGGTGCCATGAACTGCCCCTTCTTGATGTTCACCGGCTTGCCAGACCTGCCGGCCTCGGCGAGCAAGTCAGTCTGCCTGCACAGGAACGCCGGGATCTGGATCATGTCGACCGCGGCGGCGACCGCCTCGACGTCTCCGGGAAGGTGCACGTCGGTCGTGACGGGACAGCCGACCTCCTCCCTGACGGTCGCCAGGATCTCCAGTCCTCGCTGCAGCCCCGGGCCGCGGTACGACCGGATCGACGACCTGTTAGCCTTGTCGTACGACGCCTTGAACACGAAGTTGGCCCCGTTCCGCTTGGCGACCTCGGACAGCCTGCTGGCGATCCCGACGCAGAACCTGAGACCGTCGCCAGCCTCCTCGCCGTCCTCGATCACGCACGGCCCGGCGATCATCGTGGGCGCGTCTCCGCCAATGTCAAAGCCTCCAACCCGGCAGATGCCGTTCATCTCCGCCTCCCTTCAGCAGCCTCTAGTGCGGGAGCCTGGCGAACGCCATGGACTCCCTCATCATGTTGAGCGCCGTCCATCGGCACCCCTTGTCGTAGCCAGTCTTGTACTCGTGCCAATGCCCGAAGTACCACAGTGGCGGGTGGTAGACCCTCAGGACTTCCGACAGAACCTCCCGGGAGATGTCGGTCATCCTCGACCTGTCGTCGGACTTCATGAAGAACTCGTTCGGGCATGTGTGGCTGACCACGACGTCCACCCTTGGGAGCCTCGGCATCCCGTCCCATGTCGTCCAAGTGAGCACCTCCTGCGGGAACCAGCCGCACTGGACGACCGCCTCGCGGCGCGCCTTGCGGGGAAGGTCCTTGCACAGGACCTCGTCCCTCCAAGACCTGTCGATGGAGTATGCCCCTCCCATGAACAGCACAACCCTGCCGTCGTCGAGGGTCATGGTCGACCCCCTCGGCATGTGGAACACGTTCGGGTAGACCTGGCGGTCGACCAGCGCGTCCAAGGCGTCGTGGTCCTCGTGGTTTCCGTCGCAGAAGTACAGCTTGGTGTCTCCGACGCGCGGGACGCACGGCTTCGCGGCATGGCGACCGCATTTAGCCTCGACGAGCCGCGGCCAATAGCCGAAATCTCCGCACTGGAGAACCACGGCTGGCCGCTTCCTGTTGACGAAGCAGTTCAGGGCTGGGAAGTCGCAGTGGACGTCGCCGAGGACTATGACCTCTTTGTTCAGGCTTCCCATTGCTGGTCTCCCGAAAGACCCGACCCAAGAGTGGTGGGGGTCAGCGGGAGTTGAACCCGCCCTTTTCGACCGTTCAGGCTGCGTAGTCTGGGTTTAACACTATGTCCGCAGCCCCGGACCGTTCGTCGCCCAACTATTGTCGCCCGCCAAAACGCCCGACAAGGCACCCAGAATGCGACCGACTTGCGTCCAGCGGCGTCAACCCGGTGACCACAAATCCGCCGTCAGTCCGCAGTCTCGATCATGCCGCCCGACGGGCGGCGTCATCCAGACGGATGTCGAACGCTTTCCCCAGCGAGTCTAGCCTTGTCCGCTCAGCCACGACCCCCTTCGAAATCAAACCTGCTCCGGCCTCGCCGTCAGCCACTGCTGAAACGCCTCCACCTCGGCGTCCCATGAGGCCTGCGCCTTCCTGGCTCCAAGGAACCTTCCGTAGATGTTCTCGACGATGGACATGAACCTTGCGACGGCCATGATTCGGTGTTCGAACATGGAAACCCCGTCGAGCTTCTCTGGGGATGGAGGGACCTTCAACCCTCCGAACGTCCATGTCCTGGCGTCAAAGGAAGTCGACCACTGTTCCTTGTTCACGACCAGAGTCAACTTCGCCCTGCGGAGCTTCTTGGACGACAGCATGGCCGTCTTGGCCTCCCTCGATATCGTTGGCGCCCCCTTGCGCAGGATCGCCTCATGGGCGCCGTTGCCCTCGTGGACGAGCGTCATCGGCCCCTCGAGAAGGATCGAGGCGAACTCCTTGTGCCCGCCTTCGACGATCTCGAACGCCCCGTCCTTGTTCTCGGAGGCAAACCACACCCAGGAGAGGAAGTCGTCGCCCAGCTCGAGGTCCATGTCCGGGGCCCCGTTTGGTGCGAACGACGACGGCTTGATCGACAGCGGGTCGACTCCGGCGTCCCTGGCAAGGGATACGGCACCGACCGGATGCAGCGACAGGCCTACGGCCTCCTGGAACGACGCCATCAGCATGTCAGACTTGGAGTCGCTCGACGCCGTGGCGTACACCCTCGGGCTGCCCCTGTCGCTCTCGACGACGACGTCGATCCCGGAGATGGACAGCGGCATCTTGGGCAGGAGCCTCTCCCTGACCTCCTTGGAGATCCTGATCCTCTCGTCGCGCTTCAGGAAGCCGACCCCTGCGGCCGCCATGGCCGCCAGCTCCTCCTGCCTCCTCTCGACCTTGAACAGTGATGACGGTATGCGCTTCTCCACCTTCGTGAGGCACAGGCGCAGCCTGCCGGCCACGACCGCAGACTCCTCCTCGATCACGCGGTCGAGCATGTGCCTGCCTGTCGCCCATCCGACGGACGGGCTGGTGATGTCCTCCGCCGGCTGCACCGCCTTGCCGCGGAACCTCGACAGCGTGTCGTCTGGCATGTTGCCGGCGACCTTGAAAACCCGCATTGAGACCGATCCGGACTCGAACGACATGTCGCACCCCCTTGTGACACTTGGTCACTTGACAGACAGACTACCATCATCGCCGCCGTTGGTCAACCCGCCATCCTTCCCGTCGCAGAACCCGTTGACCGGCCCGTGTGTCGGCAGCGGGAAGTTCTTCTTCCCGGCGTCGAACTGGCGCCTGAGGTTCTCGTAGGACACGGTGATGTCATGGTCGCAGACCTGACCCTTCCTGCTGATCGCCGAGCAGCACGCCGCCACATACAGTTCGTTCAGGTAAGCGAAGGTCCATCCGGTCGTGCCCTCCGCAAGCATGTCCGTGACGGCCTTGGACGCTTTCAGGCGGTCTGCCAGGAACCTGCGCCTGAGCGCCTTGTCCGGCAGGTCGAAGGTCCACACCCTGTCGAACCTGCTCGGGCGGTGGACGAGGGCGGGGTCGAGGTCGCCGGGGTTGTTGCTCGTCCCTATGATCAGCACCCCCTCGAGAGGCTCGATGCCGTCGAGCTGCGACAGGAGACCGGCCCTCGTAACCTTGGACTGGGTCGTGAGGGAGTCCAAATCGTCGAGGATGACGATCGCCGGAGAGTTGTTCCTGGCACTGGAGAAGGCGTGCCTGACGACGTCCTCGTCGACCTGCCTCGTGATCTGCAGCGACCATGCGGTAGCCCCGTACCTCTTGGCGCAGTGCCTGACGAGGTTGCGGGTCATCATCGTCTTGCCAGTTCCCGGGACCCCGATGAACAGGAACCCCCTCTTGTGCCTCAGGCCGTATTTCCTGAATGCGACTGGGTTGCTGAAGAAGAAGTCGGTCTGTGAGTATATGTCGTCGGACACGACCTGCGGGATGTATATCCTCTCTGGGTCTACCGGGATCTCCATGTCCGGGGCGTTGGACACCCTTATCGTGACGACCGCCGAGTCCTTGAAGTGCTCCTCGACCGCCTTGAAGAACTCGATTACCCACTCCTTCCTCCTCGCCCTCACCATGTACATCCCGCCGACCGTGCCGTGGGCCGACAGGAAGGAGAAGATCGTGAAGCGGCGCTCCCCGCCACCGTCCACGTCCATGAAGCCGGTCCAGCAGGTGTATTTCCCCGCCCGCGTGCCGCTCCACGAGACGAATGCCGGATATTCGTCGTCCGCCCGGATGGCCCACCTCCAGCCGAGGAATTCGCCGCGCATCTTCGCTGGGTCGCTGACGACCCTGCTCAGGAGAGACTCGTACGGGCAGGTTTCTCCATCGACGAATATCCACGGCACATCCTGGTCGCCATCCTCAGAGCGTTCGTCCCTCAGATATTTGACGGCCTCGACGGTTGTGAGGCCTCGCATCGGCTCTGGCTGCTTATGCCATGGGAACTCGCTTCTCATACGCCTCCTGTGAGATTGTCGACGATGGGGCATGGTAGCACCGACCAGCACCCCAGTCAACGCTACGGGTTGAACGCTCGGCGGACGCCATCCAGCGTGATCGGCACGGGATTCTCGGCGATGTGCTGCTCGGCGATGTGCTTGCTGTACCAGTCCGCCAGGTCGAACGGCTCCTTCGGCACTCCCCCGCGGCAGTCCTGCACGGCCCGGTCGAACGGGACATATTCGAAGACGTCGCACCTGGACTTGGGGTTGCAGTTGAATATCTTGAAGCCGGCCGCCTCGCAAACGGGCTTGATCTCCCGCAGCATGGCATTCTCCTTAGCGTACCGCCCGTTCCTAGCAGACTTGTCCTGGCCGAAGGCGTACGCAGCCTCCTCCGTCATCCAGAAGTCGACGCCGATCATGTATATCCTCGGGCACCCGAGGTAGTGCATCAGCCTCACGACGAGGAGCATGCTGGCAAGGCACCTGAACGGCTGCTTCTTCCCGTCAGACTCCTTGCCACCGTGACCCCAATGGGCGAACCAGTCCGTCAGGAAGGTGGGGGCGTTGAACTGCCCGCTCCTTGCGAAGCCGAACGTCCCCGGACAGTCCTTGACGAGGATGTCGGAGACCCTCCACCTGCCGTCCGGCATCTTGATGTGGATCGGCTGCCTCAGCTTGCCGATGGGGGCGAACGTAAGGCACTTCGGGTCGAGGTGCAGACCGTGGTGGAACTTGGTCGGGGGGTCGCCGAATGTCCACGCCGTCACAGGGACGTGTCCCGCCACATTATTCACCGCCATCGACACGACGCCGCGCTCCCGCAGCCTATCGAACGGCATCGAGTTAAGGCTCGGGCCGCCGCCCACCAGGAACCCCGGCTGCGGAGACCATAGCCCGGAAAGGTCGACGGGAAGGAACCCCGACGCCTTGCACGCCTCGCAGCGCTTGCGCTCGCGCCTTCCTCCGCCGCACGCCGGGCATAGCTTCTTCGGGTTGACCACGAACAGGGGGTCGTTCTGGTGCATGTTTACTCCGTCGCGACAGGCTTTGACGCCTTGTATCCACAGAACGGACAGTAGTTTACCTGCGATTCATACTCGCCGTTTCCAGCAAACAAGGTGCCTGCTTCGTGAGCCTGCGGACTGTCATTTCCGCATGCAGTCTCCTCGCAATATGTGACGGCGTGACCACACCGCCCGTCGGCAGCCTTGTCTGGCACAAGACACTGATGAGATACTTCAATCTCTGGGTTGATGACACTCTTCATTATGCCTCCTTCTTTTCCGACTTCGTTGGGAATGTCCCCACGAGGGCGTCCCTGACGACCGACTTCATGTCTGGTCTGAAATCGGACTTCAATATCCATCTGAGGAAGCCAGGGTCGTTCTGCGCCACGTGCCTGAGGGTGCTGCCCTTCTGCTTGCTGAAGGCGAACACGACCTCCCCGTCCTTCCACACCAGCTTGCCGTCCTTGTCGACGAAGTGCGGCGGCTTCTCCGCCATGGCGGCGGCGAACTGCGTCGCCGACCTCGGATAGTCGCCGTAGCGGTCGATCTGGGCGTCGAGGATCTCCAGCGAACTGACCGTGTCCGCCGCGGCCCCGTGGGCCCCGGAGATGTCCTTGCCGGTATAGAACCTGTACGCCAAAGAGAGAGTCATGCCCTCGCGGCGGCGGAATATCTCGAACGTGTCGATGACCTGCCGCCCAGCTAGGCATTCCCGCCTCGGGTCGTCCTGCGGAAGCACCCTCTTGATCTCCTTGTCGAGGAGGGGTATGTCGTACGCCTTCACATTGTAGCCAGACAGTATGCATCCATCGAGGAGACCTATCACGTCTCCGACGACCTCCTCGAACCCCTGCAACCCAGCGACGTCGGCGTCCGATATGCCGTGCACCTTGGTGCAGTCCGGCGGGATCGGGACGCCGGGGTTCACAAGAAACACCCGCCTCCTCTCGGAGCCGTCGGGGTCCCTCCTGATGATCGCCAGTTCGATGATGCGGCACGACAGCGGGTCGACCCCCGTAGTCTCCGTGTCAAGATGAGCTATCGGCTTGTCGCATATGATCGCCATCGCAGTCCTCCATCTGTGTCACAGGGGCGTCCTCGATGCACTGGGCGAAGTTGAACACGCTGCCGTCGCCGAACGGGAACCACACCTTCCCACAGACCGTGCACCTCTTGCTGTGGGTCGACTTGCCCATCGAGACCAGGTTACCGTTCGACGGATGGCAGCACTTCGACTCGTCGAAGTGGTCCATCATCCTCGCATCCAGTGCCGGGATGCCGCTCATGGCATGGATTATACAGGACTGCGGGCGATGCGCGTCACGCCGCAGCCATCTGCCTTGCGGCGTCGGGATCGAGCGGATGCCCAGCGGCGCCCTGCATGAAGGCGGTCTCGACGAGGCCGCACAGGGCAGCCGGATCCATCTCCGGGTGCTTCGCCGCGGCGACGGAGACCATGTGGGAGAACACCTTGTCGGCGTGGTCGGCGAGGTCGAGCCTGATCGTCTTGGAGTTGTTGTGGAAGTCCTGTATCCCGCCGCACTCGTGCACCCGGCGGCGCAGGTCGTGTTCCTCCTCGTAGAGGCACACCTCGGAGGCGGCCGCCTGGAGCTCGTCGCCGAGCCCGATGTTCCTCATGAGCCCAGCGACCTCCACCTCCTTCGTGAGCTCGAACCTGGACTTGTCGGCGTTGAACACGTAGTTGGACTTCAGGTCGTTGCAGATGGTGGTGAACCACCTCAGCATCCCGACGATCTCCTCGGCCGGGGCTCCCGACACCCCGAGGTGGAACACCGTGGCCCAGTTGCAGTGCTGGGCGCCA
>Ga0172362_10004758_pt1 | contig 11783 bp, 10 predicted proteins | sample LakKivs1_kivu2a2_FD_114534 | JGI IMG/M metagenome (GOLD analysis project Ga0172362, IMG submission 114534) | Sediment microbial communities from Lake Kivu, Rwanda - Sediment s1_kivu2a2 | ecosystem: Environmental > Aquatic > Freshwater > Lake > Sediment | place: Rwanda: Western Province, Lake...
CGAAGCCGGAGACCGACGACTGCGCCGAGTTCCGCCACGCCATGACGTTGTCCAGGGTCGCCCCGAGGTACGCGCCGTGGCTGACGTAGACGTAGGCAAACGCGGCGCCCGTGACGATTCCGTAGATGAACGTTTTCATGAGCCTTCGAACCTCTGATCAGGATATCGGCAGTGGCGGCGCCGTACTGAAACGGGGCGGCGCCGGTGGCACCTCGCGAAATCGTGCGTTCTCGAGGCGCCGCGCGGCCGCTATGCTGACGATGTGAGCAGAATTGCCATTCTGGGAGGGACGGGCGCGCAGGGACTCGGTCTCGCGCTGCGCTTCGCAGCGGCCGGGGAAGCGGTCGTGATCGGCTCGCGGGTCGCTGATCGTGCTCTGGAGGCGGCCGCCAGGGTCCGAGCCTCGGTGCGCAACGCCGCCGTCGAGGGGCACGAGAACGTCGCGGCGGCGTCGCTCGCGGACCGCGTCGTGCTGACGCTGCCGGTCGAGGGCATCGTGCCGTTTCTCGCCGCCGGCGCGGCGCAGCTCGCCGGAAAGATCGTGATCGACGCGATGGTTCCGCTGACGGTCCGCAAGGGCGTCGCCGAGCTGGAGCCGGTCGCCGGCGCAGCGTCGGTGAGCGAGCTCGTGCAGTTGCGGGCTCCGTCGGCGCGCGTCGTCTGCGCCTTCAAGAACGTTCCCAGCGACGAGCTGCAGGATCTCGCGCACCCCGTGCCGAGCGACGTCCTGCTCTGCGGCGACGACGAGCTCGCGCGCCGCGAGGTCGCGCGGCTGGTGGAGGTCATCCCGGGTCTGCGCGCCGTCGACGCGGGACCGCTGCGGCTCGCGCGCTACATCGAGGGTCTGACCGCGCTGCTGGTGAGCCTCAATATCCGCCACAAGGCGCTCACGTCGATCGAGATCGTCGGCCTCGAGCGCACCCGTCGGGCGGGCGCCGCGTAGCCGAACGGTCGACCACGGCCTTCAGCCCCCGCAGGCCTCCGGGTTGCCGGTGAGTCGGACCGCCTCGGCGCGGTGCGGCGCCGAGGCGGCAAGATCGCCCGTCGCGGCGAGGGCCTGCGCGAGCCCGCAGTGCGCCGACGCATCCGACGGCGCGAGCTCGAGCGCTCGCCGGTAGCCGCGGATCGCCGCCTCGGCGTTTCCCTCGAGCAGGTCGAGGCGCGCGAGGTTGCCGTGCGCGAGCGCGCTCGCGGGCTGGTGCTGCAGAGCGGTCTCGAAGCGCGCGCGCGCGGCGGCGGCCTTGCCCTGCATCGCGAGGATGACGCCGTAGTGGCTGTTCGCGTCGAGGTGGTCGGGCACCAGCTCGAGCACGCGTGCGAGCTGCTCGCCCGCCTCGTCGTAGCGTCCCTGGCGCACGAGCGTCACGGCGAGCGCGTAGCGGACCATGTAGTCGTTCTCCCGCATGGTCTTTTCGGGGAAGTGCGGCGGGTCGATCTCGAGCACGCGGCGGAAGCTCCGCTCGGCCTCGGGGAAGCGCTCCGCGGCTGCGAGCGCCATGCCGAGGTTGCTGTAGGCGAGGTAGTTGGCGTCGGTGACCTCCGTCGCGTGGGAGAAAAGCGTGATCGAGCTGCGCCAGACGCCGACCTGCTGCCAGGTGCGCACGGCGAAGAAGAGCAGCAGCACGCCGACGGCACAGGTCGCGATGCGTGCGCGCTCCGGGTTGCGCGCCCAGTCGCGCAACGTCCAGAGCAGCGCGATCTGCAGGCCGACGACCGGCAGGTAGGTGTAGCGGTCCGCCATGGCAGCCACGCCGACCTGCACGAGGCCGATCACCGGCACCAGCATGCCGAGGAACCAGAACCAGCCGACGAGGATCCACGGACGGCGCCGCACCTGCCACGTCGCCAGCGCGGTCGCAGCGAGGATCGTCGACACCGCCCCGACGACCGCGGCCGCCGGCCACGACGCGGGGTACGGGTAGAGCACCGAGAGCCCGAACGGCCAGATCAGCGCACCGGCATGGCGCACGACCGAGATGGCTGCATTGGCGAGCCGCAGCGCCTCGGGAATGCTCGAGAACGTCGCGCCCGCGCTGTCCTGCACGAGGTACGTCGCGACGGCGGACGCGGCCGTGAGCGCGAAGAACGGCAGCTTCTCGAGCAGCAGCGCGCCGAGGCGATCGCGCCGCAGACGGGCGAACGGCCACACGTCGAGCAGCAGCAGGACGAACGGGAGCGTGACCAGCATCGCCTTCGCCAGCAGCCCGAGGGCGAATGCGAGCAGCGCGGCGAAGTACCACGCGGCGGTTGCGCCGCGTGCGTGCTCGCGCGGTCCGTCGCCGTGCGTGGCGCGCGCGTACCCCGCCCACGCCCACAGCGAGAGAAAGAAGAAGAATGCGCTCAGCACGTCCTTGCGCTCGGAGACCCACGCCACCGACTCGGCGCGCAGCGGGTGCCACGCGAACAGCGCGGCGCACGCGGCGCTCGTCCAGAAGGCGCCCGTCGCGCGGCGCAGCATCAGGAAGGCGAGCATGCCGTCGATCGCGTGCCACAGCACGTTCACCGCGTGGTGCCCACCAGGCTCGTAGCCGAACAGCGTGACGTCGAGCGCGTGCGAGAGCCACGTGAGCGGGTGCCAGTTCGACGACTGTACGTTGGTGAACGCCCAGTGCACGGCGTCGAGGCCGATCCCGAGGCGGAGCCCCGGGTTGTCGACGACGTAGTCGTAGTCGTCGATGTTGACGAACTCGAAGGTCGCTGCGTGGCCGAAGAGCAGGAGCGTGCCCACGAAGAGCGCGAGGCAGACGTGCCACGCGCGGCGTGGCACGGCGGCGAATGCCACGGCCGCGCGTTCCCCGGCTTCCGGCGACGCGTTGCCGGAAGGTGCCGCCGGAGTCGTCGTCACGCGCCGCTGCCGCGCGACCGCCGCCGCGTGGCCGCGACCGTGCGCCTGCGTGCGGCGGGCCAAAATTGACGCCTCCGCTGCGCGCACGTCCGACGCCGCGTGGCCGCGACCGTGCGCCTGCGTGCGGCGGTGCGCCGATCGCCGGCCGAAGGTGCGATGGCGGTGCGCGGATCGTCCGCCGACGGTGCGGCGGCGATGCGCGGATCGCCGGTCGACGGTGCGCCCCGGCGTACCGACGCCCCGACGACGCCGAGGGCGCGTGCGACGCCATCGAGCAGCTCGGCCGTCGGACGGACGCGCTCGTCGTGCAGCGTCGCGATCGAGTCCTCGCTCAGGCCGGCGCGACGCGCGAGCTCACCGCGCGAGATTCGCTTCGCGACGACCCAGCGCAGCAGCATGCGCCGTGCGAGGTCCGGCTCGAGGTCGATCCACTCGAACCAGTCGCGCGACACCACCGCGACCGACGGCCGCGGTGGGGCCGCGCCCTCGGCCAGGCAGGCCTCGAGCCAGCGGTGCAGTGCCGCACGGGCCTCGCGCACGACGGTATCGGGCGTATCGCCAGCGGCCTGACAGCCCGGGCAGTCGGGAAACTCGGCGACCAGACGGTCGCCGACGGCGTCGATCAGGGCAGCGTAGCGCATGGGTGCGTCCCGGCGATTGGCCCGCACTGGGACGCACTCGTCAAGCCCTGCCGTCGTCCGGGTCGTCGGAGTGCAGGCGGAGCAGGCGGGCGAGGCCGTGGTCGTCGAGCGAGCCGTGCAAGCTGGTCCAGAGGCGGCCGCTGCCGCCGCAGTTGGCGCATGGCGTGCGGCTCACCGAGCCGGGCCGGATGCGCCTGCAGTCCGGGCCGGGAGTCGACGCGAAACCCGCTTCGCGCGCGAAGTCGCGAAGGTCGCGCGGGCCCGGCGGGCTCATCGGCCCGCCGTCGCGTCAACGGCGGTTGGCGCCGTGAGCGCGACGGTCCCCTGCAGTGGGCACAGGTGGCACACGGGGCCGCGTGTTCGCGAGGGGACTCGCCATCGTGGATGCTCGATTTCGCGCCGACGCTGTGTCCGGCGCTTCGTGGGCTGGCTCATCGTGGTCATCTCGCCGGGAGACCAATGCAAGGTTCGTTCAAGATCGTTCGACGAGACGCTCCGCTCCGCCGGCTGCGGCCCGGCTCGAGCGCTCCGCGCGCGGCCCTGGTGCGCTGCGCCGCGCTTCGCGAAGCGCCTTCCGCAGCGGCTGCCGGAGCGTCTGTCCGCCGGCGGTCGTGCCGTGCCGCGGCTACACGAGCGACGGGCGCGGCAGCTTGTCCGTGCCCGGCGCCGCGCCGTTGGCCTTCGCCTGCAGCAGCGGGGGATCGTCGTCGAACGACGTCTCGTAGGCACGCATGACGTCGTCGAACGGCCCGTCGAGACGCACGCGGCCGGCGTCGATCCAGATCGCCCGCTCGCAGTAGGCGCCGAGGAACGCCGGGTCGTGCGACGTCATGACCAGCGTCCGGCCGGATCGCGCCAGCGCCCGGAAGTACACGTCGGTGGTGCGCGTGAAGCCGCGGTCGACGTGGCCGAGAACCTCGTCGAAGACCAGGAAGCGCTCGTCGCTCTCGGCGAATACGCTCAGCGCGAGGCGCTGCACCTGGCCCATCGACAGGTCCTTGAGTAGCGCGTGCGTCAGGTGCGTGATGCCCGCGCGCGCGATGATCTCGTCCTGCCGCGGTGCGAGCTTCCGGCGTACCAGCCCGTGGATGGCGCCGAAGAGGAAGACGTTGTCGGCGACGCTGAGCTCGGTCGAGAAGCCGATCGTCGTGGTGAACAGCGCACGCGGCGGGCTCGCGAGGGTGATCGTGCCGTGCGTCGGCTCGAGTATGCCCGACAGGAGACGGAGCAGCGTGGTCTTGCCGCAGCCGTTCCGCCCGACGAGCGCCACCCGCTCGCCGGGTGCGATCGAGAGGTTGACGTTCTCGAGCGCCCACAGCTCGTGTCGGAGCGGCTCGCGGCGGATCAGCGCGCGCAGCACGCGAAGCGTCGTGCGCTGCGTGTGCGGGATCATGAAGCGCTTGGCGACGTTCTCGATCCGGACCGCGGCGACGCTCACGTCCGCTCCATCGCGGCGCTCTCCGCCGTCAGGAACGCCGCATAGCCGACGACCAGGACGGTCGCGCCGACCAGCATCGCGTGGACGTAGACGCCCGGACCCGCCGGCGGCCCGATCAGCGCGCCGCGCAGCGCGACCAGGAACGGCGTCAGCGGGTTCAGCCAGTAGATGATGAAGCGCGCCGGCGCAGACAGGCTCTCGAGTCCGTAGAACACCGGCGTCACGAACATCAGCAGATGCGTGACGAGCGTCCAGATGTGCTCGACGTCGCGCGCGAAGCTGAACAGGACAGCACCGAGCATGCCGACGCCGGTGACGAGCGCGAGGAATCCCATGACCAGGGGCACCATCGCGAGCATGCCGTGCCACGTGAGGGTCCCGTAGTACACGGCCAGCAGTGTGCAGAGCACCATCTCGACCAGGAGCTTGTAGCCGTGGAACGCCACCTGCGAGAGGATCACGGTCTCCCGCGGCACGGTCGTGTTCAGCAGCAGGGCCCGGTTCGCGAACAGGATCGCGATGAGCCGCCGGGTGACGGTGGCGAAGTAGCTGACCAGCGCGATGCCGAGCAGGAGGAAGAGCGGGTAGGCGCGCAGCTCCTCGCCGAAGCGCTCGCGGAACACGAGGTACAGCGCGCTCAGCATCGCAAACGGTGCGAGCAGGCTCCACAGCGCGCCCGCGACCGAGTTGTGATCGGTGTGCTTGAACGCGGCGCGCACCAGCTCCGCGAAGAGGGCGCGGTTTGGCTCACCCAGGAGCGTGTGCGCGCGCGCGGCGGCCCGACTCGCGAGCCACGGCAGGTCGATGCGCCGCGCGGCGATGGGTTGCGGTGGAGTGTTCACGCGGCCCTCGCGTCGCGCCGCCGCGCCGGCGTCCGGCGCATCGCGTCCCCATGGCAGATCGACGACATGCGACCTCAGTGTCGCGTCCGGGAAAGAGGATGTAAAGCCATGCAGACCCGCGAGGAGCCGGTCCCGCCGCACGTGCGGCCGGTGCGTTGCCGCCGCCGGGACCGCCTCGTAGAGTGTCCGGCGCGTCGCGGGGCTCTCCCGGCACCGCATCCGGAAAGACAACTTGACGATCGCTCGCAACGCAGAAGCGCCCGCGGGATCCGAGGCCGCCCGATCGCCGTGGTCGCCGCTCCGCCACGGGATGTTCCGTGCGCTGTGGATCGCGTCGCTCGCGTCGAACGTCGGCACGTGGATGCAGGGCGTCGCCGCGGTGTGGCTGATGACGTCGCTGTCGAGCTCACCGGTGATGGTCGCGCTCGTGCAGACCGCGGCGAGCTTGCCGCTGGTGCTGCTCGCCCTTCCGGCGGGCGCCCTCGCCGACATGGTCGACCGGCGGAAGCTGCTGCTCGCGAGCCAGACCTGGATGCTGCTCGCGTCCGGCGCGCTCGGCGTGCTCACGGTCGGCGGGTTGCGCGATCCCTGGTGGCTTCTCGGCTGCACGTTCGCGATGGGGATCGGCTCCGCGCTGACGGGTCCCGCCTGGCTGGCGATCACGCTCGAACTCGTGCCCCGGTCCGAGCTTCCGGCGGCGGTCGCGCTCAGCTCGGCCTCGATCAACCTGGCACGCGCGGTCGGGCCCGCGATCGGCGGGCTGATCGTCGCCGCGATGGGGCCGGGCCCGGCCTTCCTGCTCAACGCGGCGTCGTTCGTCGCGGTTCTGGGCGTGCTGTTCGCGTGGCGCCGCGAGCCCACCGTCGACGTGCTGCCGCGCGAGCACGTGTTCGGCGCGATCCGCGCGGGGATGCGCTTCGTCCGCCACTCGCCCGCGCTCCAGCGCATCCTGCTGCGGGTCGGCATGTTCGTCTTCTTCACCAGTGCCGTCTGGGCGCTGCTGCCGGTCCTGGCGAAGCAGCGCATGGAGACGCAGGCGGCGGGCTACGGTGTCCTGCTCGGCGCGATCGGGATCGGTGCGGTCGTCGGCGCGTTCACGCTGCCGCGGCTGCGCGCCCTGCTCACCGTCGACCGCATCGTGGACCTCGCCGGCGTCGTCTTCGCGGCGGTCCTCCTGCTGCTCGGCGTCGTGCCGAGCTTCGGTGTCGCGTTCGCGCTTCTCGTCGCGTGCGGGCTCGCGTGGATGTCGCCGCTCACGAGCCTGAACGTCGAGACGCAATCCGTCGCGCCGTCGTGGGTGCGAGCCCGCGCGCTGGCGCTGCACCTGCTCGTGCTGCAGGGCGGGCTCGCGGCCGGCAGCACGCTCTGGGGCTGGGTCGCGGATTCGCAGGGGAGCCCGCGCGCGCTGCAGATCGCGGGGGCCGGGCTGCTGCTCTCGGTGGTGGTGAGCCAGCGCTTCCGCCTGCGTCCGACCGCGCACATCGACCTCCGCCCTGCGGTGCGCTGGCCCGCCGAGGAAGTCATGGCGGCGGCGGAGTACGACGAGGGGCCCGTGCTCGTCTCGGTCGAGTACGAGATCGATCCGTCGCGCGAGGAGGACTTCCTGCGCACGATGGAGATCGTCCGCCGCATGCGGCGCCGCAGCGGCGCGTGGCGGTGGGGTATCTTCCGCGACGCCGCGCGCCCGAACGTCTACCTCGAGTCCTTTCTCGTCGAGTCCTGGCTCGACCACCTGCGCCAGCACGAGCGCATGACGGTGACCGACCGCGACATCAGCTACCGCGCCCGCGATTTCCACGTCGGCGAGGACCCGCCGATCGTGCGACACCTGATCGCCCGGATGCCGATCGGCTGACGCGACACGGCGGACCCCCGGCGCGGCGACCGGTCGACGCGACGTGGCGTTGGATCCTTCAGCGGAACGCCGGGATCACCTTCTCCGCGAAGAGATGCGTCGCACGCAGGTCGTCGACGCGGCCGAACATCGCGATGAAGTGCGTCACGCCGATCGCGGTGAACTCGCGGATGCGCTCGATCACCTGCGCGGGCGTGCCGGCGATCATGCGCTCGTCCATCGCCGCGCCGACGGCGCCCATCGCCGCGGCGCGCTTCTTCAGCCGCCGGTCGAGGCGCTCGGCGTCGTCGTCGATCAACAAAGGTCCGAACCAGCTGCGCTCGATCTCGCCTGGGTCGCGGCCAAGGTCGGCGCAGTGTCGATCGAGGATCGCCATCTTGTGCTTGAACTCGGCCGGCGAGCCGCCCATGTTCCAGACCTGTGCGTAGCGGGCGACGAGCTTCAAGAGGACCTTCTCGCCGCTGCCGCCGATGACGATCGGCGGGTGCGGCTTCTGCACCGGCTGCGGCCGGTTCCACGCCCGCTCGACGCGGTAGTGCTTGCCGGCGAAATCGGCGCGGTCGTCGCGCCACATGCGGACGCAGATCTCGAGCGCCTCGGCGAAGTGCTCGAGACGCTGCCCGATCGTCGGGAACTCGTAGCCATACGCCTGGTACTCCTGCTGGAACCATCCGGCACCGAGACCGAACTCCAGCCGGCCGCCCGAGATCGCATCCACACTCGCCGCCATCTTGGCGACCAGGGCGGGGTTCCGGTACGAGTTGCAGCCGACGAGGATCCCGAAGCGGACGCGGCTGGTCTCGCGGGCGAGCGCTGCGAGCGTCACCCAGGCCTCGAGCTGGTCGGCGTGCGCCGGCGTGACGACGCCGTAGAAGTGGTCGTCGAGCCAGAGCGTGTCGTAGCCGAGACGCTCGGCCTCCCGCCAGTGCCGCGCGAGGGCCGCGTAGCTCGCGCCCTCCTGCGGGGTCTGGATGCCGAAGCGGATCGGTCGTGAGCCCATGCCGGGCTCGCTACTACACTCGGTCGATCCTGTCTGCCGCAGCGCCGGCAGCTTGCCGCGGCTGGGGCGGGCGGTGCGGTCAGCCCCCCGGCGACCGCACCTCCATTGCGAGACCGGCAGAGAGGTGTCCGTCGTCCACACCCCACGCACCCAGTGCCCACGTCTCCTTCGGAGACCTCACTGCCGCCGTCTCGTACGCACCCGAGCGCTCCCTTCGGCCCCGTCCACCCACAACCGCACCGCAACGTCCGCCGCCCACATCCGCAACAGGGAGCAACGTGGACCCAAGCAAGCTCGGTGCCAGACGGAGTGCCCGTACTTTCGAGGGCCAGGCGGCGGAGCGCTGACCAATCCGTGGCACCCTCGACAAGATTTTGGCGGTCCGCGGTGATACGACCGCGCCATGGGGGCGCGATTCGACGGCCCGGGGTCGTCCCCGGGTGCCCACGACCGGCAGCGATTTCCCCTCGAGCGCTTCCGCGCGCTCGTCGCCGAGGCGCTGGACTCGCTGCCGAAGGCGATCCAGCCCTACCTGCAGAACGTCGCGGTCGTGGTCGAAGACGAGCCCACGGACGAGATTCTGCTCGAGATGGGGCTCGACCCCGAGATCGACACGCTGTTCGGTCTCTACACGGGAACCCCCGTGGGCCAGCGCGGGGCCTCGCACAGTGCCTTGCCTGACCACATCGCGATCTACTATCTCCCGCTCACCGACGAGTACGCCGACGAGTACCACCTGCGGCGCGAGATCCGCCGCACGGTCGTCCACGAGGTCGGGCACCACTTCGGCTTTTCCGACCAGAGACTCCGGGAGATGGGCTACTGACTTTCTCGTTCGAGACCAGGGAGCGCGACCTCGCCGAGATGTCCCGCGCCGAGGTCGAGCTGCTGGTCGTCGGTGGCGGCATCACCGGGGCCGGCATCGCACGCGACGCGGCGATGCGCGGGCTCCGGACCGCCCTCGTCGAGCGCGGCGACCTCGCGTCGGGAACGTCCAGCCGGTCGTCGAAGCTGATCCACGGCGGGCTCCGCTACCTCGAGCAGGGTGAGGTCGGGCTCGTTCTCGAAGCCGCCGCCGAGCGGCGCATCCTGCGGCAGATCGCCACGCACCTCGCCGTGCCGGGACGCATGGCGCTGCCCGTCCACGGTCGCACCAGCGCCGGCCTCATGAAGCTTCGCGCCGGGCTCTGGGCCTACGAGAAGATGGCGCGCATCGTCCAGGACGAGCGCCACGAGATCTGGAAGCGCGATGAGACCCTCGACCACGTGTCCGGCCTCGAGCCAGAGAGCCTGCAGGGGGCCGCGGTCTACACCGAGTACGTCACCGACGACGCGCGCCTGACGCTCGAGACCGTGAAGTCCGCCAAGCGTGCGGGTGCGCTGGTCGCGACCTACGCCCCCGCGGTCGGGATCGTGGAGGAGTCGCCGGTGACCTCGACCGGCGGTGCCGCCGCGGCGTACGCGCCGAGGCTGCGCGTCACGATCAACGACGACCTGGCGGGCCGCCTGCACGAGGTCACCGCGCGCGTCGTGGTGAACGCAGCGGGCCCGTGGGTGGACGCGGTGCGCGGCCTCGGCAACGCGGCCGCGCCGCGCATGCATCTCACCAAGGGCATCCACCTCGTCGTGTCGCGCGAGCGGCTACCGGTGGACGACATGATCGTCATGCGCGCGGCCGACCGCCGCATGGTGTTCGTCGTGCCCTACGGCGACATCGTCTGGATCGGCACCACCGACACCGACTACCCGCGCGCGGTGGAGCGCCCGACGATCACGCGCGAGGACGTCGACTACCTGCTCGAGGCGACGAACCGCACCTGGCCGGGAGCGAAGATCGGCGACGACGACGTGCGCGGCGCGTGGGCCGGAGTCCGGCCTCTGCTGCACCAGGAGGGCAAGAAGCCGTCCGAGATCTCGCGTCGCGACGAGATCCTCGTGGAGCCCAGCGGCCTCCTGTCGATCGCCGGCGGCAAGCTCACGACCTACCGTCGCATGGCCGAACGCGTGGTCGACGCGGTCGTCGAGCGCCTCGGCAGCAGCGCGGTGCGCCCCTGCACGACGGCCGACGTACCGCTCGTCGAGGACGAGGTGCCGGTTCCGATCGTGCGCACGTCGCTCTCCGATGCGGACGTCTCCCATGCGCTCGACTCCGAGTGCGCGGTCTCGATCTGCGACGTGCTCGAGCGGCGCGCGCGCAGCAACCTCTTCGCGCCCGGCAACGGACTTCCCGACGTCGAACGCGTCGGCGGCATCCTCGCGCGGCGGCTCGGCTGGGACGACCGCCGCCTCGCGTCCGAGATCGAGCACTATCGCGCGCGCATCGCCGAGGACGTGGCGTGGCGCGCCGCACGGAGCTGGACATGAGCATCGTCGACAGACTCGAGAGCGCACTGCCCGCCGGCCGCGTCGTCACCGAAGCCGGGGACCGGAAGGCGCACGCGCACGACTACTGGGCGCTCGAGGCGATCCGCGACCGCGGACCCGAGCCGGCACCGCCGCCGCCCTGCGTGGTCTACCCCGAGTCGACCGCCGAGGTCGCGACGGTGCTCGAGGTCGCCGACGAGCTCCGCGTGCCGGTCGTCCCCTACGGGCTCGGATCCGGCGTCTGCGGCGGCGTGCGTCCGGGCACGGCGGCGATCGTGCTCGACACGCGGCGGATGGCGGCCCTGCTCGAGGTGAACGGCGAGGCGCTCACCGCGCGCGTGCAGGCGGGGCTCAACGGCGCCGAGTGCGAGCGCCTGCTCGACGAGCGAGGCTTCACGCTGGGACACTTCCCGCAGTCGATCGCGCTGTCCACCGTCGGGGGCTGGGTGTCGACGCGCGCCTCGGGGCAGCTCTCCACGCGCTACGGCAACATCGAGGACATGGTGCTGGCGCTCGAGGTGGTGCTACCGGGCGGCCACGTGATGCGGACGTTTCCGGCGCCGCGCGCGGCGACCGGTCCGGACCTGCGCCAGCTCTTCCTCGGCGCGGAGGGCACTCTCGGTGTCGTGACCGAGGTCGCGCTCAAGCTCGCGCCGAAGGCCGCGTGGCATCAGGGCTTCGCCGCAACCCTCGCGAGCTGGGACGACGGCATCCGGATCAGCCGCGAGATCCTGCAGGCGGGCTGGCGGCCGGCGGTCCTGCGGCTCTACGACGAGGTCGAGGCGCAGCGGAACTTCG
>Ga0172362_10004759_pt1 | contig 11783 bp, 13 predicted proteins | sample LakKivs1_kivu2a2_FD_114534 | JGI IMG/M metagenome (GOLD analysis project Ga0172362, IMG submission 114534) | Sediment microbial communities from Lake Kivu, Rwanda - Sediment s1_kivu2a2 | ecosystem: Environmental > Aquatic > Freshwater > Lake > Sediment | place: Rwanda: Western Province, Lake...
CGAAAAAGTTCTGAAAAAATATACTCAAGAGGAGTATCCCGAATATCTTGGAGAATCCTACAGAAGAGTTTGGACTCTTCCTGTAACGTCTTACGCGAAGAACTACGCAAAATTTGACGTATCTTTAGCACCGATTAAAAATCATATGTTCAACAGGATGAAGTCACAACTCAAAGTCATTGAGGCGGGATTTTACAAAAAAGCTCTGATTGCAACAGATTTGGGTCCTTACACTATTGACTTAAAGCATTGTTTGAAAAACGGTGAATTTGTTGATGGTAACGCGCTTCTTGTTAGTGAGAGTCGAAATCACTCCGACTGGTCCAAGTTTATTATTAAACTTCTCAAGAATCCGAACTTGGTACAAGACATGGGAGAAAGATTATACGAGACAGTTAGTAAAAAATATGATTTGAATATTGTTACCCTTGACCGTGCTGAGTTTTACAAAAGTCTAATTAAATAAAAAAAACAAAATGATTAAAGTACCCACACATAAAATTCTTTTCTTGGATATCGAGACTGTCGGTTTGGAAAAAAATTATGATGATTTGGTAAAAAATCACCCACGTGTTGCAGACCAATTTGACAAGTACTTCGATTGGTTCCTCAAAAGATTTCCTGAGGATAAAGAAATTGAGATAAACCAAAAGAATATTGTCTTTGCAACAAGAGCCGCATTGGTCCCTGAATTTGCAAAGATTGTTTGCGTAAGTGTTGCCTTTGTTATGGAAAATGGAACAGTAAAGAAACAAACATTTGCTGGGGATGACGAGCACAAACTTCTGAGAGAAGTTCAAATTCTTCTTGACCGATGTGGAAAGTTGGACTTTTGGTTGTGTGGTCACAACCTGAAAAACTTTGACATCCCCATGATGGCAAAAAGGATGTTGATTCAAAACATTTTGCCTCCCTCTATCCTCCCTTCATATGACACCAAGCCTTGGGAAGTCAAAGCGATTGATACCAAAGAAGTTTGGCAGTTTGGGGCTTACACCGCAATCGGTTCATTGGACTTATTGTGTGCGTGTATGGAAGTTCTATCACCAAAAGAAGGTGAGGTAGTTGGGTCAAAAGTTCATGATTCCTATTGGAATAAAAATATGTTAAAAGAAATTGCCGAATACTGTGAACGTGATGTTCAAGTTTTGGTTGACGTAATAATGAAACTAAAATCTTTACGATGAGTGACTATAACGAAGAAGATGATGAGTTGGTAAAAGAGTTGAACCAACTTATGAAAGAAATTGAAAACCTTTCTTTTAATTCAAACCAAAGTCTGACCGATTTTGATGAGAGTGGTGAAGATACTCAGGAATCGATGAATGAACTTGGAGAATTTTTTCAAGAGGAGTTCATGAAAGTCAAACTACCTTTTAAGAAAGTTCATCCTGATGCAATTACACCCAATTTTGCTTATAATTTGGACTCAGGATTTGATTTACACAGTACCGAAGAAGTATATCTATCACCTTTTGAAAGGGCATTAGTTCCAACGGGTTTGGCATTTGAAGTACCTGATGGTGCAGAACTTCAGATACGGAGTAAGAGTGGTCTTGCAATCAAACAAGGTTTAATGGTCTTGAATAGTCCTGGAACAGTTGATTGTGGATACCTTGGTGAAATCAAGATGATTGTTATGAACATGAGCAATTTAGCGGTTACAATTGAAAAAGGAACAAAGGTAGGTCAAGGAGTTTTGTGTCCAGTTTTTAATGGAAAAAAAGTTAAGTTTGTTGAACAAGAAAGTTTAGGAACCTCAGAAAGAGGTGATAACGGATTTGGTAGTACAGGAATAGTATGATTACAATAGGATATTCAACAAAATCACACAAACCCGAACTTATAGAATATTTTAAGAAATCTTCGGGTAACCCAAAATATGTAGAGGTAATTGAAAAAATTAACAATGGTGATAAGTCTCTTTCGGAGGTTTACAATGAAATTTTGAGTGAGTCAAAATCTGACATTGTGATTTTATGTCATGATGACATTTATTTCGATACTCCTGCTTGGTACTCCAAAATTTTACGAAATTTCGAAAAAAACGATTTCGGAATTCTCGGGGTTGCAGGTACACCAAACCTTCCCCAATCAGGATTGTGGTGGGAAGAAAGGAGAAAAATGCTTGGAATTGTCAATCATGAAAGTGGTGGTAAAAAATGGGAAAGTAGATATTCTCCTAATCAAGGGAATGATATTCGAGAAGTTGCAATTATTGATGGTGTCTTTATTGCGGTACACAAACAACGAATCAAGAAAAATTTTGTGGAAGATTTCAAAGGGTTTCATTTTTATGATTTACCCTTTTGTGTTGAAAACTACTTGGAAGGAGTAAAAATTGGTGTTTTTACCAACATTCGAATTACACACAAATCTATTGGACAAACGAACCAACAATGGGAAGATAACAGACAAATTTTTATTGAAAAATATAAAAACAATTTACCTATTAAAATTCCTTTCGACCCAAAAAGGAAAATGAATGTTTTGATTTCTTGTATGTTTTTTAGAACCTTTACTGGTTCAGAAGTTTACGTTTATGAATTAGCAAAGGCACTTCAAAAAGAAAATTGTCAAGTGACAGTTTTATCACAGATTGGTGGTCCACTCACCGATTTGGCACGTAAAGAGGGTATCAAATGTTTATCTTTTGAAGAATCTCCAGGATTCAAAATGGGAGATGGAATTTGGCAAGTTATGGGTCCCGATGGTAAACCCGAAATATCCAAACCAACAACACTATACAAAATTGGAGAAGTTGATTTTGATATTATCAGTATACAACATAAACCCGTTGCTGAAAGGATAATAAATTTATATCCTAATATTGACAAAATTGCAACAATACACTCTGAAGTAATTGAGTTAGAAGACCCTATTATTCATGACTCAATTAAACGTTATGTGGCAATTCGACCTGAAATCAAAGACCATTTAATAAATAAATTCGAAATACCTGAAGATAAAATCTCTTTGATTTATAATCCTGTCGACAAAAGTAAGTTTCCCACTTTACCCAAAAATGAAGGTGGCTACATTCTTTTTGTCGGAACTGTGGATTATTTGAGAGAATTGGCCATCAAAGATGCTGCTGAATATGCGTTCTCCTTAGGTAAAGAACTTTGGTTAGTGGGTGAGGACAAATCTATTTATTTGAAAAGTTATTTAGAGAACCCAATTATCAAACATTTTCCCCCAACTTGGAATTTGAAACCTTTCATTGAAGGTGCATTTGAAACCGCTGGTATACAATTAGGAAGAACAACAATCGAAAGTTGGATGAGTGGAAAAGATAGTTGGATTTACAAAGTAAATGACAGTGGGGATATAATTTCTAAAGAAAAAACTTCGCCACCCTTAGACATCGAAAAGTTCTATTCGGAAAATGTTGCAAAGCAAATAAAAGAAGAATTCCTAAAAATACTGTCCTAATGACTATTTTGACAACCGCATACAATTGTGAAAAATATATTGAAAAATGTCTTTACAGTGTTATGTCTCAACACTATAAAGATTTTACCTGTTATATTTTTGACGATTTATCCACGGATAAAACTCAGAAAAAAATCGATGAGACTATTAAGGGAGATTCGAGATTTATTCTTATCAAAAACGAAAAAAAGTTGTATCAACCCGGTAATTACGATTTAGTAATCAGGCATATGAACTTAGACGATAATGAAGTGTGTGTGGAAGTTGATGGCGACGATTGGCTACCAAATTCCAAAGTTTTCACCAAAGTTAATGAAATTTACAATTCAGAAGACGTTTGGATGACAAGTGGTTCATTTTCATATCATAATGGAAGACCTGGTTTTGCAACTCCCCCAAACACCATCGAGAATTTAAGAAAACAGGCATTTACCTTGTCGCATCTTAGAACATGGAAATCATGGTTGTGGAAAAAAATTGAGGAAAAAGATTTGAAAGACGAATTCGGTGAGTATTGGTCCGTAGCGGGTGATTTGTCGTTTATGTACCCAATGTTGGAAATGTCGGGAATGGAACACTTCAAATTCGTCTCAGATGTTTTGTATACCTATAACGAATCAAATCCTTTGAACGACCACAAGGTCAACATGTCGAATGTAACAAACACAGTGACTTTGATAAGAAATAAAACTCCGTATAAAAAAATCTAAAAAATGAAAGTTTCTATTTGTATACCAACTTGGGAACAATATGGTAGAGGTGTTGAATTTATAAAAAATAATTTAGAAAAAATTTCAGAACAAACTTATAAAGATTTTGAAGTTGTAATATCTGACCACAGTCAAAATGATGAAATTAAAAACATCTGTGATGAGTTCCAACATTTGTTCGAAATAAATTATTTCAAAAATGAAAATTTGAGAGGTAATGGTCCCGCTAATACCAACAACGCAATTATTAACGCAAAAGGACAAATCATAAAAATACTTTTTCAAGATGACTTTTTTTTCTCAAGTTTGGCATTGGAAAAAATTGTTGAAAAATTTGTCATCGACGGTACCAAATGGGTCGTTAACGGTTGTAATCATACTCATGATGATGGGAAAACATTTTCGAATTATATGGTCCCCGCATGGAATGACAATATTCCCACGGGAACAAACACAATAAGCTCGCCATCAGTCTTATCATTTCGGAAAGAGGATTCCGTACTTTTTGATGAAGATTTGGTTATGCTCATGGATTGTGAAATGTATTATCAACTATACAAAAAACACGGATTACCCACTATTGTTCCTGAAACATTAATTACAAACAGAATGCATTCTCATCAGATAAGCACTATGTATAATAAAAATATGTGGGACGAAATCGCACATGTAAAACTTAAACATCAATTAAACTAAAAAAAATGGACCAATTACAAAGCATATACGACACTAAGGTTGGAACCTCAAGTGATATAAATGAACATCTACCTACTTTGAAGCGCTACTCTGAAGAGTGTGAAACCATAGTTGAGATGGGAGTAAGAACCATCGTTTCTACATGGGCATTCTTACTTGGAAACCCAAAAAAATTAATCTCTGTTGATTATAAGCACCCATCAGAGTACAACTCAGTTGATTTACCCTTAGTAGAATCGATTGCAAAAGAAAAAAACATAGATTATGAATTTATTCTTTCCGACAGTAGAACTGTCGGAATTCCCGAGTGTGACCTACTTTTTATAGATACTTTACACACTTACCCCCAAATAAAAAAGGAATTAGAAGTTCATCACAACAAAGTAAAAAAATATTTGGTTTTTCACGATACTGAAACTTTTAGAACTAAGGGGGAAACACCAAACGAAGTTGGTATATGGCCAGCTATCGAAGAATTTCTTTCAGAAAATACAAATTGGCAAATACATGAAGTTTTCCAAAATAACAACGGACTAACAATCCTCAAAAAAGATTAAAGAATGGATAATATTAAACTCAAACTTTTATTTATACAAAGAGTTCTTACAGACACCGTAGGTGACAAACAAATTACAGATGAATTTTTTGCAAATGGTATCTACCCAACAGATTCTAAAATGGAGGAAATCGTTTCACGACAGGTAAGTGATGACAGACTTTACGGAAGAGATTGGCCTCACTCAGCTCACACAATGATTGGATTGAAGAGAATGAATAATCTTCACGAATCTTTGGATTATGTACGTGAAAATAATATTCAAGGAGACTTTATTGAAACTGGTGTTTGGAGAGGCGGAGCTTCAATATTTGCAAAAAAATATTTTGACCTATATGGAATGAATAGAAAAGTATTTGTTGCGGATTCCTTTAAGGGACTCCCCCCACCCCAAGTTCAAGAAGACGCAGGTGACCCTCACCATACCATTGATTTCTTAAGAGTTTCTTTGGCGGATGTCCAAAACAACTTTAAGTTGTACGGAGCTCTAGATGAAAATGTTATCTTTTTGGAAGGTTGGTTTGAAGACACACTACCAAACAATGATTCAATCGGAGAACTCAGTGTCCTGAGAATGGACGGTGATATGTACAAATCAACAATGGACGTTTTTGATTCATGTTATCACAAAGTTGTAAAAGGAGGTCGAGTAATTATTGACGATTATTGCATACCGAATTGTAAAAATGCGGTTCATAAATTCAGAGAAGTGAATTCATTCACGGAAGAAATAACAGTAATAGACCAGTGTGGAATATTTTGGACAAAAAATTAATTGAATATGTATAATTTATCTATCATCGCAAATTTCGGATTGGATATCCAGTTTCAGACAAAAGTTCCTTGTGAACTATATGTTGACAGAATTCCAACAACACCCAAAGAAGCTCAACGAGTTCTATGGATAATTGAACCAAATGAAGTATCAGGTTTCAGAGAAAGTGCAATCAACAACTGTGATAAGTTTGATTTGATTCTTACTTGGGACGACCAAATCTTAAGTTCGTGTCCCAACGCCAAACTTTTCCCTTATGGAACAACATGGGTACAAGATTTTAACTTCGAAGAAAAGGAATACTGTGTAACAACTTTGATTGGTGGAAAAACTCAATGTAGTGGACATGTCCTCAGACATTCCATTCCTAATGTTTTATCAGAAATTGACAACATTCCTTATCATATGTACAATAGTATCAATACAGTTTTCCGTGTGGAAGACGGTTTCAGGAATATGAAAAATCATGTTGTAAAAAATGAATTATTTTATTCACAATTTCATATTGTTATTGAAAATGTTAATTCAAAAAATTGGTTCACTGAAAAATTGATTGATTGTTTTCAGACTAAGACGGTTCCAATCTACATCGGATGTGAAAATATTGGAGAATTTTTTGATATAAGAGGTATCATACATGTAAAAACTTTGGAGGAACTGAAAGAATCATTGAAACAAATCAATGAACAAACTTATCAGAGCATGTTGGAATTTGTTGAAATCAATTTCGAGGAATCTATGAAATACAAAGACCACAGAGCACGTATCGAAAGTGAAATAACAAGTTTTTTGGAAACACTCTAAAAAATGAATACAATTTCCACCAAATTGATGGGGGGATTGGGAAATTATATGTTTCAAATAGCCACGGCATATGCTGTGTCTTTGAGAGATAAAAAAAAACTCGTCTGTGAAACTTATGATATACAGTCCCCCCAAAAACCTTTAACTAATTATACGGGAAATATATTCTCAAAGATAGAGTTCACCAATGACCTTATCCCTTACATACCGTATGGGGAGGGTCCATTTTCTTTTAGAGAAATACCACAAGTTGAGGGTAATTTACGGCTTTATGGATATTTTCAGAGCGAAAAATATTTCAAAACATATCGACAAGAAATTATCGAATTATTTGAATTTGGTCAGGAAACACAACAAAAAATTACAACCAAGTATAAAGAAGTTCTTGAAAAAAAACCAACTTCAATTCATGTAAGACGGGGTGATTATGTTTGGTTAAATGATTTCCACGAAAATCAAAACTTGGATTACTACAGAAACGCGATTGATATTGTAGGAAATGATACTGATTTCTTAATTTTTTCAGACGACATAAGTTGGTGTGAAGAAAATTTTGAATTTATAAAAAATAAAACTTTTGTGTCGGGTAATGAAGATTTTGAAGAATTATTTTTAATGACTCAATGTGCAAATAATATAATAGCCAATTCTAGTTTTAGTTGGTGGGGTGCTTGGCTTAATACCAATGAAAATAAAAAAGTTATTGCCCCTCAAAAATGGTTTGGTAAATCAAATTCACATCTTGAAACAAAAGACTTATATTGTGAAAAATGGATAGTCATATGAAAGTATTAGTTACAGGTTCTAACGGTTTGGTTGGAAGTGCTTTAAGAAAGATTTTGGGGGATGAACATGTTTATCACGTCAGAAAAGTCGTCGATTTATTTGACGCAAAAAAAACAAAAGATTATTTCGAATATCATGTAAAAAACTCGGGTGTAGATACTATTATCCACTGTGCGGCAAAAGTCGGTGGAGTCGGGGCTAATTCGAGTAATAACCACGGGTTTTTTTTAGAAAACTATTTGATTAACAAAAACGTCCTTCAGTCCGCCTTTGAACTTGAAGTTCCTAATTTTGTAAACCTTTTATCAACTTGTGTTTTTCCTGATACAAACATTGTTTATCCATTAACTTCAGACCAAATAGATAATGGAAGACCCCACCCCTCAAATGAAGGGTATTCATATGCAAAACGTTTGTCGGGTTATGAAACAAAAATTTTCCGAAGTTTTTTGAAAAAAAATTGGATATCCGTGGTGCCAACAAATGTGTATGGTCCCCACGATAATTTTAATCTCGACCATAGTCACATAATTCCAGGGATGATACACCGAGCATATTTGGCAAAACAACGAAATGAAAAAATGGTAATTTGGGGTGATGGTTCACCTCTTAGACAATTTATACATTCAGAAGATTTGGCAAATAACATTCTGTGGGCGTTAACAAATTGGAATTCGGAAAATAATTTCCAAGCAATAAATGAAACGGAAATATCTGTTATGGAGGTTGCAAAAATAATTTGCAAGAAATTTGAAATCAACGAAGAGGACTTATTATTCGATTCAAGCAAACCAAGAGGACAATTTCGAAAACCGGCTAAAACCGACATCCCCTCAAATTTCGAATTTATAAAGTTTGAGGATGGAATCAATTCAACAATTGAATGGTTCATTAATAATTATGAAAATTTAAGAAAATGAAAAAAATTGAATTAGTACAAGACACAATCGATAATAAAGATATCGACAGTTTAATTGAATGGTTATCAACTTATCCTCGTTTGACTAAAGGACCTTTGACTTTAGAATTCGAATCAAAATGGTCTGAATGGATTGGGACCAAATATTCTGTATTTGTTAATTCAGGGTCTTCGGCAAATCTTTTGATGGTGTATGCTTTGAAGTATTTGAATCTACTCAAAAATAACAAAATCTGTGTACCATCACTTTCTTGGGCAACTGATTTAGCCCCAATATTACAATTCGATTTGAAACCATTGTTGGTTGATTGTAATCTTGAAAATCTTTCTGTAGATTTGAATCATTTGGAGGAAATTTTTATCAAGGAAAATCCATCCGCACTGATATTAGTTTCAGTGTTGGGACTTTCACCAGATATGAAAAAAGTTACTGAACTGTGCGAAAAATACGATGTCATACTTTTGGAAGATAATTGTGAATCTCAAGGTACAAAATTCGAAGGAAAAAGATTAGGAAACTTTGGTTTAATGTCTTCTTTTTCCACATATTTTGGACACACGATGAGCACGATAGAGGGTGGAGTTATTACAACAAACGATGAGAGAATATACCACACACTGTTACAACTTAGAAGTCATGGGTGGTCAAGAGACTTGCCTTTAGAAAACCAACGTATTCTACAAGAAGAATGGCAATGTGATGACTTTAGTTCGTTGTACACCTTTTTTATACCAGGATTCAATCTCAGAAGTACAGATTTACAGGCACAAATTGGATTGAATCAATTGAAAAAAATCGATGGATTAATTGAACAACGTAACAAAAACTTCAAAAAATATTCAGAAATTTTATCCCCAAAAGTATGGTTTCCAAAAGAAATTGAAAACACGTTTACCGCAAACTTTGCAATTCCTGTTATTACAGAAAATAAACAAAAAAAGGAGAGCTTGATAAAAGAATTAATTGAAAATGGTATTGCTTGTCGACCTTTGATTTCTGGTTCTATGGGTTCACAACCCTTTTATAAAAAAGTATATGGTGAGATGATACTACCTAATTGCTCGATTATTGATGAAAGAGGGATTTATGTGCCTAATCACCCCCAACTCGAAGAAATTGAGATTGAATTAATTTGTAAGATAATTTTGAACAATAGTTGAAATGATGCGTTTGGTTAAAACTATTAGAAATGAGTCGGACATCCGAGGCTATTACTCATACTTTACTGAAGCGGTAATTGAAATTATCTCACTAAAAAAACAATTTCCTGAAGAAGAATTAAAAGTTTATTTTGATTTAACTAAAGTACACCATTATAAACAAGAAAATTTATTCGATGTCTGTTTTGAACAGGACAAAGAAGATTTTATTTTGCACCGTGATGAATATGTGAATATAGAAACGTTTGAGTGTAATGTTGATTTCAATCACTATGACCTAAAAATTTATCCTGATGACATAAGGGTAAGTGCTGAAAGTGTAATCAAAGAATATTTCCCACTCAAATCTGAACTCTTGAGTGAACTTAATTCCAAATTGGAATCTATGGATTTAGAAAACACGATTTCAATTCACAGAAGAGATACCGATATGAGAGTTGGACACCACATAACAGCCCCAAGTTTAGAACAATACTATTCTATAATTGATGAAAAAGATTGGAAAAATATTTTTGTTATGTCAGATAATTTACAGGACTTGAACCTTTTTGTAAAAAGGTACCCGGAAAAGGTGATATCTTTTGAAGAAGATACTACTAGCGACAACGTGGTAAATCCTTTCTTTAAGAATGATAAAAGTCCTGAAGAATTAAAAAAACACATTCAAAACTTAACTCTTAATACATTTATTTTGAGTAAAACGAAAAAACTCCTTTGTAGCAAATCGAATTTATCCACATTTGCAATTTTGGCAAACCCTAAATTAGAATATGTAAAATTAAATTAAAAAACTTACACAAATGAAATCCAATGTAGCATTAATAACTGGAATAAATGGTCAAGATGGTTCTTATTTGGCGGAATTTTTGTTGGATAAGGGTTATGAAGTTCACGGAACTTTGAAAAGGAACTCTGTAAGTGAAAATCAAACGGCAAGGTTGGATAAAATATTTAGTCAAATCACATTACACTATGCGGATTTGATTGACTTGTCCTCACTAATTTCTGTAGTACAAAAAATCAAACCCACAGAAATTTATAATTTAGCCGCACAATCTCACGTGCGAATATCATTTGACCAACCAATTTACACAGCTCAAGTGACTGGTTTGGGAACACTAAATTTACTTGAAGCGGTTAGATTAATAGATTCTCGAATAAAAATTTATCAGGCATCTTCTTCAGAAATGTTTGGAAATTCAATAGATGAAGATGGTTTTCAGAGGGAAACAACCCCAATGACACCTGTTTCTCCATACGGATGCGCAAAAGTTTTTTCATATAACATTTGTAAAAATTATAGAAACTCTTATAACATGTTTATTTCAAATGGTATATTGTTCAATCATGAATCACCAAGAAGAGGAACTAATTTTGTGACCAATAAAGTTGTAAAAGAAGCCGTCAAAATTTACTACAATTTATCAACAGAACTCAAGCTTGGAAATTTAGAGGCGACTAGAGATTGGGGGCATGCAAAAGATTATGTGGAAGCAATGTGGTTAATCCTTCAACAAAAAAATTCTGATGATTTTGTTTGTTCAACCGGAATCTCACATTCCGTAAAAGAATTATGTGAGTACACATTTAGTAAACTGGGTTTGGACTATAAAAATTATGTCAAATTGGATGAAAAATTTTTAAGACCAGAAGAACTACACGATTTGAAAGGAGATTCCACGAAACTCAGGAACGTCACAGGTTGGACTCCAAAATATACATTTGAATCTATGATAGATGAAATGATTAATTATTGGTTGGAATATTATGCGTAATTCAACAATTAAACATTACATTTCACATCGGGGAAACATAGATGGTAAAATAGTAAACATAGAAAACTCCCCAGATTATGTACAAAGAGCTTTGTCTTTGGGATACGAAGTTGAAATAGACGTGTGGTTCGTTGATGGCTCATTTTACTTAGGTCATGACGAACCA
>Ga0172362_10004765_pt1 | contig 11779 bp, 13 predicted proteins | sample LakKivs1_kivu2a2_FD_114534 | JGI IMG/M metagenome (GOLD analysis project Ga0172362, IMG submission 114534) | Sediment microbial communities from Lake Kivu, Rwanda - Sediment s1_kivu2a2 | ecosystem: Environmental > Aquatic > Freshwater > Lake > Sediment | place: Rwanda: Western Province, Lake...
ACCGTTCAAGTACATATTTTGTTATGTATTGTCCATCACCAAAAAAGTATTTGGACGCTGGTGTGAAACGTTATGTTGACGTAAGATGTGTTGCAAAAGGTCATAAAGATCACATTCAAGAATATTCGGTTGATAAAACCACCACTCAAAAAGTAGGTAAATCGTGTTATTTTGTTCCAAAAACAAATGAACTGGTTCACATTAAAAACAACTATGTGGATTATGTAATCGATGACTTTGATAAATTTTATTTGAGTTGGGCAACCAATTTGTTACCAAGTGAATTTAACTTGGATGATGTATATCTACCCCGACAAAACTCCATTTATTTCTGTGGAAGTCTTTCTGACTCTGGTATTTGTGAGAATTTAAGCAATTGGATGCCATTTATCAAAGAATGTCAACGTCATGGTATAAACTTTTATCACAATGATCCTTGGAAAAACCCATTGTCAGACGATAAAGTAAAAGAATTGGTCCAACAATCCATGTTAGGAATTGATATACGTGGTCCAGAACACGCAAGAACGGGCATAATAACGTGTAGAATCTTCAAAAACATCAGTTATGGTCATTTGGGACTTACAAACTCCCAAGAGATTTATAACGAGTTGGAGGGTCATTGTATGTATGGTAACAATACCACCGAACTATTTCATATAGGCATGAACAATCGTTCAAATTACGATTTCATCAAAAAATCAATGTTGTACGTCAAAGAAAATCATACGTATATAAACAGAATCAATAGCATGTTCTCAATTTTATAAGTTATGTTTAGATCAGATGCATATCAAGATCGGTTTGTTAACCGAATTTTAGACGGAAAACGAAACGGATATTACGTTGACATAGGAAGTTGTGGAGCAATAGACTCCAACAATACATACTTCTTTGAATCATTAGGATGGCGTGGTATCTGTATTGAAATCAACGAAGGTTACGCACCAAGTTATCGTAATCGAACATGTACATTCATCAATCAAAACGCATTAACCGTCAACTACAAAGATCTATTTGAACATACTAACAGTCCAAAATGGATAGATTATCTATCAGTTGATATTGATGAACTTAGTATTGACGCTCTCAAACTCTTACCACATGACGATTATCAATTTGGTATAATTACAATCGAACACGATGGATACATTTATGGTGACAAATACAGAGTTCAACAACGTGAGTATTTGAATAACCTTGGATATCATTTGTTGGGTTCAAATGTTCGTGTACCGGATAGTCATTTCAAGTCTTTAAGTACACTAAACCATTTGGACAATAATGGATTTGAAGATTGGTGGGTACATAAATCTCTCAATTTAGATAACTACCGTTTCGATAAGTTATTTCCAGATGACCTTATTTCCAGACTATGACCGTTTTTGTTGTAAATCATAATGTAGAAAACTGCGGAGTTTATCAGTACGGTAAACGTGTAGGATCAATCGTATCTAAGTCCAAGAACTTAAAGGTTCATTATTTTGAACTAGATAACAGAAACGACTTACAAAAAGAAATAAACACCCACAACCCAAACGTTATTGTATACAATCATCTTACAGGAACTATGCCGTGGGTTGATGACATATATGTCAACGAACTACGGCAACGTGGCATCAAACAGGGTACAATAGTTCACAACGTTGCGTATTCAACCTTTTTTGACTTTTATTTACATCAGGATCCAAATTATCAAGTCAATGGAAACAATTATCATCTGTTAAGACCGTTGTTTGAATACACCAACGAAATCAAACTAAATCCACATAAACTTAAAATTGGATCGTTTGGATTTGGCTTTGCATCAAAACAATATGAAAGTCTATGTGCATGCGTCAGAGACAATTTCTATAAAACAACATTTCCAGTTGAATTACGATTACATCTAACTCTTTCTCATTTTTGTGAAAACTCCAGAGATATTGAAATGATTAAGTTTGTGACGAATAGAATCATCAACAATCCTAATATCACTTTGAATATTACCACGAACTTTATTACCGATGAAGAACTTCTTGAGTTTTTGGCAGGCAACGATCTTAATATATTCTTTTATCAAAAATATCCCAGTTACAATGGTATATCTTCGTCAATCGATTACGCATTATCAGTAAAACGTCCGATTGCGATTTGTAAAAGCAATATGTTCTCTCACATTTGGAATACTCAACCGTCTATTTGTGCAGAAGATCGTTCGTTAAAAGATATTATAAATGATGGATTTAGTCCATTAGAAAAATACTACCATGAGTGGTCACATGACAAATTCATCAAAGTGTTTGAAGACAATATAATAAACGTGATAAAATGACAAATCTAGGTGTGTTAGTTACATGTTACGATGAAGTACGTGCGGTAAAATTTTCATTGGAAAAATTTCGTACAATTTATCCTACAACGAAAATTTATCTTACTACTGAAAGTAAAGACGCAAATTATTCTGAACTGTCTAAACTGGACAACATCAGTATCAATCATGTCGAAGATACTATGTACTTTATTCCAAAAATAACACATCTCAACTTTTTGGAACCACACTTTCAAGAAAAAATACTTATATCAACATACGCATTTTTAAATCGTGTAAAGAATGCAATAGAGTATTGTCAAAGTGATTATTTGCTGTTGATGGATCCAGATACATTAGTACGTGGACCACTTTCAATTCCTGACCACGCCAAACTATTAGGATCCAGAGTCAACTACGGATTGCCAACAGAGTTAAGAACGATACTTGTACAAACCCCCGGTGCTATTGATATCAATTGTTGGGGTGCTACTCCAGCAATAATTCACTGTGAAACTTTTTTGAAATCATACAAATACGTCACAGAACAAGATACTACATTCTTACCACGCATTGCAAAGACATTTTATGCGGTTTTTGCTCATGATGTAATACTTCCAATTTTATTTGCATTACAGGGTGAACAAGAAATATATAATCCTGAAATTATAGAATGTAATAGAGACCCGCATTGGATGCGTACAAATCGTCCATTAGTACATCAATTTAAATATCTTTATGACAACAGTGGTTACAGCGTTATACAACATTAATAGAGAGAATCGAGGTGATGGTAGACCTTTCAGAGACTATCTAAAGTGGCTTCCTGAAACATTATCTTTGTCGTGTAATTATGTTATTTACACCGAATCCGGAGTAGTTCCATACATTCCACAAAAACCCAATATCAAGGTGATTGTTACACCCCAAGAAGATATTCCGTTATATAACAAATGTGGTGCAATACAAAGCATCTTAAACGATCCAAGTTATTTACAGAAAATCAAACATCCCAACCGAGTTGAATGTATACTTCCAATGTATAACATTATTCAATACTCCAAGTTTGAATGGTTAAAACGTACTATTAAAGAGAATCCTTTCAATTCTCAGTATTTCTTTTGGATGGATGCTGGGTGTAGCAGATTTTTTGAAGGACTTCCAACGAATTTTCCAAATCCTGACAAACTTCCTCCGAAGTTCTTGATTCAAGGCAATGTCAACACAAATAGAGTGGTAATTGATGAAAATTATAAATGGATGTCAGACTGTGTACTTGTTGGAACAATCTTTGGTGGATTGTCAGAATACGTTACAAAAGTATCTGATTTGACGTTGAAGTTTCTACAGGAAGAAATGTTGGATCAAAACATGATCAATAACGAACAAATTGCATTAGCATATGTATGTAAACGAAATCCGTCATTGTTTAACGTATATATACAATTGAACGGTCAACACTTACCGGTACTTAAAATATTAGTATGAACACAAACTTTTTTGCGGAACATAAAGAAGATATGTTTTTGAGAATAAAATACTTCTCTGATTATTCATATAAAGGAACTATGATTGAAGTAGGTGGTGCTACTCCAGAATTTATATCAATGTCTCGACATTTCAATTTAAATAAATGGAGAACCGTGATTGTTGAACCGAATCCAACATTCGCTAAAATGCATAGAGATATTGGAAATGAAATATACGAATATGCAGCGTCAGACACAGATGAAGACGATGTAGATTTTACGATTGTACATGTGACGGGTGGACCAGTCACAGATTATTCATTTTCATCATTAAAAATCAAAGAGTCATATCAATCGATTTCTAACGGGTTGGTAAATAAATTAAATAAAACACAAATTAAAGTTAAACAACGCCGTCTTGATACGATAATTAAAGAAGCAAATATAGAACAAATCGATATACTATCCGTTGATACAGAGGGATGGGAAATCGAAGTTATGAAAGGACTTACGTTACTTACACCAAAAGTAATCATGTTAGAAAACTTATTTGATGATAATTCTTACAGAGACTACATGTCATCAATAGGATATAAATTTGATACTACAATTGAAGGCAGTGACGTTTATTTATCATGAAAATTTCAATTATAGGACCGGGAATAATGCCAATACCACCCAAAGGGTGGGGAGCGGTAGAATCATTGATTTGGGATTACAACATCGAATTAACCAAATTGGGACATGATGTACAAATTGTTAATACACAAAACAAACAAGACATTGTAAACCACGTTAACCAATTCAATCCAGACTTTGTGCATCTACAATATGATGACTTATTTGACGTACTTCCATACATCAATTGTAAACATAAAGCAGCAACCACCCACTATGGTTACCTAGAACAACCACATCGTTATGGCAATTACGCCAGAATCTTTTCGGCATTCGTCCACGGCGACTTTGATATTATTTGTTTGTCAGAGGATATTAAAAATATATACAAACAATACGGCGCATCTGAAAATAGATTGTACGTTGTCGGAAATGGTGCTAGACAAGACATGTTTAGATATGCAGACAGTCCAAAGAAGACTGGAAAGAGTGTATATCTTGCTAAAATTACTGACAGAAAACGTCAGTGGATGTACCAAAACATCAATGATATTGATTTTGTTGGTAATAAAGACGATATGAGATTTAACTTTAATCGTCCAAACTATCTTGGAGAATGGGATAAAGAAACACTGTATCAAAACCTCACAGATTACGCAAATTTGGTTTTGTTGAGCGATGGTGAAGCAGATCCACTTGTAACCAAAGAAGCGTTAATTGCGGGTCTGGGCGTGGTTATATCTGAATATTCTACGGCTAATTTGGACTTATCAAAGCCGTATATACATGTGATTCCAGAAAATAAAATATATGATCTAAATTACATTCGTGGTATCATTGAAACAAACAAACAGAATTCGTTGAAACACCGTTCTGAAATTCGTGAATATGGTATTCAAAATTTTGCATGGGAAAACGTTGTAAAACAATATATTAATGTAGTTAATCAAATTATTTCAAAATAAAGTTATGTACGATTATCTAATTGTAGGAAGTGGAATGTTTGGGTCGGTGTGCGCACATGAACTGACTAAAAAAGGAAATAAATGTTTGGTTGTGGAAAAACGCAACCACATCGGAGGAAATTGTTATACCGAAAACAAAGATGGTATTCATATTCACAAGTATGGCGCTCACGTATTTCATACTTCTAATAAAGAAATTTGGGATTATATCAACCAATTTGCAAAGTTTAATAACTTCGTCAATCATGTTAAAGTAAATTATAAACAAAACATTTATTCGTTTCCAATCAACATGATGACACTTCATCAGTTATATGGAATTACAACTCCAGAAAAAGCAAGACAGAAGTTGGACGAAGTACGTATCAAAAATGACAATCCTAGAAATTTAGAAGAATGGATACTATCCCAAGTGGGAGTTGATATCTACAACATATTTATCAAAGGATATACCACAAAGCAATGGGGTAGACATCCTATTGATTTGCCATCATCAATCATCAAACGATTGCCCATACGTTTTACATATGATGATAGTTACTATGGACAAGATTATCAAGGAATTCCAATAGGAGGATATACTCAAATATTTGAAAAGTTATTAAATGACGTAGATGTTAAATTGAATGAAGATTACTTGCAAAACAAAGAGTCATTCAACAAAATAGCAAAAAAAGTCATTTATACCGGTCCAATTGATGCGTATTATAATAACCGTTTTGGTGCACTAGACTATCGTAGTTTGAAGTTTGAAACAGAACGCATTGAAGTTCCTGATTTTCAAGGAAATGCTGTGGTTAATTATACAGAACTACACATTCCATACACTCGTATTTTAGAACATAAACATTTTGATCGTGTAGATACTAACTTTACATACATAACCCGTGAGTATCCAAGAGAATACGGTGACGGACTTGAGCCGTATTATCCAATTAATGACAAAGTTAACACTCCCACATATGAGAAGTATAAAAAGTTGAGTGAATCTGAATCAAATGTCATTTTTGGTGGCAGATTAGCTGAATATAAATACTACGATATGCACCAAGTAATTGGTGCAGCACTACACACTTGTAAGAAACTATGAAAGTACAAATTGTTACACATCTTCTTCCACATGAACTTGATGAATTCGAACGTCAATTGACCGTGTTGAGTCAAGAACTAATTGATTCACATGAAGTAACTTTGGATGTTACGTTGAATTTGAATACCGTTGACTGGAATAAGACCAAGATTCCAAAGGACTTCTTTATTGACAAGTTTGAATCGTTATCTAAGTATGTAACGCATACAACGTGGGCAAGAAACTACATTTTTGATATAGATGATCACGGTTCTTGCAGAGGAATTAACGATAAACGACGTAATAGTACACGTAAATATGGAAAAGAAGTAGACGCTTTTATCTATTTAGATTCAGATTTGGTGTTTCCTCCAGCAACTTTGTCATATTCGATACACTGTGTCAGTCAGGTCAAGAACAAGTATTACATTATTTCTCCTCAGATTACTAAGATTTGGGATCAAACGTGGGACCATCTAGTGAATCACCAGTTTGTTAATAACAAATATGGAAGTGAACGTAATATCAATCCGTATTTTGAAGTTAACCGTAAGTCATATAGCGGCAATGTAAGTCTAATCAAATGTGACCCCACCAAATTTGGTGGTGGGTGGTTCAATCTTATCAGTTCCAATCTATTGACGTTCACAGACATCCCAGACGTTCTAGGACCATATGGTGTCGATGACACATATGTTATGTTTGCTGCTCAAATAATGAAACTCAACAATGTAGATTTCCAACAATACTTGATGGAGAATATTGTTGTCGCCGAAAACTATTTATTGAGACATAATCCATATAAGGATTACATCACATACTTTGAAGACAGAAATAACTTTAAGAGTAAAGCCGAATCCGAATTAGGAAACTGTTTAAGACAATTTGTTAACAAGAACCAATACGCATTTAAACAACTATGATCGACACACTTAATACTATATTCATCGGAGTTGCGTTCTTGGTCGTATGGTTTCATACACAAGCGTTTATTGAGTACTGTCACTTATTTCATATAAAACGTCTATTTAAAATTGACGAATTTGAAAAGGCACAAGAAAACGATTTCAGTTTGGAATATTTACCGTGGATAAAACAAACACATCCAAACTTCTTTACTAAACTTATTAGTTGTCCGTGGTGTATTGGTTTTTGGTTTACTCTATTATCATCATGGATTTTTTCCACGTTTTATATATTTCCAGTAATTTACGTGTTTACACTTGTTATATATTTGTTAATAGTAAACAAGTTTTTTAGATAATATGATCCTCGTCAATAACTTTACAGAGTTCTACAATATACTAAAAACGAATAACTTAGGCAATACAATCTCCGAATTTAAAGAGTATGTATTGTTGGTTGAACGTTTTAAACACACATGCAGTTGTCGTGGCAGTGAAAAACAACGAGTTAAACATGAATGTGAAGTTCAATATAAATCGTTGGTACTAACATCTGTTAATACCAACATTACACTTTTCAAAAATGCGTTGGGTGACGGAAATATCAAATTTGTACAAAACAACGCTATAATTAAAGAATACAACGTTTGATTATAAATAACTTTGTATAGTATTCTTCAATGCGGTTGAAAACTCGGTGAGCTTCATTTTTCCAAACTTCTGTTCATAATCGAATGTTTCAATAGAGTATCTTAGATCATGACCTTTACGATCTTCGACATAACTAATATAATCATAGTCTACCTTCGTATTGGTTAATTCTTCATAAGATGATTTGATACACTCAATCAATTCAAGATTGGTTAATTCGTTTTTACCGCCAATCAAATATTGACTTCCAATATCGCCATTCTCCAACACATCCCAAATACAATCAACGTGATCTTTTACATAGATCCAATCACGTACATTTTCTCCAGTTCCATAAACAGGAATTGGTTGACGATTCTTCAACTTACGAATACATGTAGGAATTAACTTTTCAGCGTGTTGTCTTGGACCAAAGTTATTACTACAATTTGTAATAATTGCCGGTAGTTTATATGTTTTGTAATAACTACGTACCAACAAATCACTTGCCGCTTTAGTAGATGAATATGGACTGTTTGGACGATATGGACTATCTACAGTCAATGACGACTGTTTTGTACCAAGAGATCCATACACTTCATCAGTAGATATATGAATAAACTTCTCCACCTTTTCATAATCAAATATTGCCTTCATCAAATTATATGTTCCCATAATGTTTGTCATAACAAACGGATCGGGAGAATATATTGAATTATCAACATGACTTTCTGCAGCAAAATGAACAACGTGAGTAATATCAAATTTATTCATTGTTTGCCACAGAATAACGCCATCGTTGATATCAGCAACATAATGTTTATATCGTGGATCAGTATTGAATGTAAGATTTTTATTGGAAGCATATGTCAATTTATCAACATTGATAATGGTTACTATCTCAGGGTCATTCAATAACTTTTCAACAAAATGTGATCCAATAAAACCACATCCACCAGTAACCAAAATATTTTTCTTCATACTATTTCAAAAGAAGGACACGGTACAATAAAATGACCACCACACATAAGATATGAAGCCTCACGTTTCTTGAACTCATCGATAAAATGCCAAGGCAATATCAAAAGATAATCGGGATCAGCCTTTCTCATATCTTGTTCAGAATAGATCGTAATGTCCGTTCCAACAGTCTTTAATCCAAACTTGTATGGACTGCGTTCAGCTGCGCCATCAATCAACGTCTTATCCAATCCAAAATATTGAAGAAGAGTATTTCCCTTAGTTGATGCACCATATACCCAAATGCTCTTTCCTTTTTCCTTTTCCTGTTTGATAAAATTATACGTCTTCTCCTTCAACTCCTGAAGTTTCTTATAGAAGTTCATGTAAAACTCAATGGTGTTTGCACCAATTGCGTTTTCATATTCTAGTATCGAATTAACACGATAATTCGCAACATCACGATACGGAGCGGTAGCAAATGATGTAATATTGGCAATATCTTTTTGTAAATACACTCTGAAAGATCCGCCGTTAACATCATTCAACTCACAATCCACAATCTTAAAGTTGGCCTTTTCAGCAACATACTTAAATGAAGTCAATGAATAATACATCAAATGTTCATGACAAATATTATCAAATGCCATTTGTTGAACCATCAACGGTGTATAACTCATTTGAACCACAAACATTCCGTCATTGTCCAATACTTGATATACCTCATTCAAAAACGCAACTGGATCAGGTAGATCATAAAACATGGCAATACATGTAATGATATCACACTTACGTCCTTTAAAAAGACTACGATCAAACGCTTCCTTGGAGAAATAATCTTGAATTACTTGATCGGCAAACTTTACACTTTCTTTGGTGTAAGAATCGTCCGCTGGATCAATACCCAAACGTGAATATGACGAAGGAACATAACTCAACAATGTTCCATCATTACACGCAATATCCAACCATAGTGGTTGTTCGTTATGTGGTTGATGTAGATTGACGCAACTATCAACAACGTTCTTTAATTGATTACGCATAGTTTGATTGGTACCAGAACGATACCAATACTGACCATACATCTTACTCGGATCAGCACCTTGTTCTAGTTGAACCAATTTTGATGTGGGTGAATACATCAATTTCATCTCAGATTTAAAATCATCAGATGGTTGATCCTTAACAAAGTTTGATATAAAAAGATTTCCCAACGTAAACAACGATACCAATTGATCATTGGCTACTCTACAATTTGTGACTTTTTCAGTATATTTCATGATTCCCTCCAGTTATTTAAACAATCATCCAACGCTTCATCAACAGTTCTCATAGAAATACCATAAGATAACAACTTTTTATTACTCATGACACAATTAGAACGTGGAGTTTTTGCTGATGTTTTATAAAAATCTTCCTCATTATCAAAAAACTCAAAGACTTTATCTTTAGCAATAGTCTTTTGCATTTTTTCAATAACTTGTTTTGTCGTTACAAACCCTGTATTAGTAACGTTATATGTTCCATACGGTATATTCTTTGACCATGACTGAACACACGCTTTAACAAAATCATATTTGTTAGATATTGAATTCTCCGCATCAAGTAACTTCTTATAATTCAACATCTTTGATAAGTAGTTTCTTGGATTGTGTACTTCTTCAAACGGTATACGAAGTCTCCAAATATAATGGTTTCCCCAATTTTGTCGTATGACATCTTCCGCAAGAGCCTTAGTTCCACTATAAAAACTACAATTATTCTGTTCAAAACTAAAATTGGGACGATCCACTTCTGTAAATGGTTGACCATCTGGTCTACGTCCGGTGTAAATACACCCAGAAGATACATGTCCAAACTTCAACCCGTGGTTTCTACAAAACAATGACAACAGTTCGGGTACGACTACATTACCATAGATAGTATTGTGTTTATCGTTTTCACATGCATCTACATTTGGCTTGCCCGTATAGCCAGCACAATTAATGATACCTGTCAATTTTGACGCTGTATGTAGTAACTCTAAATAAGTATATGTCAGTTCCTTCGTTGGAATAGAACATATTCTTACAGGAATGTTGTTTTGAAAGAGTTGTTTATTAAACTCTTTTCCTATGTAACCAGACGAGCCTAAAAGTAAAATCATAACCAGTCATATATATGACTGGATAGACTCTAAATAATTTCTATATTCTGATTTTGGAGTTTTTTCAACTATCTTCTTAAACTGAGTATTATCAATAAATCCCTGAGTCAAACAATCTTCTTCTATACAAGCAATCTTACACCCCTGACGTTCTTGTACAGTTTGTATATAACTACTTGCCTGCGCCAATGTTGTCGGTGAACCAGCATCCAACCATACAGTTCCTTTTGGCATTTTTATGACATTCAAGTTACCCGATTCCATGTATCTACGGTTAACGTCAGTGATCTCATATTCACCACGTTTGGATGGTTTCAACGCTCGAGCATACTCAATTACCTTGTTGTCATAGAAATATAGGCCAGGAATCGCATATTTACTCTTAGGCACCTTTGGTTTCTCTTCTATTGACAATGCCTTGCCGTTGGAATCAAACTCAACCACACCGTATTCTTGTGGATTGTTGACCTTATACGCAAATACTACTGCACCAGTAAAGTCAACTTTCATGCGGTTGAACCCATGAAATACATTGTCACCAAGAATTAAACACACATTATCATTATCAATGAAATCTTCCGCAATCAAAAACGATTGTGCAATACCATCAGGTTTAGGTTGAACTTTATAAACAAGATTCAACCCCAAATGTTTTCCATCACCAAACAGTTTTTGATACAATGGAAGAAAATCATATGATGATATAATACAAATGTCCTTGATTCCA
>Ga0172362_10004769_pt1 | contig 11774 bp, 8 predicted proteins | sample LakKivs1_kivu2a2_FD_114534 | JGI IMG/M metagenome (GOLD analysis project Ga0172362, IMG submission 114534) | Sediment microbial communities from Lake Kivu, Rwanda - Sediment s1_kivu2a2 | ecosystem: Environmental > Aquatic > Freshwater > Lake > Sediment | place: Rwanda: Western Province, Lake...
GCAGGCCACAGGCTGCAGGCCACAGGCTGCAGGCCACAGGCTGCAGGCCACAGGCTGCAGGCCACAGGCTGCAGGCCACAGGCTGCAGGCCACAGGCTGCAGGCTTCAGGCTGCAGGCCACAGGCTGCAGGCTTCAGGCTTCAGGCTTCAGGGTCGGACAGAACAATGAGCATCGAACACTGAGCATCGAATATTGACGATGTTCAATGTTCAATGTTCAGTGTTCAATGCTCGCCGTTCGCTTTCCTCCAGTCCTGTACCCTCCGGCCCTTCCTCCTCGCGATCCGTCACGTCTGTGCCGATGCGCCGATCATGGAGCACCCACGAACACGGAATGAACACCAGCCCGAACCGCGCGTCGATCCCCTTGCCCGATCCGTAGTAGTCCGACGCCTCCACGTCCATCGTGAGGCAGTGATCGAGCTGGTCGTAAGTCACGTCGGTGGTGGTCTTGATCCACAGCGAGAGGTAGTATCGCGCGGGCATCAGGTTCAGCAGGTCGATGTTGAGGTCGACGTAACTCTCGCCCGGGTGAAGCTCGGGGATCTGCACGCCGTTGGCCCACGTGCTCATGGTGGTCACCTTGGTGCCGAGGTCGGTGAAGATCATCACGCCGAAATGGGGAGCCTGCGCCCGGCTCACCGTCTCGTAATGAAGCCGCAGCGTCAAGCTGTCGCCGCTGCGGATCACCGGGTGCGGCCGGCCGTCGGGCCCGATGAACTCGAGGCTGGTGAACCGCACCTCGCCCGTGCCGTGGCGCGGCTTGATGTGCCGCAGGTCCATCCCGCTCTGCCCGCTCCCGGCGAACGTGGCCAGATAGTTCTTGATCACCTCCTTGCTGTCGCCGTCCTCCCGCACCTCGCCGTTGTCCACCCAGATCGTCCGCGGGCACAGGTTCTCGATGGCGGCCATATTGTGGGAGACGAACAGCACGGTCCGCCCGCCGGACCGCATGTCGTCCATCGCGTCGAGGCACTTCTTCTGGAAATCGATGTCGCCCACCGCGAGCACCTCGTCCACCAGCAGCACGTCGGGGTCAAGGTGGGCCGCCACCGCGAAGCCAAGCCGCAGCCGCATGCCCGACGAATACCACTTGATCGGCGTCTCGATGAACTTCTCCACCCCCCCGAACGAGATGATCGCGTCCAGCTTCGCGTCGATCTCGCGCTTCTTCATCCCCAGAATCGACCCGTTCAGGTAGATGTTCTCCCGGCCCGTCAGCTCCCAGTGGAAGCCGGTCCCCACCTCCAGCAGCGACGCCACCTTCCCCCGCACTTTGAAGCTTCCGGTTGTCGGGTATGTGATCCTCGACAGGACTTTGAGCAGCGTGCTCTTGCCGGCTCCGTTGCGGCCGATGATCCCCACCACCTCGCCTTCCTCCACCTCCAGCGAGATGTTCTTCAGCGCCCAGATGGAGTCCTTCGTCCGACGCCTCCGGAACGGGCGCTTCACCATGTCCATCACCGCCTCCCGGAACGTGCCCAATCGTTGCACTCCCGCTATCCGATACTGCTTCCACAGCCCATCTACCATGATCGCAGACGCCATAACAGCTCCATCCTGCAGGTACGCAGGCTGCAGTAACGGGGCTCGCGGTAATGCAGGAAGCCGCTATGCTCGGTACCTGTACCCTGCAACCCTGTCCCCCTGCGCTACACCAGATCCGCAAATGTCCGTTCCGTCTTCCTGAAATACAGAGCACCGACGATGAATATGATCGCGGTGATCAGGATCGACACGCCCAGCAGCGTCCAGTCCATCTCGCGCCTGGGGAATACGCATGCCCGGAATCCCTCGATGATTCCAGCCAACGGATTCAGGAATATAAGCACCCGGAACTTCTCCGGGATGATGCTCGTGTGGTAGATGATCGGCGTGACGAACAGCCATGTCTGGATGAAGAACGGCAGCGCGTAGCGGATGTCGCGGTAGCGCACGTTCAGCGCCGCCAGGAACATCCCCACCCCCAGGGCCAGCGCCACCAGCGGGATCACCAGCACCGGCCACAGCAGCAGGCTCCACGCCGGCGGGAACCGATAGTAGGCCATGATCGCAAGGAGCACCACCGACGCGATGGCGAAGTCGACTATCCCGCCGAACGCCGACGACGCCGGCACCGCCACCCGCGGGAAATACACCTTCGTCAGCAGGTTGCTGTTGGCCACAAGGCTGTTGCCGGCCGTCGCGATCGCGGTCGAGAAATAGATCCATGGGATCAGGGCGCTGTACGAGAAGATCGGATACGGAATCCCGTCGCTGGGCATGTTCGCCAGCCGCTGGAAAAACAGGGTGAACACCACCATCGAGAAGAACGGCTGGATCACCGCCCACGCCGCACCCAGCACCGTCTGCTTGTACCGCACCTTCACGTCGCGCCAGACCAGGAAATAAAACAGCTCCCGGTACTGCCAGATCTCTCGAAGCCATTCAGGTTTCATGCTGCCTCAGTTCTTGTGACGCGCCATTCGTCCATAGGAGCAGTTGTTCAGTTGTTCAGTTGGCCAGTTGTCCAGTTGTCCAGTTGGCCGGTTGTTCAGTTGCCCAGTTGTTCACATGCCGGTTGAACGTTGAAACTCGCTTCGATGCTCATTGTTCAATGCTCGATGTTCAGTGTTCGATGTTCAGTGTTCTCCCTCTTCCCCGTCTTCTCCTCCTCCCGTCTTCCATCCTCGCGTCCTCGCGTCCTCGCGTCCCCGCGTCCCCGCGTCCCCGCGTCCTCTCTTCATGCCGTCTTCACTGCATCGGCACAACGGTCAGCCGCCACTTGAGCGACCGCTTCATCTCGCCGGCGATCGCCCGCCACATGGGGAGCCAATGCTCCATGACCACGCGGTAGCAGCGCAGGCGCTCGCGGGTTGAAAGCGGCGCCCGCCTCACCGCCATCAGATGCTCGGCGAACAGCCGCAAGGTGGGGGTCACCGCCCTTCCCTTATTCGCCGGGTCGAACCACGCCGCCCGGGCCGGCGGCGTCACGTTGGCGAAGCACGACGCCCCCGAATGCCGCCGCCGCATGAACAATTGCTCCGGCACCTCCCAGAACTGCCCCCGCAGGCTCAGCTCCGCCAGCAGCACCATGTCCGACGCCATGTAGCGCCCGATCAGCCGCGTGGATTGCAGCGCCTTCCGCCGCATCAAGCCGAACACCGCGTTGCACATCTGCAGGTTCTTCAGCACCCGCCGCAGCCGGCCGTGCGGCGACCTCACGCGGATGTCCATGTTGTCCTCGTAGCCGCCAAGCCGCGCCCCGCCTTCGTCAATCAGGATCGTCTTCGGATAGCACAGCACCACGTCGTCGGGGGCATCGCTCAGCACCGCAACGCAGCGGCCCAGCAGCGACGGCTCCCACAGATCGTCGTGTGCCGCCCATTTGAAGTATTCGCCGCTTCCCAGCTCGAACGCCTGGTTGTAGTTGTACGCCGCCCCCATGTTCTCCGCATTTCGATAGTATCGCACGCGCCCGTCGGCACGGGCGGCCTTTCGGCAGATCGACTCCGTCGCGTCCGCAGACGCATTGTCGCTGATGATCAGCTCGAAATCGGCGTAGTCCTGCGACAGTATGCTTTCCAGCGCGCCCTCCAGATAGCGTTCCCCGTTGTAAACGGGCATCCCAATGCTGACACGCGGCGCCATTCACAGTCTCCTGCAAGTTCAAATCATCCTGTCCATCCCGTCCATCCTGTCCATCCTGTCCATTTACGACGTCGTCACCGCAAGCCCCTCATCGCTCACGTTGAACTCGAAGAATCTCGCCCGCTCGTTGATCGTCTCGTCGGCCAGCAGGCGCCGCACGCCGTCGGCGTCGCCGGCGCTCCTGCACACGATCAGCAGGAATCCACCGCCCCCGGCGCCCAGCAGCTTCGCACCCCAGATATGGGGCCGAATCCGCTCCAGCAGGCTTTCCACCTGCGGGCAACTGCTGTTCGGGTCCAGCCGCTTGTTCAGGTGCCACGCGCAATCGATCAGCTCGCCGAACCCCCGGGCGTCCTTCATGCACAGGGCGTCCCGCATCTCGCTGGCCAGCGCCGCGATCCGTTCCAGCGTCCGCATCGCCGCGCGGTCGCGATCAAGATAGCGGCCCACCACCTGCTGCAGGATGTTCTTCGCCACGCGCGTGATCCCCGTGTAGTACAGCAGCGTGCAGCCCCCGTTCATCGTCGGGCACAGCACGTCCGACCGCAGGAAGTACGACACCGGATCGGGGTACATCCCCGGCTGCGTGATGGTGTACTTGGTGCCGGGGAGGATTCCGCCCACCTGGTCCTGCCAGCCGCCGCCGGTGGTCAGCATCTGCTCGAGGCGCAGCACGGCGTGGAACAATTCCCTGCTGGCGAAGGTGCGGCCGAGTGCGCGGGCGAGCGCCGCCAGCACCGTGCCTCCCAGGATGCTGCTGGTTCCCAGACCCGAGCCCTTCGGGATGGCGCACAGCGTCGAGATCTCCATGCCCGACCCGGCCTCACGCAGCATGCGGTCAAGCGTCATGCCCGTCGGCCAGGCCGCCGTCTCCGGCGAGAAGCCCATCAGCGCGAGCGACGCCTTCACCAGCGCGAAATCGCTCGTGGCCACACGGTAGTCCAGCAACTGCTCAAGGTTCTTCACCTCGATGCGCGTGCCGAGGTCGATCGAGCCGATCCTGATCAGCCGCTCCTTCATCGGCCGCACGTAGACGTGGATGGGCTGCTGCCCGTTCAGGCAGACCGCCGTGTTCACCACGCGCCCGCCGTACTCCAGCGTGTAGGGGGGCGTGTCGGACCATCCCCCGGCAAGGTCAAGGCGCGCGGGCGACCTCGCCCACACGATCTCGTCGGGGCGAAGCCTGATGCGCGGCACCTCCGCACTCGCACGGCAATCCGCGGTGCCGCCACCCATCGTCTGCGCGATCAGCGAGAACGCCACCGATTTCAGCTTCGCCGGGTCGAGCGTCGCCGCGCCCGTGCCCCTCGGTTCGCCGCAACGCCCCGCACCGGCCGCTTCCGTCAGATCGCTTTCCACCAACTGAGCGATTCTTTGCGCGTCCAGCCGCCTCGCCACCTCGACGTTCTCCAGCGCCGAACCCAGCGAATGCAGCACGCGAACCGACTCCAGCACCATCGCCCGGTCGGCGACCGGCCCGGCCGACGCGCTTCGCCTGCATTGAGTGGCCCGCCTTATCAACTCCACCACGGTCTCCGCCGGGTCGCCCGCATCGGCCAGCCATCGGGCGAGGTCCTTCGCGGAGAACCGCGACTCCGGCGCCGTCACGTGTGCCAGCGACCGCCCCATCGCCTGCAGGCACAGCGACCGCCGGTTCCGGCTTTCCGCCTCGTGATCCACCAGACCGGCCATCTCAGCCACGCTGAATCGCCCCGCCGTCTTCCACGCGCGCCGCTGCTCCGCCGTCGCCGCCCCAGGCTCCTGCATCCACAGCCAGTCGTACACCTGCCGCTCATGCTGCACGAGCGGAAACAGCTTCGCGTTCCACAGCGAACGCTCCGTCCCGTCCGGCTGCGGGTCCCACAGCTCCTGCGGATTCACCTGCATCGCGGTCAGCCACTGTGCGATCGGCCTGTTCAGGTAGGTCGCCCCCTCGCTCAGCAGGCTGCCCTTGAAGCTATCGTTCACGCCGTAGATCCGAACAAACCGCGCCTCCGGCCCAAGCTTCCGGCCGTTGATCTCAACGCCCCTCGCCGGGGCAACGTCGAGCACCACGTTCTCGGCCAGCCGCAGCGGCCGGTCAACCGTCATCCCCACCAGCACGTTGTGGCCTTCCAGGCGGACCTCCGCCCCGATCACGCAGCTCTCGATCCAGCAGTGGAACCCCAGCACGCGGCCCCCGTCTATCAGGCAGTTCACCATCACCGGTTCGGCCCCGCCCGCTTCCGCCGTCACCGCGTTTGCGAGGCTGCGCCCCGAATCGATCACGTGCCGCGACGTGCCGAAATGGAGGAACCGGCATTGCGACAGCAGCCGCGTCCGGAACGGCAGCGGATGCAGATGGTCGAACAGCACGTGCAGCGTCTGCCCCGGCACCTTCGATCCTGCCGCCCGCACCTGCTCGACGTAATGCTGCCAATCGGCCTTGGTGCCGAGGGCGCACGCGATCTCGCGGTAGATGTCCAGCCCGTGCGTCCAGATCGCGTTCACCACGCTGCCGGGCGGGCCTGCCACGTCGAATTCAGATTCGGCCGCCACCCGCAGCCCGGCGGCCGTCATCCGCACGTCGAATCCCGCCGCCGCCAACAGCCTCGCCGACGACTGCTCGTCGAACCCCAGCAGGCCAACGTCAAGCAGCGATCGGCCCAGTGCATCGATCGCGCCCTTCAGCCGCTGCTGCTGCTCCGTCGGCTTCTGCAGGAACACCCGCACGCACCCGTCGCCGCTGACGCAAAACACGCCGTGGGCGCTCGCCTGCGCCGGCGTCGCCCGGCAGCACGTCCCCACCACCCCCTGCCCCGTCAGGTCCAGCTCGCGCGGATCGGCCAGCACGAGCACGTCGCCCGACGCCACCACCACCTGCCCGCTGCCGTCGCCCGGTGCGGGAATCGCCTGATACACCTGCAATTGCCGGTCCAGCAGCGTCAACGGCTCCGCCGAATCCTGCAGCCCGGGCACCGGGATGAACGCCTTCCCGCACGCGGCATACGCTGGCAGCCGCCGCGAATCGCCCCCCGCGTGGATCACCAGCACGCGCCGGCCCGCCAGCACCGACCCCATCCGCTCCTCGGACGTGCGGCCGTGCACGGCGGCCCCTTGCCGCAAGAATCGCGACCCCACCTCGGCCAGCGCCAGCACCGTGCTGCCGCCGCTCCCGATCCGCCGGCCGTCGGGGTCGGGCACGACCACCACCTCGCTGAAATCCCCCAGCAGGTCCAGCGCCCGCCGCCGCTCGATCGCGCACTGGTAGCTCGCGGCCTGCTCGTCATTGGAGGCCGTTATCACCAGCGCGTCCCAATATCCGTCTCGCCCCCTCATCTGCGAATTCAGAATTCAGAAGTCAGAATTCAGAATGATCAGTCTGCCGTGCACCCTGCATCCCTGCCTCCTGTCTTCTGATTCCGTCTCCTGTCTCCTGACTCCTGTCTCCTGTCTTCCTGTCTTCTATTCCGCATGAAACACTTCCGCCATCGGCGCCCACCAATCGCCAGGCCCCGCCGTCTCCACCGGATGCTGGCATGGGTCCGTCAGTTTCCACCACTCCTGGGTCACCGGGTCCTGTTTCATCCGGGCCACGTCGCCGTCGAAGTCATCGCCGATGTACTCGTAATAGCTGAACAGCATCCCGTCGCGATAGAAGATCGAGTAGTTGCGGATGTTGCAGTTGCGGATGGTCTCAAGCACGCCCGGCCACACGCTCGCGTGCAACCGGCGGTATTCGTCGAGCTTCTCCGGACGCACCCTGATCACGCTGCCGAACCGTTTCACGAATCGCATCCCTCCTCACGTCTCACGTCTCACGAATCGTATTCCTCCTCGCGTGCAGTGCGCCCGGCCGTGGCCCTGAACGCGCGAACCGTTCGCTGGCAGATCACCCCCGCCATGAACAGCGGGCTGTCGAGGTTCCGCCGCCACATGCGCCTGGGCTCCTTGATCAGGCGATACAGCCACTCCAATCCCATCTGGCGAATCCAGGCGGGCGCCCATTTGACGATCCCGGCGTGGAAATCGAACGCCGCCCCCACCCCGATCATCGCCGTCGCCTCCACTCGCCCCAGGTGGGCCGCCATCCACTTCTCCTGCTTGGGCGCGCCCAGTCCCACCCACACGATGTCCGGCGACGCCGCGTTTATCCGCTCCACGATCCCTGCATCTTCCTTCTCGGATAATGGCCGGAACGGAGGACAATAGTAACCGGCGATCGTCATGCCGGGAAATGCGGCGGACAGCCTGTCGGCGAGTTTCTCCGCAACGCCCTCCCCGCCTCCGTACAGGTAATGCCGGTAACCGTACTCCCGGCCCCAGTCGCAGCAATGCAGCATGAACTCCGGCCCGGTCACCCGCCCCGCATTCCGATACCCAAGCAGCCGCGCCGCCAGCACGATGCCCACCCCGTCGGGGAGCGTCAGGCTGGCCGACTGTGTGGCGTTCCGCATCGCCATGTCACGCCGGCACAGCATCACCGAATGCGGATTCGTGATCGTTACGTACCGCCGCTGCCCCGCGGCACGCCATCCATTGATGATCTCAAACGCCTCCCTCCAGCCGATGAGGTCAAAACGAATCCCCAGGATGACCTTTGACCCTGTTGTCTTCTCACGCACGGAGCCCTCCCTGTGATCATACGCCTCAGCTTGCCGGCCGCCGCCCCCTCCTCGCTCGCGCAACTGCTGCCGCCTTTTCGTACACGCCCATCAACTTGTCGTAGCACACGCCGGGCGAATACTCGCGTGCCACCTTCTCCCGTCCCGCCTGGCCCATCATGCGGCACGTCTCCGGCCGCTGCCACAGCCAGTCGATCTTCTCCGCAAGCTCGTCCACGTCGCCAGGCTCGACCAGCAGCCCGGTCTTGCGATCGTCAACGATCTCCGGAAGCGACCCCAGCCGTGACGCCACCACCGGCTTGCCCATTCCCATTGCCGTGCCGAGCGCGTTTGGAAATCCCTCGTACCACAGGCTCGGCACAACGATGATCCTCGCCCTGGCGTAGAACTCCCGCAGCGCTTCGCCCGCCAGGAACCCTGCGAACTCCACGTTGGGCGGCGCCCGGCGCACGGTCTCGGGCATGCTCGTTGCGGTGCCGGCCATGGCGAACCTGTACTTTGGCAAGGCGCGCGCCGCCTCGATGAACTCACGCACCCCCTTCTCCGGGCCCAGCCGCCCCACGAATCCCACCGTGTCCCCGCCGTCGGCCGCACCGGCAACGTCCGCCACGTCGACGATGTTCGGCACCACCGCGATCCGGTCAGCCGGGATGCCCCCCGCCGCGAACCGCCGTTTCTGGAACTCCGACAGCACGACGAACACGTCCACGTTGCGCACGAACGCACTCGCCGCGTGCGCCGCCATGCTGCGGATCGCGTAGCCCGTGCTTTTCAGCACGTCGCCGGCGCAGTTGCGCACAACGCACCACCAATGCCTCCCGTACAGGCAGCGCTCGCAGATTCGGCCCCGCCACAGGTGCAGGCCCGTCGGGCAGAACAGCCGGTAGTTCGGGCACCGCATCACAACCGGCACTCCGCGCCGCCTGCACGCGCCCAGAACCGACGGCGAGATCAGCGGATACAGGTTCTGCACCTGCACAAGGTCAACTTGCCGTCCGTCCAGCAGGCTGGCGATCTCCGCCCGCGCGGCCGTGCTGTAGATTCCGGAGAAGAACGCACGCACGCGGGCCGACAGCGAATCCACCCCGGCCGACGACTTCCTGAACCAGGCGACCTCGTGCCCGCGGCTGGCCAGCAACTCCGCGATTGCCTTCACCGCGTGCTCCTCGCCGCTCGGCCTGGCGTAATCGTTGTGAACCATCAGCACGCGCATCGAACGCCGCCCTCCCTCGCCATCGATCCCTGCTGCTCGAAGCATCCGTCCGCTGCGTCGCCGTTCATCGCGCGTCAGACGGCATTCTGTCGCTCAGCTCAGCCCCCGCCTCCGACGTGATCCACCGATGCTTGCCCGCCGCCGTGCGTTCCATCTCCGGAACCGTCCGGATTCCCACCGCCACGCCCGGCAGCACCTTCGCGATCTCGGTGGCGACGAACCGCTTGCCATCCTCGCTGATGTCGCCGCCCGAAACCGTTTGCACAAGAATTGTCAGGCTGAAGTCTCGCCCCTGCCGTACAGTAAACAGTGCCACGTCCGCAAGCTGTTTCAGAATCTGCGTGACCGCTCCGCCGTAGCACGCGGCCCCCGCCGGCGACCGCAGCACGTCGTAGCAGCGGCCGCTCACCGCTTCCAGCACCTCGGCTCCGTCCGCCCCGCAGCTCAACGCCGCCGGCGTCATATCGCCCACTTCGTACCGGAACAGCGGATACCCAGTGTCCCGCAGTTGCGTCACCAGGATCTCATACTCGCCATCCCGCGGCACCGTCTCCACCACCACCGATCGCTCGAACACCCTGTACTTGCCGGCCGGGTGCTCGTAGGCGATCATCCCGCAATCGATGCTGCCGTACTCGCCCGCACAGGGGCAGCCGAACACGTCGCCGATCGATTCCCTGAATGCGTCTTGGATCGGCTCCGCCGCCAGGAACGCCACCTTCAGCGAATCCGGGCCGCGCCTGCCCCGGTTCGCTATCGCCAGCAGATGCGCGGCCGAACCGTACGCGTACAGCGACACCGGCCGAAACGCGGCGATCCGGTCGAAGTACGCCCGCAGCGATTCATGGTCGAGCCGATACGCGCTCAACCTCATCCGCCTCCGCAACCCGTCGATCAGCGGCACCAGCATCTTCCGGCCCCACCCCGCAAGGCCGGTTCCGTGCGACGTCGCATGCCCCCACAGCATCGCTTGCCGGTCGAACACCCCCACGCCCCACCACGACCGCGCCCAATACTGGTCCCGCAGGCTCTCCAGATGGCCGTCGAGCCCCCAGAACACCCGCGTGGGCACCCCGGTCGATCCCCCGGTCGTCATCCATTTTCCGCGCCGGCGCTCCGGAAGCCGGAAATCGTCCGGCCGATCCCGTACCGCCTGCCGCGGCGTAACCGGCACCACCTCCGCGAATTCCTGCAGCGAATCGAACCGCTCCGGCAGGCCAAGCTTCCGCGCGAGCTCGCGGTAGTATCCGGCCTCGTGCACTGCGGTGCACCACCGATCGTTCAAGCGCTCCAGCCGCCGCCGGTCGCGAATCGGCTTCGGAAGCGCACTGAAATCGGCTCGGGCCTCCAGCTCGCGGCTGAGCACCCTGAACCTCGGCACGATGATCTCGACCAGCCCCATCGCTCACCTCGGTCGCGACCGCCACGCCAGCCTGCACGCTCGCATGATCGCCTCCGCCGCCCGCTGCGGGCTGTGATCGCCAACGATCACCCGCGAATTCCGGCCCATCTGCGGCAGCAGCTCCCGGTTCGTCATGCACCATTCCAGCGCACGGAACACGTCCGTCGGATCGAGCGGATCGAACACCTGCCCGTTCCCCCCCGTGTGCACCAGCTCCGGCCAGCAGCCGTTGTACTTCGAGCACAGGATGGGCAACCCGCACACCATCGCTTCCGGCACCACCAGGCTCCAGTTATCCTCCAGCGTCGGCATCACAAACACGTCGGCCGCCGCGTAGTACGGCGCGATCCGGTCGTAGTCCACCGGGCCGACGAACCGCACGTTCCGCACACCCAGTCCCTCCGCCAGGCTGTGCAGTTCATCCCGCGCCGTTCCGTCGCCGATGATCACCAGGCTGCCCGAATCGGGCGCCGCCGCACGCTCCAGCCGCGCCCAGCCCGTCAGCAGCTCCGCAACGCCCTTGCGCACGATCAACTGTCCCACGTACAGGAAGACCAGCCCCTTAGCGTCGATCGTGCGCCGCAGCATATGCCGTTCGTCGTCGCCCACCGCGCCCACCCGCTCGCGCAACCCGTCGGTATCGGCCGCCATATGCCCCGTTGTGATCCGCGACGCCGGCATTCCCAGCCACCGCACGTACTCCGCGCACAGCCGCCCGTCGCAGCACACGCTGTTTGCGAACTTCAGCGCCAGCCGCCGGTAGGCCGTCCGGTACCATTGCGCGCTCCGCTCCGTGTGAAACGTCCGCTCATAGCACACCACCAGCGGCACCCGGTGCAGCAGCCGGTAGGCGATCGCCATCAGCGTCCACTTGAACAGCTCGTCGCTGATCAGGATATCCGGCTTCGTGCGCTTGATCGCCGAC
>Ga0172362_10004770_pt1 | contig 11770 bp, 13 predicted proteins | sample LakKivs1_kivu2a2_FD_114534 | JGI IMG/M metagenome (GOLD analysis project Ga0172362, IMG submission 114534) | Sediment microbial communities from Lake Kivu, Rwanda - Sediment s1_kivu2a2 | ecosystem: Environmental > Aquatic > Freshwater > Lake > Sediment | place: Rwanda: Western Province, Lake...
TCCTGTAGACCGGACGCCCCGCTTCAGCGGGGACTTCCCGGCTGAAGCCGCTTCAGCAGTTCTCGACCGCACATCCTGTAGACCGGACGCCCCGCTTCAGCGGGGACTTCCCGGCTGAAGCCGGGCCTCCTATCCTGTTGAGTACCAATACCTATAGGTAGGCCTCTGCGGCTGTGGCGAAGGCCTCTTCCGGCGTGCCGAAAAAGTCGCCGGATGGAAACATGGATAGCTCATACTTCTCGTTGCTGTATGTGTAGAACGCAAAGCCCCAGCGCTCTTCGTCGCCGAAATAGCGCAGGCGACACAGGTGCGTGGGCATGTTGCGCATCCGCTCCAGATACTCTTCCTTGCTTTCGGGCCAGTCCGGCGGGGGCCAGCCGGGCATGTCCTCCGGCTCGGTGTAAGCGTCCACGTAGCAGAACTGCCCCCGGGAGCGCACCTCCAGGCGCGTGTACTTCCCGGCAAAATGCTCCTCGGCATAGCGCCGGATGCGCTGCTCCGTGCGGCGCTTGACCGCCTCGGGAATCGTGACCCCACCCGCATCCGGGTCTCGCACCCACGTCTTGCGTGGCATAATCAACCTCCATCATGATTCGTAAGACATCCAGTGCTGCGGCTGCCCCGGCAGAGAGACAGGGCTGAGCGCTCAAGAAGCCCCCCCGTTTCCTTCCAACGCGGCATCCAGTTCAGACACAATCGAAGCATAGTTTCCATCCCGCAGCAGCTTGAAGAACTTGTCATAGTCGCAGGGCGACAGAAAGTGGAAATAGTAAACGCACTTGGTTTGTTGCTGGTTCAAGGTCACAAAGTGCTGCTGGGCATACCTGTACTTGCCCTTGCTCTCTGGCGACGGGTCACCAACCTCCTCATCCTCCCTTGTAGGCATCGGGGACGCGCAAACCACGGCCCAAGACCTGGGCGATGAGCAGTTTGCTGTTGAAGGCGCGCTCCTCGTGTGGCACGATCTGGAACACGTTTTGCACGTCCCAGCCTTCGGTGAGCATACTGACCACGTGATCCACTCCACCGGGTTGTCGGCGCGGTCTACGTCGGCCAGTGCCCGCACGTTGGCCTGGTGTTCCTGCGCCGACGTGACGATGAGCACCTTCTTTTCCGTATCCTCGCGGGAGATGTGCTCCTGTTCGGCCAGGAAGTCAATCAAGTCATCGGTCAGCCGCCTGCAGTCGGCGATGTTCCGCGTCACCATGATCGTCAGCGGCTTGACCTTGCGGCAACGAGAGTCCCTGTCCGCGGTGGTTATCGAGGTTTCATTACTAAGACATATTCTTGCTTGATGCCGTCACCGTTCCACAGTCCGTACTGCATATAATGATTCCGTAGAGCATAGGAAAAACGATTTTTGATTTTAAAATGGTCTGCTGCAAGTTCAGCGATAACATCCACTGTGGGAATAGGAACCTGGCAACATACAGAGTTGCCTATCACACAAACGACCGTACCGCTCCGTTTCACAACTTGATTCAACGCACCAAAGATTTCCCACATTGAGTAGAAATAGTGCCGTACTGTTCGAGCTTTTTTCGGGTCTCGGTCCATGATTTGGTGTAGAGTGTCATCTAATTGCTCAATACCAAACTCAACTTTTTCATCCCAGTCAGAGGCCCGGACCAACTTGCGTCCAATATAGGTATGAGTAAGCGCCACGTGTTCGGCCGGGCTCCGGATCATGCCAAGCCAATACATTTCAAGCTGATGCCGTCGGCTATATTCCACCGATCTACAGTAAGGAGGTGAAGTAATGACTAGTGGAAACCCATCTTGCGCCAGCGGTATGCTGTCTCGCAGTTCCGTGAGATCTAATGCGTCGCCTCGCCTGACTTGCGCTACCGCAATAGGTTCATACTGATGGCACGCATTCCAGAGATGTTCCATCCCCTGAATTGCTTGGCGGGTCTTGGTAAAAAAAACGTCAAATACCCTGATTTTTCTCGTGGCATTTTTCTTGGCTTGGATACTCGTTACTTCTAACCCTGATACTGGAGCGGGATCTGCATTTGATACACGACGGATAATCGCAACCACACAAGCTCGAAAGAATTGGTTCTCAGATTCACTGAGATGGGATTGTTCTAAGGCCCAGAAAATTCTGGCGAGATCCACAATGACATATCGCCTAAACCAATGAATAATGTTAGGAATCGGCGGGATAGCAACCCCAGCAGATTCTTCTTCGAACCACCCCTTCGATATGTCCGAGCCGGGTATGGTTTCCTGGTCTGAATGGGCTTTCACAAAAGGTGTAAGAGTCGCTTGGACTTTATCAAACGCCCTTTGTAGTTTCTCAGGATTTAGAAGAGTCGTCTTTGCTCGAGCAATCAGGCATGCCAAAGGGTCAATATCGATCCCAACAGAAGAGATACCTCTGGTTAAAGCTTCCACCTGTACAGTGCCACTTCCTGTAAAAGGATCCAAAACTATAGACCCTCTTCGACCATAACTACCCAGTGCCCAACGCACAACAGGCGGATGAAATTTGGCAGGGAAGCGGAAGAGTTGGTGTGTGTACTCATGTCGCCCGTTGGGAGAGTCCAACCAATATGAAACATCCCTCTTCGGTGAGCGCGGCAATTTCTCGACTCGCTCGTGCCCCTCGCTGCTAATTTCTCTTCCCTTGAGTTTGCGTTCAGAGTTAGTCATCACGCTGACACCTTCTCAGTAGAATACACCTTAACGACCCTGTCTGATAGCTTCACGAAAGCAGGGGAGCCCCGTCGGTCAACGTGAAAGCGTATATCCTTCGGATTTTCTTTCTGAGTTGCTACAATCAGGTCCAGGATTCCATCATAGGTCAATAATTGTGATGCCTCTGCGAGAGCTTTGATCTGAGTCGCCTCGATAAGAGTGGATAATGAACACAAAGGCACTCCGGTTGACATAACCTGTCGGTAATACGACACCACCGACGATAAAACCCGTACGGCACTTGACCTGATAGGTTCCTCAGATAAACGTGTAGAGGCGACTTGAAGGACTTTGGCTGCTACTTCAGTCCACTTATGAGTATTGATCACCTTCTCAAGTGCGAGGACATCGGGAACCTCTTCAAGGAGAATCTCTAAACCACGCTGCGTTCCTTGTGGGTGCTCCAGCAGTTGATACGCACGTGACCCTGCAGAGTCGGGTAGTGTGACTAATCCCAGTCGGTAGAGTGTTTGCAGGTGAATGAACATCTTGTGAGAGCCAGTGCGCCCTTCATACCCCTTAGCCTTGATTCTTTCGATCTCTCTGCGAAGATTCACTCGGTCAGCGGTGCTGTTCGTAATGGCTAAGTACTCTGAGTAGACTTCAGTGAACATCTCTTTTGCCCACAGATTCCAGGTGACGTCAGAGCCTGCCACAGACCCGCATTGAACCAGGCGGCGGGCTAAAAAAAGCAAGGCGGCTCCATCACCCTCAAGAAACACTCGAAAGTGCAATAGTCTCTCAGCCAAAGAGAGTCGCAATTGTTTCTCAAATTCCTCTCCGCCTCTTATTTCTGCAACCAGATTAACTAGGTGTCCCTTATCCGTCCATGTGTTATTCGACGTAATCAGGTCAAGTGCTCTGGCGAGATCAACGGCGTAGCGCCCAGCGGCTGTGTTAAAGCTCTTACCTCGTGACCTGACTTCCTGAGCAAATCTTTGCTCGACCACTTCACGATATGTGCTCTGCACAGGCGAAGTGCATAACTTAACCAAAAGCTCCATATAAGCAGGCTCATCAACCTGATAATGAGTGCCAAAGACTATGCGTGGCTGCATCAGTAGTCAGTCCCTCCATGCACAGTCACGCGCGGGCGCACGCGGATTGGAAACAAGCGATTAGCCCGATCGGTAGAAGCCAGTGCGTAGCCCAGAGGCAAGTTGCGTACAAGGCTTTCAAATGTCCGACCTCCTTCGATTTTCTGGCGAGTGTCCACTGTGATTTCTGATGGACAGGCTGTGTTGATCATTCCCTCAGCTGCCACAATGTCATCGTGATGGCTCAACGAGTGAATAAGTAACATATCGGCATTGCGCTGAATAGATGGATCAAGGCCAGAAGGTTGCTGTGTTGCAACCACAATAGATAAACCCAGGTTTCTACCCTCATCCACATATTTCTTTAGAGGTTTTCGAGACGGCACAACACCCCGAGTCGGAATGTAATTGTGAGCTTCATCTATGATTATCCAGGAACGAGGTAGGCCTTCACTGGCTCGTTGTTGACATTCTTCAGCCAACTCTTTTTCACGCTTTGAAGCATCGGGGTCAGTAGACGCAAACTTCTCAGCACGGGCGAGGTGAACAGGTATCATTCTCTCCTGTTGTTCGGCAATCCCGCGAAGTTGCATAACCCGCTTAACAATAAGAGCTACCAAGACTGCTCGCATCTGCTGATCCAATTCCCTCAGAAGCAGAATCGAGATATGTCCAGGCTGGAGAAGCTGACGAACATCCAGGCCTGCATCCGAAAAAATCGGAACGCGACGAAGCATATCCAATCGCCTGCGCAATGATTCGCGTGTATCGCGGTGATACCGATCCAGGTCATGGTCGTATTCCAAAGCTTCCAACAAGTTCTGAAGAATAAAGGTCGGATTAGGAGGAACAAACTGCCCAGTCCGAGAATGCGTATACCCATCTATCGAAACCTTAGCGTAAAGTTCTGTAATCAAATGGCCTAATGGGTCCGCGAATGGATCGGCTTCAAAAAGCCCGCACCATTCGTCGGATCCCAAATCTGAAGGACGTAATGTCATCTCTGTAGAATTCACTGCTGTGGGTGTAGTTGTTCCCCGCGGGCGAAACAGGGTCATAGGAAGTTGCTCAGGTTCGAGTTTCCACTTGCGCAGCTCCCTGACCACGTCGCTCTGATCAGGGTGTGTACCTTCCACTCCGAACGGCATGGTCAGGTACACATTCATTGTGTCGAGGACTAAAACACCTTGTGATAAATTGCCCTGCCTGATCCAGCTTCGTGCCGCCAATCCTTCAGCCAAAACACCAAGCGTGTAACTTTTCCCGCTGCGCCGTTTCCCCATGACATAGAGAACGTGCGCTCCCCGAGTATCCAGCCAAACATTGCGATACGGCGTTTCTGCATGCTTGCCCAGGTAAATGGCTTCAATCTCATCACGAGGAGCATTCTGTCCCATTAACAAGCTACTGCCCGGCCCTCTATCAAGCGAGAGCTCAGGCCTTACAGCAAACCCATGCTCCAAGCGAAACGTAGCTTCGGGAATTTGTTCTGTCATGACTGCCTCTCCATCAGACGATGCAATCAGACGTGATCACGAGTTTATTAGCTCGATGCGCACGGCCAAGCGCGCGTGTCATCTTCATAGTGATCTCGCGTGGTGTCATGACCTGAGTGAGATGACTCTTCAACGCATCTATGGCATCTTCTGTGAACGGGAAAAAGTCAAGCGTAATAGATTCACTTGTAACACCCGACGCTGCAGATATCAAGCTGTTCATGTCTGCAGTCGAATCACGAACATACGCGATAACGCCTCTGATGAATTTGTTCACATCAGGCTCATTCAGTGAGGTGATTTCAATTTCTGCGTCTGTACCAAGTCGCGAACGTACTGGCCCGCCCCCTCTAAACACATCAACCATTTCAGATTCTAGTGACGCAGAAGCACCAATAAGCACAGAAACGGATGTCTGGTTGGGATCAACAAGCCGGGTGAATCCGGTCTCGAATGTAGGTATTGTCTCTGCTCCAATGGATTTCAGTCGCTCCATCTCGTCCAGAATAAGAACGAGCGTCTGATGACGTATCTCTCTTAGCAGTCGCCCAAACAAGCAGATAATCTCCGCCAGCCGCGCAGCCTCAGTCTGGGTCAAATCTTGTGTCTGACCCAGATCGTCTAAATCCTGCCTTGACATGCCCACGCCGGAAATCCACCTCCAGAGACGCAATGGATCAAAGTTGGGATCAATAAGCCGAATTGTCGCTTTTGCCATTTCTTCATCACCAAACTTGACCTTGAGTCTGCTGAGCAGCTCATCTCGCCGAGCCAGTCCAACGGACTGGACCGCGTCTTCAATCAGGCCAATTATGAAGTCTTGCCCCAAACCCCGCATAATGCCTTCCCGGTAGAGGTCGTGAAAGCGCGACTTCTTGGATAAATCAGGACACTCGATACGAACTGGGTGAACGGGGGTCAGTTGTTGTAATTCCTGCATAGCCCTCATCAAGGTATGGGTCTTGCCGCCACCATATGGCCCCCACACGAGCCTTTTAGGTGCAAGCCTGGTCACTAAATCAATATCCAGACTTTCAGCAATGACGCGGGTGTCTATGTCATCTCGTGCGAAACAGTCTGTGTCCTTAAGTGGGTTCAGGATGAAGTTTTCACGTCGAAGGCCGTATCGTTGACCAATAGTGATAGTTTCATTATCCATGTTTGGCTTCCTTTCAAACTTCATGACTGTGATTGGTTATTTCCCAAAAGTAGGCAATAAGTTGGTCTATCATCTGGCTATCGGAGTTTATTCGTATGCCGAGTTCGATATAGCTTGACCTCGTAAGGTTCTGCGAGCCAAGAATCGCCATGGCATATCCGCCTCTAGTATCAGGCTCACGAATGTAGAGTTTGGTGTGCAATCGCCTATTGAGGAAGATCGTAGCCCCCAAATCTTGGAATGGTCCCAGTGTTGTAGGCACAGCCAAATCAGTGCTCTCTTCAGGACGTGTAATGACCAGAATCTCTGGTCGTGTTCCACGTCTGCGCTCAATCTGAACAATCGCGTTGGTTAGCAAACCCCGTTGTGTTCGGTCGAGGCTTATCCATGGTGAGCAGAAATATAACCTGGCGAAACCTGGTCGCTCGTTAATGTTCCGCAGAAATATTTTCGTCATCCCCTCCCGAACCAGTTCATAAGCGCGCAGTGTCCTGTCCAATCGGCTCAGGCGCCTGTAAACTTCCCTAAGTTCTTCGCCGTTGATAGCCTCAAGGAGTAAGCATGTCCGAATGCCCAGAGGAGTCAATCCAAGGGACTGACCATCTTGATGCAATAGGTTAGTTGCAATGAAAGCCTCAATTGTTGCTTGAGGATCACCTACGCCACACCGCGACATTGTCACTTCTACATGGCTGATAGGAAATGCCGTGGCCGAAGAAGTCTCCAGCTCTCGCAAGGTCTCATAAGCCCCCCGCACACCAACCGTCTCAGACAAGTGAGCCACTGTCAGTTCTCCTCATCCTCTTTGGGCACAACATATTCTGCCAAAATGTGTTTGGCGAACTCAGGAGAGATAGTGTCTATCTCTTTGGCTTCAATCTTAGGGTCGGCTTCTTGTAGAACCGCATTGAAGGCATGCATAATAGCACGCGGCTTGAGCTCCTCTTTTTTCCGAGTCTCTTCAATGATAACTTTGCAGGTCTCTTCCCTAAAAGGGAAGTAAGATGGCAACTGAACAAGCTCTGGCACACGGAGCTGAGTCAGAATATCTTTTACAAACCCTAATGCCTCTTCGGGTAGCATGGGCGGCAAGATTATCACCTTTGTGCGCCCGATGCGGTCACGCAATTCCCGACTGAACCACGGCGGCAAGCTATTCGATTGTGGTCTGCCTGAGAAAGACAAGAATAAACTCAGTCCATTAGGGCAGGCATTGAATGTGGAATGCAAGCCAGTGTTGATCTCATCACGTACTCGTGCCCCCATTTGTTCGATCCGTTGAAATTCGTCAAGCATCCACAGGACACGACATCCTGGATGCCCCTGACACCGAGCAGCCACTATCAGTAACTCGATCAAGGCTCTCAATATCCGAGTTGCTTCTTCTGACGAGCTCAGTTTCTGAGAAATCCCTACTTTACGGAACTCCGAGATTGGTAAAGATTCTGCACGCAACCACCTCGTAGCTGTCACTTGATCTTGAGGCGTCCCAGTTACTATTGCTTGGAGTGCACTGACCAAATCGGGTGATGCCAGCGTCAGGTTTCTGCGCAGGCGGGTCGAGTCTTCACATGTAGCCACTTCGAGGAAAGCCTCTATCATCGCATCCATGTCAAAGTTGGCCATAAATGAACGGTAAAGATCAAGATAGCTCCGCGCTGCCTTTGGAAACTCGCTGTAAACTGTATACAGAATATTGTTATCGCTGCGTTTATTAATCATTGTGGCCTGATTAGCCAAATAGAACAGAGTGTGAGTCTTCCCAGCGCCAAACCAGGCCCAGAACAAGTGAATCGATGACGTGTCCCGTCTTGAAAGGGTAGTGAGTAATGCAGCAACATCGGAACGCAATTGCTGGCGGTCTGCGATGAATGTGCAATATTCACGATCCGGCACAACGGGGAAGGGCCAGCGAATCAGTCCTAGATGATAATATTGCCTAGCCATAAAGTGACCTCACTTGCCAAAGTATAGCATCAAAGCAATATCTATACAACTGGCGTAGGACAGATAGGCACCCGCAGAGATACACCACAAAACGCACCCCGACAACCTTGTCGTAATAAGCTTTCTCGCCCTGTGCGCCTCTCAATTCCTTCGTGCCGCAAATGGCGGGTCAATGTAAACCAACTTCACCCCCACCGAGCCATCGGCGTTGACCAATTGCCCTTGCTCCTTCATCTTGAGCAGCGTCTTCATCGCCTGCAAGTTATCGCCAAAAATGAGCATATTGCGCCAGGCTTGCCCTGAATTCATCGAAGGGTCACCATCGCCGCCAAAGGTGCGGATGGATTGCAGCGGTACAGCCATTGTCTCGGCCAGGATGTCTTCTTCCGGTTCCTTGCCGGCGTAAGTCAGTTCGTACTCCTGGCGTTCCGGGGGAAAGAGCAGATGCTTGTAGTCCAGCGGCAGGTCCTGGCCTTGTTCCAGCAGTTCGATGATGTGTTGGATCTGGTGATCAGTCAGGTGAGACATTCGGTACTCCTCCTGTGGGGAGTTCACCCGTGACTGCCTGAGACGTCCTCAAAATAACCGCTCTTGTACAGCGATCATATCCATCTCGGAGTGGGCTCCCACGGCGCGGCGTAGTGGTTCGAGATTTGCCTGCCCGGTCTCGACGCTGCGGCGTAAGGAGCGAGCGCCACGGGCCAGAAAATATGCATTGCCAGCAGCACTGACAGCCGGTTCGGCATAATCGGCCACGAAGAGGGGCATCTTGAAATTTAGAGCCAGCTTGCCTGCTTCGAACGTTCCTCCAGACAAGCCAGACTCAATCACAATCATGGCCTCAGAGAGGCCGCACACAGTACGGTTGCGTTGCATTGCACTGGCTACCGACCAGGTCATATAGGGTGGGAATTCGGACAAGAGAAGAACACGCTCGCGTGAGACAGAGGACTCCTCAAGGCGCAACCGATATCGCAAAATGCCTTCTGGTAGGACAATCACGGTGGTCCCGCCGACTGCCAGCGCTGCTTTATGGACTGCCGTATCTACACCGCGAGCGCCACCACTGACGACCACCCAACCCCAACTGGCGATCTGTCTGGCGCAGTCTTCGGCCACCACGATACCTTTCTCAGAAGCATTGCGCGCGCCGCAAAAACCAACGGCCTTCCCTTGGAGCAAGTCTAGATTACCCCACGCATAGAGCAATAGCGGCGATTGATCCCGTAAACGTCGCTGTAGTCGCTCAGGATATTCTGGCGAAGTCGGCGTGAGCAAAGCCACGCCACGTTGCTGCAGTTCGGCGTGCGTCCTTTCTACCTCCGCGCGAGCCACATGGAGAGCCTCAGCCTGATAACGTGCCAGCCCAAACCGCCCTACCTGTTCTCCAGAAGGCAGGCGCAGAAATTCGTCCAGGGAAACACCCGTCTGAGTCAACCGGGCCAGCACCTGCCGCACAGTGGCTGGGCCTATCCCTCGCGCCAGATGCAATTGCAGATAACCACCCTCGTTCATCTCATCACCCCAAATCCTGCGCGGTCTTGGTGATAACAAGCCCCAGCGCCTCGCGCGCGCCACCGGCAATCAATACACGTCCGACTTCGTTGAGCGTAAAGCCTGTCTGATAGATGTCGTCCAGCACGATAACGGACTGCCCGTGTACCCGAGCAACGCCCTGGGACGCCAGGGCAAAAGCGCCTTTGACGTTTTCCAATTTTTCCTGGATGGTTTGGCAATCCTTCATCGGCCGGGTAGGACGTACTTTGGCAATCCACGAAGTTCCGTTCTCTGTGCTCAGACGGGCCGCCAGTTGTTCAACCAGATACACGGGCAGGTTGGGGCGGTTGGACATTGATGGCGGCGCGGCCACGATAACGCCAGCGCGGGCATAAGTGGGATGGGCTTGTATGAATTGCATCATCTGATCTACAATCTGGTCAGCCGCCTTTTTTCTGGCTGGCGTGAAATCGCCCCGATATGGCTTGGCTTGATAGACCCAGCTTCCCAATTCAGTGCGCGCATAACTACCTGCTGGAGACATCTGCGTGTGATACCCCAAGGCAAAGGTCTCGGTCAGGTCATCTTCTATGCATACCGCTTCCTGGAACACTTTCAAGAGCGCCTCCACCCGAGCGCGCTCGGCAGGGTCAATGTTGTAGATATACGTGCCCCATTCGTAGCGTCCAAAACGATCCTCGAAAGTGCGGCTGAAATAGTGCTGGCCAAAAGCGCGCTGCAAGATGGCTTTGTACCGTAGAGGGCCGGTGACCAGTACGACGATGTTATTGTTGCCAGCGTCTTTGATTTCGAAACGGGTCAACTGGTAGTGGTCCATAGCCTCACCATTAGAACCTTTGTTCGTTATTGTATCACAAAATCAAGCAAAGTTCAACATGTCGCGCGCAAGGTGCGAAGCATGAGGGCAAGACCCCATCAAGTCCTGCCTATTAATGTCTGTCTCTCGTACCCCTCAATCAACCCCTCATCAGCAAAAAGTAACGCCCGTCGCCGACAATCAGATGATCGAAGACGCGCACCTCCAACGCCTGCCAAGCCGTCACCAGATCGCGAGTGAGAAGTTTATCTTGCTCGCTGGGCGTCGGGTCGCCGGAGGGGTGGTTGTGGACAGCGATCAGTCCGGCGGCGTACGCCTGCGCCGCCCGCAGCATGATCTTGCGGATGGACGGTTGCGTGCTGGCGACGTCGCCCTCGTCAACGTCGGCCACATCCAGCACACTGTTGCGCCGGTCCAGCAACACGACCTTAAACACCTCGTGTTTCAAGTCGCGCAACAAGGGCACCAGGTAGTCGGCCACGTCTGACGATGAGCGGATAGGGCCTTCCAATGCCCGCTCCTCGCTCATCATGCGCCGTCCCAGTTCCACCGCCGCTTTGATCTGCGCGGCTTTGGCCGTATTCACTCCTTTGACTGCCAACAACTCGGTGGGATCACACGCGCTGATGGCGCGCAGCGTTTTGAAGCGGCGCAGCAGTTCGCGCCCCAGGTCTACCGCACTGGAACCTTCCACACCGATGCGGATCAGGATCGCGAGCAGCTCGGCATTGCTCAAGGTATGCGCACCGTACTTGAGCAGTTTTTCGCGGGGCCGATCTTCTTCCGGCCAGTTGAGAATAGCGCGTTCGTAAACTTTTTTCGACATCACCACTTTCGCTCTATTTGCCTGCAACCGAGCACAGTTGCCAGTGTTCTATATTGTACCATATCCGTTGGAGTATCTGCGGCTGGCAGTGTAGTGATGCTCCTCCAAGCGCACGGCTGCCACGAGGACATTGGCATCTGTAGTGCAATTCACCGTCGCATCTCCGTCAGAATCTCCACGGCGCTCTTGTCACTTTTCCACGCCTGGCTGACTTTTTGAGTCAATGCGTCCCACCGGGCGCCCCAATCAGATACCGGCTTGACCTCA
>Ga0172362_10004772_pt1 | contig 11769 bp, 13 predicted proteins | sample LakKivs1_kivu2a2_FD_114534 | JGI IMG/M metagenome (GOLD analysis project Ga0172362, IMG submission 114534) | Sediment microbial communities from Lake Kivu, Rwanda - Sediment s1_kivu2a2 | ecosystem: Environmental > Aquatic > Freshwater > Lake > Sediment | place: Rwanda: Western Province, Lake...
ACGGCCTGCGTCCGGAATTCATCGCGCGCCTCGCCCCCGACTACCTGGCGGTGGACCTGAAAACCGATCCGGCATCGTACCGGACGCTGCTGCAGTCGCCGTATGAGGATACGCAGGAAAGGCTGGTCCGTTCACTCGACGCGGTCCGTTCCATGGGAGCGCAGGCCGAGGTGCGCGTCACCGCGGCCCCGGGAATAGTGGACGAAACCGCGGTCGAACGGATGGCCGGCATGGTTGCCGGCGTGGCCCGGGTGATACTGCAGCCGCTGCGTACGCGAACCGCATTGTTATCCCCGGAGTTCAACGGCGTGCGGCCGTTCACCGCGGACCGGATGGCGCGGCTGCGCGACATCCTGGCCACGTCCTGCGTCGAGTGCGTCATTCGCGGCGCGTGATCGCGCCTTAGAGTTGGAGCGTGGACGGGACTGCGTTTTCGAACACGGTCTGGCGGGTTATGCCGCGGTGCTTGACGTAGGCGACCATGTCGTCGAGCTGTTTTCCCACTGCCGCCGGCGTATGGGCGTCGGAACCGATGGTGACCGACGCGCGGTGTTCGATGACCGCATCGAGCATTTCGTCGAAGGGGTCGGGGCCGTCCGTTTTGTGCGAGGCGGCCCAGATGAAGGCGTTGACGTTCAGCTCTATGCAGGTGCCGCTGTCGGCCGCCGCGCGGACGACGGAGGCGATGTCGCCGATGGTCTTGTCGCTGCGGGTTTCCGGCCACGGCACGTACCGCCAGATGAAGTCAAGGTGCGCGATCGACTGGAAAAGGCCGGAACGGGCGGCGGCGCGGGCCGCTGAAAAATACTCCTGGTAGATGTCAACCGGATCGGCCGACGTGATTTTCGCCAGATGCTGCCAGCCCAGGGCCGGAATGCAGTGAATCGAGCCCAGCAGGAAATCGAACGGGTAGAGGGCGAGCACCGGTGCAAGAAAACTTTCAGCGCCTTCGATGAAGTCGACCTCAAGCCCGATCCGGACGCGGATCCGGGAAGCGAACGCCTCCCGCAGATCGGTCAGTTCGGTGTAATAGCGGGACAGCGTCTGTTCGCTCATGCCCCAGTCCCAGTAGCGCTTGCGCTGCGACCGGGTGAGGTAATACCGCCCGAGGTGGTCGGAGAAGCCGATTTCCGGCAGACCCAGCGACACTGCGCGTTCGACGTATTCGATGGTCTTGCCGGAGGCGTGTCCGCAATAGGGCGTATGGATGTGATAATCGGCTGCCACGGAAGTACGGGTGCCTCCACGGTCGGTTACACGGAGATCGTACCGCCCTTAATTGTATCGTATTTTCGCGCGTCGTGCAAGAGGGGATCGACCACCGAGTCGATGAATTCCGTGACCTGCCGCGGCGCCCTGCCGGTGAACGCGGAAACGTCGAGAAGCGCGTCGATATTTTCACGGGTAAGTCCGAATGCCGGGTCGGCGGCGATGCGGTCGAGAAGGTCGTTGTCGCGGCCCTCGAGTTTGATCCGCCTGCCGGCTTCCATCGAGTGCGTGCGGATCCGTTCGTGCAGCTGCTGGCGGTCGCCGCCCTTTTTGACCGCTTCCATGATGATGTTCTCGGTCGCCATGAACGGAAGCTCCCGGGCGATGTGCCGTGAAATCATCCGGGGGTAGACGACCAGCCCGCCGGCGATGTTGCGTGCGATGATCAGTGAAGCGTCCGCCGACAGGAACATTTCCGGGATCGACAGCCGCTTGTTCGCCGAATCGTCGAGGGTCCGCTCGAACCACTGTTCGGCCGCGGTCATGGCCGGCGACGAACTGAGTGACAGTATGTAGCGGGCCAGCGATGTCAGGCGTTCGGAGCGCATCGGGTTGCGCTTGTATGCCATGGCAGACGAACCGACCTGGTCTTTTTCAAACGGTTCCTCGATCTCCTTCAGGTTCTGTAGAAGCCGAATATCGTTGGCGAATTTATGCAGCGAAACGGCCAGGCCTGCCAGCAGGAATCCGGCCTGCGCGTCGATTTTCCGCGTATACGTCTGACCGGTGACCGGCAGAATACGCCCGAAGCCCATCCTGGCGCTTACCATGGTGTCGAGTTTCAGCACCTTGTCATGGTCTCCGTCGAACAGCGACAGGAAACTGGCCTGGGTGCCGGTGGTCCCTTTTACTCCCCTGAAGGGCAGTGCCGCGCTGAACGAATCGAGGGCTTCGTAATCCATGCACAGGTCCTGAATCCACAGACAGGCCCGTTTACCCACGGTCGTCAGCTGGGCGGGCTGGAAGTGGGTGAACCCGAGCGTGGCGAGCTCCCTGTGTTCCAGCGCGAATCCGCGCAGCGATCCGATCAGCGCAGCCAGCCGGCCGAGCAGAATGCGCATCCCGTCCCTCAGCTGGATCAGGTCGGTATTGTCCCCGACATACGCGCTGGTGGCGCCCAGGTGGATGATCGGTCTGGCCGAAGGGCAGAGTTCGCCGAAGGCGTGAATATGGGCCATGACGTCGTGCCGGGTCTGCGACTCGATCGCCCGTACCCGGTCATAATCGATGTCGCCTGCGTGCGCCTTCATCTCGGCGATTTGTTCTTCGGTAATGGGAAGGCCCAGTTCGCGTTCGCATTCGGCAAGTGCGATCCAGAGCTTGCGCCAGGTCTGGAACTTGAAGTCCGGTGAAAACAGCCGCAGCATTTCGTCGCTGGCGTACCGTTCAGTCAGCGGATTGACATAGATCGACATATCCCGGCTGTTCATCGCATGTTCCTTTCGGCAACCGGACCATGAACCGTTTCTGATGGCGGACACATAAAAATAATAGCGGGAAAGCCGGACCGGCGGTTTGTGCCGTCAACCCGCTTTTTTCTGTTATGTCACAGGACGTTATATATATTTATGTTACACCAGGCATCCTGTTGGTCCAAAGGAGGTTATATGAAGTGCAAGACGTGGTTGTTTGCGATTGTTCTCGTTCTTGCCGGTTCCGCGTGCGGTCAGTCGATCGAGGCGCTGATGAACAACGGGCAGGAACTGCTGCGCAGCGGTGCTTTCGCGCAGGCGGTGTCTGCGTTCCGCAAGGTCCTTTCACAGGACCCGCGCAACTTCGAGGCCCAGCACAACCTTGCGTTCGCCTATCTGCAGATGGGGCGCAACCAGGATGCGGCCACGGAATTCCAGAAGGCGGTCGGTTTGAACGGCAAAAGCGCCGAAACCTGGGCCAACCTTGCGATCGCATACGAAAACATGGGCAACAGCGGCAAGGCGCTCTCGGCGCTGGACCGTGCGGCCGCCCTCGACCCGTCGAACTCCACCGTCAGAATGAATCTTGCCGCGCTGTATTACAACGCCGGACAGCAGGCGAACGCCATCGCGCAGTACAAGCAGGTGATCGCGGTCGACGGCCGCAACGTCGACGCCCTCAACAACCTGGCCAAGTGCCTTCTTGAAAAGGGCGACGACGCGTCGGCGAAGAAATACCTTTCCGACGCCATTGCCGTGGAACCGCAGAACGGCCAGGCTCACTGGGAACTGGGCAACATACACTGGAAAAAGGAGAAGAACACCGACCAGGCGCTCAAAGAGTACCGTATCGCGGTCAGCCTCAACCCCAATTCGCAGGTTTTTTATGAAAACCTCGGCCTGCTCTACGAAGAGCTGGGGAAGAAAGAGGATGCGCTCGACACGTGGAAGAAATACATCGCCTACCTCGACGACGCCCTGATGAAGGAAAAAATCCAGAGGAAAATCGACAAGCTGGAAGGACGGGGCGGCGATGAACAGATCCCGAAAATGGAAGCCGGCACGAACCAGAAACAGATCGAGGAATTGAAGAGGGACGTGCGCGGTGACGGGCAGAAAACGGAAACCAGGATTTACGACACTGCCCCGGTCGACGTCGGCGGCAGTTTTGAAGACCTTCAGAAAGATGAGCCTGAAAAAATCGACCTGCGGGAAGAGGCGAAAAAGAGGGCGGCGAAATAGCCCGGTTTCACAACGATCAGATACGGCACGGGAAGCCCTGCGGCGCCTGTGCCGTTTTTTTTCCTGCCGATGACCCGATATAATTCATACCGATCGTATCTCTCGGAGCGGTTCGGCACGCCGGTGCTTCGTGTGCCGGTGAACGGGGGTTTCTCGTGCCCGAACCGGGACGGAACAAAGGGAACGGACGGGTGCAGCTTCTGCGACAACCGTTCGTTCAGCCCGGTCGCCGTTGACCCGGCCGGCGCGCAGGAACAGTACCGGGCCGTGATCGGCCGGTCACAGGATCGCTATCGCGCCTTCATCCCGTATCTTCAGCCCTTCACCAACACGTACGGCACGGTCGAACGGTTGCGCATGGTCTACGAACCGCTGCTTGCGGTCGAGGGTACCGTGGGGCTTGCCGTGGGGACGCGGCCCGACTGCCTTCCCGGCGACATACTCGACTACCTTTCGCAGGTGAACAGCCGTACCCACCTCTGCGTCGAACTGGGACTGCAGAGCGGCCATGACCGGACGCTTGAACGGGTCTGCCGCCGCCACAGCGTTGCTGATTTCATCGGCGCGGTCGAAGCGCTGCATGCCCGCGGGATCTACTGCGCGGCACATGTCATACTCGGGCTGCCGGGGGAGACCGAACCGATGATGCTGGAGACGGCCCGGCTTCTCGCGTCGCTGCCGGTCGATGGCGTGAAGATCCACCAGTGCATGGTCGTGGCCGGGACGGCGCTTGCGCGCGAGTATGCCGCCGGGGCGTTCGCCGTTCTGGATCGTGACGAGTATGTGCGGCTGGCCGCCGGATTCATCGCGCGGCTGCGGACCGGCCAGCACATCCATCGACTCATGGCGCAGTCACGTCCGGCGGACGGGCTGGTGGCGCCGTTGTGGAGTATGGACAAGCAGGCGTTTACCGCCGCGTTCAACCGGCGGCTGGAAGCCGACGGCATCGTGCAGGGGTGCCGGTACACTGCGCGGCCATCGGACTGCAGATAAAGCCGCGGCTGTCAGACTGTCAGGTTGTCCAGCAGGCCTGACAAGTTGACTTCGTTCAACGGAATGGACCGCTGCGCGGCCCACTCGGCGATCGAAGCCGCTCCCTCGAACGGCACGTGCCGCAGAACATGCAGCTTCATACTGATTCCTCCGGTGTCACGCCCGTATCATCACCAGCAGCATCTTGCTTTGCACCACGGCCCGCAGCGCGTGGGGCTTTCGCGCCGGCATGATGATGAACCGGCCGGCTTCAACCCGGTTTACCGCACCTTCGACCGTGATGTCCATGGCGCCGTCGGCTATCTGAACATAGGCGTCGTAGGGCGCGGTGTGTTCGCTCAGGCCCTGGCCCTGGTCAAATGAGAAAATAGTAATGGTACCGACCCGCTTGTCTACCAGGGTGCGGCTGACGACCGCGCCGTCCTGGTATCCGAGAAGCCCGGTAAGTTCGATCGGTTTCGCCAGCAGTTTTTCGTCGGTCGGTTTGTCTTCGCGTTCAGCCATGATCGTCCTCCGTCGTTGCATTGTGAAGTCGCGCCGTCAAACCCACTCCTCCTGCAGTATCTGTCCCTGCAGTCCCAGCACCACGCACTTGACCGGGATTTTCCGCGTCGCCTTTGCCGCCGCCTCCTGTGCGATGCCAAGCAGTCCGCGGCAGCAGGGAACCTGCATGATCACCACGGTAAGCGTGTTGATCTTCGCCTGGTCGATCAGTGCCGTGATTTTCTCGCCGTAGATCTCCTGACCTTCGTCAAGTTTCGGGCAGGCGATCGCCAGCGTCTTCCCCTTGAGAAACTTCGCGTGGAAGTTGCCCGCTGAAAACGCCGAACAGTCGGCCGCCAGCACCAGGTCGCTGCCCTGGTAGTGGGGCGCCATGGGCGAGATCAGGTGAAGCTGGACCGGCCAGTGGGAAAGGGCCGACGGCGCGTCCGCGGTCGCGGCCGCCGCTGCGGCATCGGGTTTGTCAAACGACATGGTCCGCGAACCCGGGCATCCCTGGAATTCATTGTGCATGGCAGCCTCCTTTGATGGCGGTACAGGTACGTTGTTTTCCTTCAGGTACGCCAGCGCGTCTTCGAGGTAGCCGGTCTGGCCGTGGTTTTTCAGGTGGTCGAGATGGGCGCGGATCGTATTGGGTCCGGCCTTGACGATGTTGACCATGACCTTGCGCTCGTCGTACGCCTCGGCCTCGCGTTCCTCGATGGTGATGGCGCCTTCGGGGCAGTGGCCGAGGCAGGCGCCGAGTCCGTCGCACATCAGGTCGCTGACCAGCCGCGCCTTGTCGTCGATGATCTGGATCGCCCCTTCGGGACAGTTGGGGATGCAAAGGCCGCATCCGGTGCATTTCTCCTCGTCGATGCGCCGCGCGGTCCGTGCATACTGGAAGTCAACGACGGTTCGGGCAGAAGCAGGGCGCGCGAGGTGGATGTCTACGCCGACTCCGTCACGATCGACATCGGGGAGGTGGCGGTCGAACCGTCGGCCGCCCTGCAGTTCACGGTCGACGTGACGCTGCCCGGAGAAATCGAGTTCTATGTCAGCCTGAAGGGGACGCGGCTCATCATACAGGGCACGCAGAACAACCTGGCGCTGGTCATGGACGACGTTCCGGCCGGCGTATCGCACACGGTCCATGTCCGGGTGGTCAAACCGGTGCAGACCGAAGTGTCGATCGGCCCGATATCGGTTGTCGCGGGAATCATGACTGTTGTCGACAAGATAACGATACAATAGATACGTTTCAGTTCGGCGGTCCCGGAAAACACGCCGTTCGCCCCGGGATTGCCGATACGGCGGACGGCAGTTTTTCCTCCCGGCGCGCCCCGGCGCACCGGACGAGAAAGGATTGCCCTATGATCGGCAGAATCGCACGGATCAGCCTTTGCGCGGCATGCGCCGTTTCCTCGTCCCTGCTTCCCGGCTGCATGCTGCTTGTCGCAAACACCGGCGCTGACCGCGACCAGGACACGTCGTGGCAGGCGCCGGACGACGATGACGTCACTCCGCCCCAGGGCGGTTTGCGGCTGTCAAGCATGTTTCCCTACGAGCACGCTGACAACTGGTGGCGTTACACGGCGAGTAACGGCAACCAGCTCGAAATCACCGTCACGGCGACGATCACCGACGGCCCCGACACATACTACAAGGTGGCGTTCGCCGAGCAGCAGATAGACACCACCGAAGACTGGTTCCGCAGCACGGGCGGCGGCTTGGAATTCAGCGCTTCGCTCCAGGGGACCTACCGGCTTTTTCTGCCGTCGCCGATCACCAGCGGGTCGGGCAGCTTCACTTCGGGCAGTTCGACCGTCGATTACGAGTATTACAGCACGGCTGTTCTGGGCGGCGCGGCATATCGCCGGGTGGTGCGGTGCGACTACTCGTCTTCGCTGCTGCACGGGTTCGACACTAGTTACTTCGCGGATTCGACGGGCATTGTCAGCCTGATCGACGAAGGCGGGCGGTTTCCGGTTGAATACCTGCTGGACAGCTGCAGTATCGACGGTGAACTCATCCGGTTCTGACCGGCCTGTTGGCCGGTCTGGCGGCGGTTCCCCGATCGACGATGTGGCCGTCGACTTCAACCGGCCGCGGTCCGCCAAGGGTGCGGCGCCACTGCCTGCGGTCGAGGATCACGTTGAGCATGAGCCGGCAGACCCCCGGCGCCGTTGAAATCATACGAGGTCATCCTGCCGATGGAGGCTTCGGGGATGTTGTCGAACCCGACCACGGAAATGTCCTGGGGAACCCGTATCGCGCGGGATTTGAGAAATTCCAGGCATTCCACAGGGCAGTCTCGTCGTCGGATGCGATCCACGCGGTGATGTCGCGGCAGCGCAGCGCCTCCTCGAGAAGCGGCCTGATCGCATTCCGTATGGTGCGGCGCACCAGGTACTGGTTCGTGACGTCGACCACCATATCAAGGGCCGGGTCGTGCTCCACGGTGCCGGTCCAGGCCGGCACGGCGGATTCCAGCGTTGCGGCGATCCTGCGCGCATCCATGGAAGCGTCAAGCCGGCCGGGAGCGAACAGTGAATCGGTTGTAAAAACCGGGAGGGCGGCGGCCCTTTCCGGCGATTCGAAGGCCGTGTTGATGCCGGCCAGCCGATTGCGCGACCATACGGAGCCGTGGGCCGGAGAAATGTAGGCGACGCGGCGGTGACCGAGATTGGCGAGAAAGGTACCCACGACCCGGCCGCAGGTTTGCGTATAGGCGAAGCTGCAGATTCCCACCCGACCGGGTTTTACCGGCACGGCCGGCGCCTCTCCGGTTTCATCAAGCATCACGACCGGCAAGCGCATCGTGACAGCCTGGTTTATGACGGCGTTGATAAGCAGGTCCGGCATGGCGATGTTCCAGAATATGCCGCAAAAAATCGGCCTAACAAGTCGTTGCGCCTGACGGAACCGCCCTACAAACGAGGGCTGTTTCCTATTCGGAGCGCATCTACTATCTTAACAGAGTAGATGGGAGCGGTGCGGCGGTTCCGCAGGTGAACTCGGTCGTTCAAAATACCCTCGTACGCTCATTGAGGCTCTCGAAATGAGCGATTTTAACGCCGCATCGGGCACACTTCGGGCAGCCTCAGCGCAACGCTTCGAGAACATTTCGGCAGGCTCAATGCAACGCCTCAGTGCCCGTAAAATCAGCAATTTTGAACAGGAACTAATTATGTATTGTTATCCGTGGAAAGACCATGCGTATAAATGCATAAAGTATTTTTTCAACAGACCCGCACGCATCAAGGTATACCTTGTTTAAGAACATACTGTTATCAATGCGCGAGAAAGTACGGACACGGGCATACATCATGTCTGTCCATGCTGAAGAGGAAATGTCAAACGATGATCTCACGATTTTTGATGTTGAGCATTGTATTCTTACAGGAGAAATTGCTGAACGCCAGCGTGATTTGAATACAGGAGAATGGAAGTATTTGGTAAAAGGCGTCTCCATTACCGGAGCGAACATTCATACGGTTACAAAAATCAGTGTTACCGGAAAATTAGTATTCATTACGGTGTTTGCACACTTATAATTTTTAGGGTATACCATGTCTATGCATATTACATGTGATGTATGCGGCAAAAAAGGGGCACGGGTACAAACTGTTACGCGCAGTTACGGCAAAAATGCGGATTTGCTATTAGTTGAGAACGTGCCTGTCGTCGTTTGTCCACATTGCGGAGAAAGCTATTTAACTGCCGAAACATTACAGGAAATTGAGCGAATACGTCTTCATCGTCGTGCTATTTCAAAAAAACGCCCGATATCTGTCGCAGCATTTGCGTGAGAAATCCCCCGGCTAACTATATTATTTGACGCCGTAGACTGCTGTGTGGACTTCTCGATGAACGACACGACGTTTCGACAAGCTCAGCGCAGCGTCTTCATCGTTCCCCCGCACACTTCGGCCAGGCTCAGTGCATCGCTTCGGGCACTTCAGCGGGTCCACTTCTTCACGGATAGTGATCATGCAGGGAATTCAGTACGTGACAGACAGCCGGGGTGAAAAAACCGCCGTGCTTATCGATCTGAAGAAACATGGCGGTTTATGGGAGGATTTTCAAGACGCAGCCACCGCGCGGAAACGTGATTCTGAACCTCGCGAAACACTGGAATCGGTACGACTCCGGTTGTCGTCACATGGCAGGAAATAACCTCGTTTATTCGGCTTAACCGACCACCGTCACTCCCAGCATCCCGCACAACGCCGCCAAAACCCCGGTATTGTCACCGTAAGATACTATGTAGTGCTGGCACGCCACGTTTGCGGCGAACCGTTCCACCGGCGTGTCGAGTATGATCTCGAGACCCGGAAGCTGGGGCGCCGGCTGCGCCCAGCCGGCCTCTTCCCACGGCTGCGGCGTCACCGCTTCGCCTGTGACAATGTGCATGGCGTATCGGTCGCCTGTTGAAATAAGACGGCAGAGCGTCACGCGGCCGGTCTTGAGTTTCGATACGTTGAGAATGCCTTCAGCGAGTTGTCCGAATGCCGCCGGCCGTACCGTATACGGTCCGTCCACGATTTCAGCAGGCACGTAGTCCGGCACTCCCATCAGCACGCGGTCTTGCATGAATTCGTAGAATTCCAGGTATGCGCCGCACTGGCCGGTGAGATACTTCACCATCACCTGCGTCACGTTGCCGGGAACGTCGTTCTCGGGGATGGTCGCGATCCCGAGCCGGTTGGCCATGAGCATGAAAATCATGGAGGGCGGAAAGCCGAGGAGTTTTTTCATGCCGTCGACGTCGATGAGTGAAACCGCCGCATACCGGCGCGCATCGAGAATGCGTTTAAGGCCGCAGTAGTACCGCGCGCCGGCGGCCAGCGTTTCCGGTTTGGCCGGAGCGGTGAATCGCCACGCATTGTTGACATAGGCGACCGTTTCTGCAACCTCGGCGTCCGCGACCTTAGCCGCGTTCTGCGTCATCTCCAGCATGTCGAAACACTCGACCTCCGGCCCGATAATCCGGCGCAGCGACACGCCGTCGAACATGGTGCCGTAAAGTTTCATGTCGCGGTACCCCATCTGGCCGATGCGCATGCGCCGCAGCCGCGCGCGCGCGGACGCGGCTACGCAGAAATCACGGACCCTGTCGACACGGGAGGGAGTGCCGGCGATGTCGTAGACGTAGGTGAACGTGTATCCGAGGTCCTCGAAGGTCTTGCGCAGGGCCGTGGTACCGGCCTGGTCGGCCGTGGTGATCAGCCTGCCTCCTTCACTCCAGCCGGACAGCCCCCACAGCACCATCGGCAGGTGCCGGAATTCATCGGTGATACGGATGACCGCGTGCGAAGGAATCCAGCCGGAGATGCAGACGACAAGCGCATCGAACTGTTTGCCGGCGAGATCGGCGATGGCGCGGCTGCAGTCGACGCCGGCCGGATCGTCGGTGACCGGGGCGGTGGTGATCAGCGTGAGTCCTGACTGCTCAAGGCCGGTGCGAGCCTGAGTGACCTTGCGCAGGATGATGTCCGGCGGCGTGTTGACTTCGCCGAAGCCGACGAATGCGATGGTGGGATTGGGCATAACGGTCCTTTCACTGTGTTTGACCTCACCCCCCGGCCCCCTCTCCATGGTGGAGAGGGGGAGGAGCGGTCGAACCGGCCGTCTTGCGCCCTCTCCACCATGGAGAGGACGCAAGACGGCCGTGACGGACTTCGTGTTTACAACTCGATTTCTTTTCGTGCTTTGGCGTTGAGCAGGAAGCGGTCTGGCTTCCAGCCGACGCAGGTGGTTGTTATAACAACCGATTTGCCGGAACATATTAAAATAGCTTTGCCGTTCTTACAAACGTAATCGATCTTCACTTTCCTCTTTCCTTCGTCGACCACCAGGCTGCGGCGGGAGTCGCCGGGATAGATGTCAAGATGCAGCTCCCGCGGCAGGGCGCCCTTGAGATGCTGGAGCGCTTCGCGGTAGCGCGGGATGACCGCTCCGCCGCGTACAAAGAGCGGGACCGACCCGATCGGCGCTTTGGCGGTGATGTATCTGCCGCCGGGGATGGCGGTCAGCGGATCTTCGAAAGCGTACCACGTCCCGGAGGGCAGGTAGGCAGAACGCGACGTCTGGCCCGGATTGAAAACAGGTGCGACAAGCAGGTCGGGACCGAGCAGGTACTGGTCGTCGATGTTTTCCGCGCCGGGGTCCCGGGGGAACTCCAGGCATGTATGCCGCATCATGGGAACGCCGCTGTCGCAGCTTTCGCGGGCGATGGCGAAGAGGTAGGGCATAAGCGAGTAGCGCAGCCGGGCGTATTTCTTGACAACCTTCATGGCCGTGTCGCCGTAGTGCCACGGCTCGCGCGGCTTGTTGCCGTGGTAGCGCGACAGGGGGGAGAGCAGTCCGA
>Ga0172362_10004775_pt1 | contig 11766 bp, 10 predicted proteins | sample LakKivs1_kivu2a2_FD_114534 | JGI IMG/M metagenome (GOLD analysis project Ga0172362, IMG submission 114534) | Sediment microbial communities from Lake Kivu, Rwanda - Sediment s1_kivu2a2 | ecosystem: Environmental > Aquatic > Freshwater > Lake > Sediment | place: Rwanda: Western Province, Lake...
CTCCTTCAGCGCGTACTGCAGGCCTACCTGCTTCAGAATCCAGTCGAGCGCCTGGCTCAGCTTCATCTCGGTCACTTTCAGCGTCACTTCGGGAGCAGCGAGGCCGCTCATCGACCTTGCGTCGAGGATGATCGTGGCATTCGTGATCTGCTGGAGGAAGGTGACCACGTCCTGCAGCGGCGTCTCCACGAAGTCGAACGACACCTTGGTCTCGAGCTTGGTCTTCAGGTCGGGCATCCAGGGGGGTTCTTCTTCGGCCTCGGCGCCGATCGCTTCCACCTTGCGCTTGATGATCTCCGCCCAGTTCGAGGGATAGATCAGCACGTCGCTGTAAGGGACCTGGGCTTCCTTCGTCTCTGCCCAGCTCAGCAGGGTATGCTCGGTGTTAAGGCGTGCGGTCTCGCCCGTCTCGTTTCTGAGGCTGGCGTTGAACGCCATATCGCGAAGCTTCATTGCTTCCGTGTTGAGCGGATCGTCCTCAAGCACGTTCATCGCCATCGACCGAGCTTCCTTGTAGCGGCATTGCATCAGCAGATCGCGTGCCTTGCCTAGCTTATAGGCGATCCGCTGGTCGTAGCGATCCTTGAAGTACTGATCGTTCATCCGGGCGATCTCTTCGGCCTTCTTGCGCTCGGCTTCCTTCGCCTTGGCCTGCTGGATGGTGCGCTCCGTCTCGGCCTTCTTGATGAACTCCTCAGCCTGTGTCTTGTACGGCTCGACGTTCGTGTAGGGGCCGAGCCAGCGGATGAGCTCGCGGACGCGCTCGAACTTGGCCACCGCCTCGTTGTACTCGCCCTTCTCGAAGTGGGCCTTCGCCTTGTCGAAGCCCAGCTTCATCTCCTGCCTCGCGATCTGCTGCTCAAGGTTCACCTGATCGCTCACCGTCTTGATGATGGGGGGCTGACGCAGCCCGAGGATGGCCTCCACCTTGCGGAGGTACTCGCGGGCTTCCTTCTTGGCGGGCTCATACTGGAGGGCCTTCTCGAACTCGGCTTTGGCGAGCTCGTACTCGAGCTCATTGTAGCGGGCGATGCCCGACTGCGTGTAGTGCTCGGCGAGGAAGAGTGCCCGCTCGCGGCGCCACTTCTCCTCCTTCGCGAGTTTCTCGAGCTCCGACTCGGCTGCCTCCGTATCCGGCTGCACAGTCTCCGCCTCGCCGGCATCCGGTGCGGGAGCCTTCTCGCCTCCGCCCATGTCGATCACTTTCTCCTGCGCGCCCACCGGAAGCACCAGCAGGGCAAGCACAACCAGCACCAAGCAACCAATCTTGCCAATTCTGACCACCGTTGACATTGAGGAATACTCCTTTCCTTCTGGGGAAAAGGCACACAGTGCGATATTGGTCATTCCGGCACACCCGGAGTTCTACGCTCGCTATCGTCCTCCAACAGCAGGTTGATCGCCTGCTCCACCTCAGCCACGCCCACCGAGCAGTCGCGGCACGGGCCGCACGGCCTGACGTTCGCCACGGCCAGCACGCGCTTGGGGAAGGCGGCCAGGATTCCTTCGCGAAGCTCCTTCTCGCAGGCCACGGCCACGATCGCCTTGATCTCGTCCTTGCGGGCCTCCAGCAGGGCGATCTTGCCCCCCGTGGCCAGAAAGGCCCGCACGCCCGTACGGTCCGCTATGTTCAGCAGCGCGGCGATCTTGCATCCGCCGCACCGCTTGCAGTTGCCCACGTCGTGGGCCAGGTTCTGCTTGCACTTCGAGTTCTGCAGGCACGACGACAGCAGCAACAGCAAGTTTGCCGGCTTCACTTTCTTCCGGCGATTCCTGACGATCAGGTTGTTCAGGGCGATGATCGCCGAATCAACCTTCTGCAAACCGCTCTCCAGTCGTGATGCGATAGCCGCGTATGAATTCCGCGGCGGACATCTGCCGCTTGCCGGCAGGTTGCAGCTCAACAACAGCCAGCGCGCCGCAGCCGGTCTTGACGGCGAATCGCTCGCGGGCAACGCTGACGATCTCGCCCGGCTCGCCGGGCGCCTCGGTGCCGCCGCTTTCGGCGTGGGCACGCTTGATCGTGATCCGCAGCGGCTGCCTATCCCGTGCCAGAAACGCGTACGCCCCCGGCCACGGCGTCATCGCCCGGACGTGCCGGGAAATCTGCTGCGCGTCCTGCGACCACCGGATCAATCCGTCGGCCTTGGTCAGCATCGGGGCCAGCGTGGCCTGCGAATCGTCCTGCGGCACGAATTGCGCCGTGCCGCGCTCAAGGTCACGCAGCGCTTCAATGAGCAATCCGCTTCCCAGCCGGGCCAGCCGCCCGGCCAGCTCGCCGGCCGTCTCGTCGTCCCCGATCGGGATCGAGGCCTGCCGGATGATGTCGCCTGCATCGAGCCTTCGCACGACCTTCTGGATCGTGACGCCGGTGACGGTATCGCCATTGGCAATGGCGGCCGGGACCGGTGCTGCTCCCCGATACTTCGGAAGGAGCGACGCGTGCACGTTGATGCACGCGATCCGCGGAAGCTCGATCACCCGCTTCCTCAGAATCTGCCCGAAGGCCGCCACCGCCAGCACGTCCGGCTGCTCGGCGGCAAGCCTTGCAACAGATTCCTCGGTGTTCACCGATTCCGGCTGATACACCGGAATCCCGTGCGCCTGAGCCAGAAGCTTGACAGGCGGCGGCTGCGGCGTCCCTTCACGCCCTTTGGGACGGTCGGGCTGAGTGACCACCAGCCGCAGGTCGAAGCCCGCCTCGATGATCGACTCCAGTGAGGGGACGGCGAATTCAGGCGTCCCCAGAAACACTATCTTCATCCGCGCCCTCGCCTGTCCTTGCTCGTGCGCTGTCGAATTATATCGGTTCAGGCAATAATGTCAAGAGGAAACATTACAATTTCTTGCAGGATGATTCCCGGCACCATTTCAGCCCACCTGATCCGCTCGGTCAACTCGAGCATTCCAGTGGACCAAGTGCACCAGTTGGACGCAGTGGACATCTTCCACCCCATCACCCCACCATCCCACCACCCCATCGGTTTTCACGGCTCGATCAGCGCAATCGTATCGTCGTCCCAGTTCTCGGCTCCGATGGCATTCTTGATCAGGTCGCGGATGGTCTGGGCGGCATCGGTGTCATCCTCTTTCTGATCTTCACCGCCGGGCCAAACGCCGTCTTCCGGCTCGGTACCGGTCCCGCTGGCCTGGCGCAGCCGCCGCATGTCGCCGGGGAAGTCGCGGATTTTCATCGTCAGGTCCGTGATGTCGTAGAACTTCAGCTTCGGCTCACCGGCCACGGCCCGGGCGTTGCCGATCAGCACCGCGTTGTCGCGCAGCGCGTAGCGCCGTCCCACCTGCTTCACGATCCACTCCAGCCCCTGGCTCAGCGGCAGCTCTGTCACCTTCAGCGTCACTTCGGATACCGGCGTGCCGAGCAGCGACTTCTGGTCGAGAATGATCGTGGCGTTGGTCACCTGCTGCAAGAACGTCACCACGTCCTGGATGGGCGTCGGCTGTGGGTCTGTGCCCCGGGCACTGCGCACGGGCCGATCTGCGCTCCCGAGCGATTAGACGCATGACCGGGGAACGGGTTCCAGGAAATCATGACGGGAGGACGGGAAGACGGGATGAAGAGATGAAACGATGAAGACATGAAAACATGAGGAGATGAAGACAGGAAGAAATGATGGGAGGAAGGGATCACGGGGTCATGGAAGGCAGCGGCCGTCCATCGTCCATCCTGTCCATCGGGTCCATCCTGTCCATCGAAGTCGTTGTTCGGGGTTCCACGTTCCACGTTCATCGTTCGTCGTTCGATGTCCGATGTCCGATGCTCAATATTCCTCTTCTCCTTCCCTTCATCTCATCATCCCATCACCCCCTCTTCTTCGAGTCCTTCGCGTCCTTTGTGCCTTTGTGGTAATCGCACACTACAACCTCACCGGCTTGCCCGTTTCCGCCGATTGGCGAGCCTTCAGCACGATCTCGGTGATGCGGTAGCAGTCGGCTTCCGGAGCGAGGCAGTTACCGCCGGACTTTATCGCGCGGACGAAATCGACGAAATGGTTCTCCTCGGTGCCAAGCTCAAGCGTGCGTTGGCCGTTGTGTGTGATCAGCAGCGGCGGCTGCTCGCCGATCATCTCAACGACGCCGCGGTTGCCGGCGATGCGCAGGCGATCGTCCGCGTGCGTGGGAGCCGCGGCCGGCCGGCAATAGTCCATGTGGGCCGTCGCCGAGCCGCCGTTGTCCAACTTCAGCAGCACCGACGCCTCGTCCTCCATCTCCCGGATTTGCGGGTGCCCCACGTTCTTCTGATACGCCATCACCTCCACGTATTGCCGGCCCGACGTCCACTGCATGAAATCGAGTGCGTGGATGCCGATGAAGGGGATGATCCCGCTGAAGGTGCGGCGGCTCTTCACCCATTCGGGTCGCTCGCGGCCGCTGCAGTCGCCGCCGAGGCGGTACGACTTCTGCGCGCTCATCAGGCACACCTCGCCGATCAGCCCGTCGGCGATGGCGTTCCTGATGGCGATGAACGGCGGCGAGTAGCGCATCGAGATCATGATGGTCAGCCGCACGCCCGCCTTCGCCACCGCCTCGCGTACGCGGGCCAGCCCCGCCAGATCGATTGACAGCGGCTTCTCCGTCATCATGTGGAGGCCCCGCCGGGCGCATTCGCAGGCGAGGTCAGCGCGGACGTTGTCGGTGCCCGTGACGCCGGCGATCTGCACGTCCTCACTGTCCAGCAGCTTGCGCCAATCGGCATACGCATGAACCTCGCCGGTGACCGCCCGGTGCTTGCGAACAGCCTCCAGCAGGGCCGGATCGTCGTCCGCCACCGCGGCCAGCCGCACGTCATCCATTTGCAGAATGCCATCCAGTATTATTCCCTGGTGCCCGCGAAGGCCCAGGAGGGCTACGTTCAGCATGGGTGCTCCTTGGGTTGTTCCCGCGTTCTCCGAACGGCGCGCCGGGCGGCATCCCAGATGGACACGATGGACAGGATACAAGCCCCTGGCCGTGTTGGCCAACAGTATATCGCGCGCCAGCGGATAGTCAAGCGGAAAACGCTCACCACGAACACCACGAACACCTCTGCGGCCACTCATCTTGAAAGTCGCAGCATTTGAGTGCATAATTCTCCATTGAGCTACGGCCTTCTTTCAGGAACGCTATGGACACGATCCCCGACGACAGCATTCTGCTGGGCCAATACGCCCGGACGCGCGACGCGGACGCCTTCGCCGAGCTGGTGAGGCGGCACGCGGGGCTCGTCTATGGCGCCTGCCTGCGGGTGATCAACGACCCGCACGACGCGGAAGACGCCGCACAGGAATGCTTCCTTGAACTGGCGCGGAACGCAGGTTCCATCAGGTCGTCGGTTGCCGCCTGGTTGCACGTGCGGGCGACCAGCCGGGCCATCGATGCCATCCGCAGCCGCGACAGCCGCCGGCGGCACGAGGAGCGGGCAATGGAGCAGAAACGCCCCGATTCCGACGCGGACGCCACCTGGGCCGAACTTGCGCCGCACGTTGATCTGGCACTTTCCGAGCTCCCCGATGAGCTGCGCGTCCCGCTGGTGCTGCACTACCTCGAGTCGCGCACCCAGGCCGAGATCGCGCGCCACCTCGGCGTGAACCAGTCCACCATCTCGCGCCGGATCGAGAAGGGGACCGACGAGCTTCGTTCGCGGCTGACGAAGATGGGGGTGATCGTGTCGGCGGCCGTGCTGGCGGCGTTGCTGGGCGAGAAGGGGGCGGTCGCCGCGCCGGCATCGCTGACGGCTTCGCTGGGCAAGATGGCTCTCGCGGGCGTCGGCAAAACGGCCGCGGCATCGGCCACGTCGGCTGCTGGCGCCGGTCTTGCTTTGAAGGTAACAGTCGCCGCTGCCATTCTCGCTGCCGCCGTGGCCGGCGGAATCGCTTTCCACGCCGCACGCAGCACACACGAACCCGCGCCGTCCCGGGCAGTGCATGACGACGACTCGCCCACCGCGGCAATCGCACAACCAGACGCAGGAGGCAACAAAACCATGGCAGGCATACCTCAGACCGAATGGCTTCCTCTCGCCAAGAACGGCGACACGTCCAAATGGATCGGCCTGGGCGGTACCATGCAGTTTGACGGCGATGCGTGGGTCTTCACCGGCCAGGACGTCCGGGCCGAGGTTGGCGGGATGTCGTGGGACGACTACATTCTCAGCATCGACGTGAAGATCGAGCGGCGAGCGCCCGACGCAGCCTGGTGCGTGCAAGTCACCGGCAACGGCACGCAGATCTATTGCCAGCTCGTGCCCGGCTTGGCACAGATCGCGTGGTACTGCGACGAGCCGAAGGACAACCCGAAGGGCTTCACGCACCTTGCCCGGCAAACGTTTCAGTCGCCGGATTCCGCTTGGTTCACCTTCCAGATGAAGGCGGAGCGCGGCATGGTGACCGCCGTTGTCAATGACCGCGAGATCGTGTCCGCCGCCATCCCCGGCGGCACCGCTGGCATGCCGGGCCTGCTGGTGAACCAGCAGAAGGGCTGCACCGTCCGCGTGCGCGGCGCCCGTGTGAAGTTCCTGCGGCCAACGCCGGAGCAGCTCGACGAGTACGGGCGCGACGCGACGTCGAACTGGATGCGCCATCAGGAGCCGAACCTGCGCCCGCTGCGCTTCTCCATCGCTGACTACCGGCACGACGAGAACACCGACATCCGGCTGATCGAGCTGCTCGGCACGGCCGAAACCGTCAGGCCGGGCGAACTGTTCGTTGCTCGCGGCGAATACACGCTGAAGGCGCCTGCGATCGGCCCGCTCCGGCTCGCCTGCCAAGGCACCACCTCCGGCGAGGAACAGGGCTTGCCCGTCGGCGAAGGTGCGTTCGAGTTGAAGGCGATCATCGTCGACGTTGTGCCCGGCAACGAGAAGAAGCTCGACCTGTTCGTCACGAACCTGCAGAACGTGCTCTATCCCGTGCTGCTGAGCGTGCAACTCGAAGGCTGGAAAGAGCAAGATGCGGCATTCGATCCGCCCGACGAGACATCACGCTGAACGGCCACGACTACGAGCTGCGCCTTGTAGCTCCGGATCGCCTCGACCGCGTTCCCCTGCACCTAGATCGGGCAGCATTCGCTCGATGGCCCGATCGCAGTCCGCCTGAAGATAGTCCGCCGGCAGATCACCGACAACCTTGATGCTGGCGCGCGAATCCGGCTGGCCGCCGCGCCCGGACGACTGGCCGGTGCCGCGGGTCGTCGCGGTCCGGAACGTGAAGGCGCTGCCGCTCGATATTGCGTGCACGGTATCGCTGCGGGTGGCCGAGACCGGCGGCGTCTACCGGTTCGGCAGGGCCACGATGCGGCGCGACCGCGCCGGCGATCTGTGGACGTTCACCCTGCTCGAGCAACTGAGGTCCGACATCAACGCGTGGGCCGCCGTGCTGCCGCGCGAGAAACGCGAGGGCTACGTCCCGCTCGCGTTCATGCTCACCCTCGAGCCGTCGTATCCCGCAGCGTGCGATGATCCCACGCTGAAGGCCTACTGGCCGCGGCCGATCAGGCTGCGCCCGATGAAGACGTGGCTCACCGCGCCTGCGGATGGACCTTGATCAAATCATCGCGGCGTTTGGAGTCTTCGCTGCAAGCGGCTTCGCAGAGGTGGCGCGGGGCTTTGGTGTGCCCTCGCCTTTTTCACGCGGAATCCATAAGGCAGTCTCTCAGGAACCACCCATGCGACCGCATAGAAGCCCTCGCAGCCGGGAATATAGCACATGTCATATAACGGTGCCTGGCACCGTTATATAGCATCTGCTATATCCACGAGAGATCCCGAGCGCCTCGCTGAACTGCGGTGCTCCTCGGCCTCTAAGAGCGTATGTGAGGAAGGCAGTAGGGGTCGAGTGATGTCTTCTGCGACCGAAGACGGTCGCTGGCCGAAGACGGCCTGACGCTCGACCTGCCCCTGCGTGGCTTCTCACACACATTCAAGGTCCCAAGCCACAAGCCTCAAGCCCCGCTGCCCACGATCATCTCGTAGAGCCTCTCGCCTTGCTTCAGCCCGCACACTTCGCGCAGCACGTGCTCCACGCCACGCTCGGCGATCATCTGCTCGAGCCTGACGGCGGCGGGATCGTCGGCGTTGCGGTAGCGGAGGGCGCTGCGGATGCCGGCGACGACGTTTCGCGGCTCGCCCCCGGTCTCGAGCACGAGGCGGGCGGCACCGATCAGGCGGTCGCGCGGGCCGAGCTTGCGGATGGGATCGCGGCCGACTCGCGCGACTGTGTCGCCCAGGGCGCGGTTGGCGAAGCGTGCCAGCAGGTCGTCCACGTGGGCCTGCTGCTGCTCGACCGTGAACTTGTGCTTGGCGATGAGGGCGCGGCTCGTCTCGTCGAGGGCCGCCAAGACCTTCGGCCGGATGGCGGGATCGGCCACGGCCTGCCAGATGAACTCGTGGCCCTTTTCGGCCCCGAAATAGGCGCACAGGCAGTGGCCGCAGTTGTGGGTGAACAGCTTGCGCTCCTCGTAGGCCTCGAGGTTGTCGTGGAACTCGAGGCCCTTGATGTCGGGCCGGCCGAAGGGGAACCCGCGCGAATCGACCGGCAGCGTCGCGTACGCCTCGACGCCGACGTAGAGCGGATCGGTCGCGCGCTTGTCGTCGGGCACCACCGGCACCATCCTGCTCACCACGGTCTCGGCGAATCCCACGCTGGCGTCAACGTAGCGGCGGCCGGCGGCGTCGGCGTGCTGGAGGATCAGCTCCTTCAGGATGCGGCCGGCCTCGAGGAGGTTTTCGCAGATGAGAATGCTGATCGGCGGTGCGGAGCGAGCGGCCCGCTTCGACAGCCCGGCCGCGATGGCGGGGGCGACGTGCTTCAGGATGGCGCCGCCCACCGACGTGCCCAGCAAGTCGGCCGTCGCGATCTCGTCCGCCACCGAATCGATGCTGCGGCCGTCCACCCCGCGCACGTTCTTCACGTCAACGAAGTAATTCTCGTCGCCGAGGATTTCGATCCGGTAGCCGCGGCGGGCATTGAGCGCATCAAGCACGCGCGGATCGACGTCCACGAACACCGTTTCCCAGCCGGATTGCGAATACAGTTGGCCCAAGAATCCGCGGCCGATATTGCCGGCACCGAAATGGACTGCTTTTTTCATCAGTTGTTCAGTTGCTCAGTTGATCAGTTGATCAGTTTCGAGTTGACGGTAAGCCCGGTTCAATCGGTTCTGCAAAGCTCCACGATGAACGTCTCGACGGCGAGGCGCGGTTCCATGCGGTTGTTCTTGATTGCGATATCGGCCTCAAGTGCGCCGCGCAGGCCGCGGTCGAGGTCTTGCCACGAGAACCGGCGGGACTGCTCGATGCTCTTCTTCGCGGCGTAGGGGTGCATCCTTCGCGAGAGCTCGCCCGCCACCTTCTGCTCGCCTTCGCGATCAATCTTCTTCTTGATCGTCCGCAGCATCAACAGCTTTCCGCTGATTGCGGCCAGCCGCGCCGATTCCATCCCAGCTTTCGGCAGAAGGCGGTCGAACGCCTCCAGCGCCTTCTTCGCGTTCTTGGACGCCACGCCGTCCAGCAGATCCCAGATCTCGGTCACCTTCTCCTGGTCGACGGCCGCGAGCACGTCCTGCTCCTCGATGGCCCTGCGGCTGCCCACGTAGGTGATGAGCATCTGGATGTGGGAATCGAGTTGGGCGAGGTCGGGCCCGACGACGTCGGAAAGGGCCTGTGCGGCGGGATGGGCGAGGGTCTTGCCGAGCTCGCGCGTGCGGTTCTTCATCCACGTGAGCAGCGGACCGTACTTCGGCGTCACGCACGCCACCAGCGATTTCGCCGCTTCCAGCTCTTTCACCAGCGCATAGCGGGCATCCGGGCGCTCATCGCACAGGAGCAGCAGGCAGCCCGTTCTCGACGGCGCCTTGGCGTATCGCCCCAATATGTCCCTGTTCTCCGAGACGAACCCGTCGGCGTTCTCGACGATCACCAGCCGCATGCCGCCGAAGAACGTGAGCGTCCGCACGTCGTCCAGCACGCGGCCGACTGCCGTCTCCTTGTTCTTGCCGTCGTACTCGCTGAGGCACATCCCCGGCTCGGCGTCCTTGAACAGCGACTGCCGCAACGCCGAGATGATCGCCCGCCGGTAATAGTACTCGGTGCCATAGAGCACGCAGATGGGGCGGACCTTGTTTCTTGCGATTTCAGCAATGAGCTGATCGGGATGGAGGTCTTCTTTCTCTGGTTTTGCCAAAACAACCCTCGGAAACTGGCGTCAAACGCGTTTCTTCATCACAACGGCTTATCAGGCGCGAAGGACGCGAAGAAGATGAAGGGATGAAGGGACGGCGCTTATCTGTTCATCCCGTCATCCCATCATCTCGCCATCGGCAGTTCATGGCATTATGAACTCGTGCTGGGAGCGCCGCACAACGAGCACGGGGCATGGGGCCTTGCGGACCACCTTCTCGGTGACGCTTCCCATCAGCACGTGGGCCAGGCCCGACCGCCCGTGCGTGCTCAGGATGATCATGTCCACGTCGCGCTCCTTTGCCAGCCGGATGATCTCGAGGAACGGCGTGCCCCGGATGGCGATCCGCTCCACCGGGATCTCCTTCTCGGTGTCGGGCGGCACCAGCTCGAGCATCCGCTTGGACGATTCCTCCTCCATCCGGCGGAAGAATTCCTCGACGTTGAACCCGAACGTTGCACCGTTGGAGGGATAGAACGGGTCCTCGATCACGTGCAGGAGAATCAACTGGGCGTTGAACTCACGGCAGAATGACAGCCCGTACTGCAGCGCGTGCGCCGAGTAGTCAGAAAAATCAGTCGGCACCAGTATCTTCTTCATTCGAATCATGGCATTTGCTCCCATGCGCGCCGGCGATCGGTTCGGCCATTGAAGGCTATTATAGCAAATGAGGCGGAGGAGAGAAAGAGGGAAGACGTGAGAAGATGTGAGAAGAGGAGAGAGTGGGGGAAGGGGAGATGGGGAGATGGGGAGATGAAGAGATGAAGAGATGAAGAGATGAAGGGAAAGAGAAGAGGAACATCCAACATCCAACAATCAACATTGAACATTGAAGATCGAACATCGAGCATCGAACGCCGAACATCGGACATCGATGAATATCCAATACCGAACATCAAACGTCGAACACCGAACGTCGAACATCATCGAATGCCGGAGGCGCATCCGCTGGATTGATCGGAACACCCTGTCCATCCTGTCCATTCTGTCCATCCCGTCCATCCTGTCCATCCTGTCCATCCTGTCCATTGAAGCCGTTGTTCGGTCTTCGGCGTTCAGCGTTCAGCGCTCGAGGTTGGATGTTCCGTGTTCAGTATTCCTCTTCTCCCTCCCTTCATCCCTTCATCTCTTCATCTCTTGATCTCTTCCTCCCATCATCCTTGATCCTTCCCCCCGCGTCTGTTATGATATACAGTAAATCCAAACAAGACGCCAACGAAGGGTACATGATGGCTATACTGGACGACTGCACGCCTCCGCAAATCGAGGCGATCACACATATCGACGGCCCGCTGCTGGTGGTGGCGGGCGCGGGCAGCGGCAAGACTCGCGTGATCACCCGCCGCGTCGCCTACCTCATCCAGCGGGGCGTTCCCCCGTACCGCGTGATCGCGATCACCTTCACCAACAAGGCCGCCGGCGAGATGCGCGACCGCGTGGGCCAGCTAGCCGGCACCCGTGGCGTGTGGGTTTCAACGTTCCACTCGATGTGCGCCCGGATGCTGCGCCAGTTCCCCGACGCCATCGGCTGCAGCCGCAACTTCACCATCTATGACGCCGCCGATTCGCTGCGGGCGATCAAGGGCTGCATGAA